>JACCDP010990374.1_pt1 | contig 20343 bp, 20 predicted proteins | sample 7445841 | NCBI WGS metagenome assembly JACCDP01 (sample SAMN15323441, study PRJNA562643) | freshwater metagenome | isolation source: river surface water | place: USA:Blue River Watershed | collected 2017-08-17
ACATTATGTGGTGATGATTTTTTTATGAGATTACATAGTAATGATATTCTTAATTCAGGTGCAGGATATGATGAACCAATGGTATATGAAGCTGTTATAGATTATTGTAAAGAATATAATAAAACGTATAAAGAGTTTGGTATACATCGTAACTATGGTAAAATATTCATGATTGTTTAATTATAATAACTTAAATTAAAATATAACTTAAAGAAATATAACTTACATAAATATAACTTAAAGAAATATATTAATATGATATTATATATTATATATTAATATAATGTTATATATAAAATCATATTGTTATAGTAAACATGAACTTCCTTTTATAATATCACAGTTATATGAAGGTTATAATCATATTGATAAATTAGTTTTATATGAATATAATTATACACATGTAGGTACAAAGAAAGATTATGAAGTTGAAAAGGTATTACATTTAATTCCTGATAATTTACGTAATAAATTAGATTATAAAAAAATAGATTTAACACATTGTATAGAATACTCTAATACAAATGAGCCTATACAAAGATCATGGTTATTTAATGATATTGATTATAATTTATCAGATGATGATATTATAATAGATTGTGATATAGATGAAATTATATATTCTTGCTGCTATGATAATTTAATTAATGAATTACATACAAGAAATATTCCATTAAGTATTAAATTAAATCAATTTTTTTTCAAAAATAATTATTTATGGTCAAATCTTATATTTACAAGTCCAACAATCTATAAATACAGTATGGTTAAAAATATAAACACAATTAAACATAATATTAAAATAAAAAATCTACGTGATATTCATAATAAAACTAATGATATATATGGATGTCATATGAGTTGGGTAATGCCAATTGATTTTATGATAAATAAGTTAAATTCATATGCCCATACAGAATTTAAAAAATTTGCTGACAAAGATATTTTAGAAAAAGCTATTAAAGAAAAAAAATACATATTTGAACCAGAAAGACCATTTAATATTATAGAATTAAAATATGATGATATAAGAATACCTAAGTATTTACAGAATGACAATTTATTTTCCTATCTAGTTTAATATATATATTAAACTTTATCATAATTTATCATATATTCTCTCTGTTCATTAGTATTTTTCCATTCACCAACTTTAATGTAATCAGGCAATTTTATTATATGTAATTCAATATCACCCCAACTACCAGTAGGCAATTCATTAATAAAATATTCAGGTATATATAATCTTTTTAAGTTTTTATTCATTAAATATAACAAAAACCCATATGTTCCAAACCCTATTATTAGATTATTAACATTAGATAGTACAAATAATTCCTTATTAATATTATTATAGTTTAATAATGATACATTATTTTCAGTTAATAAATTATTAACACATGGATTATTATTATCCTCTGCTATAATAAATGTTTTTTTATAATCTTTTATTATATTTTTATAATATATTAATGGAGGTTGAACATATGCAGGATGAGGATTCATTGAAAATATATCTCCACTTCGAATATGTATATATATATTACTATCATCATTATCAACTTCTGAATTTTCAAGATTAATTATATTCTTTACATATTTTTGAAAATACTCTTTCATTATATATGGTTCAGCTTTAGAAATACCTAATTCTTCTAAGTAAAAAAACGTATTAATAATATGATTATTATTATCATCTTTATTGTTATTATTAATTATGATCTTATTTGTATTCATCATATAATGATTCGGAAAATTAATTATATTATGTTTATTATAAATTGCATAATGTATACAATTTATAATTTGTAAAATATTATTACCTAATCTACCAAACCAACTATTTATAGTAAGCATTTATATCTTATTCTTAACTAATAAAAAAGATGTATTATTTAAACACGATAGTATACTATAATTATTATTTTTAATAATATTTTCAAAATCTTCTTTTGAAAATGTATAATCAATACAATTTATAATATCATATGCTCTATATTGTTTAATATAACTTGTCTTATTAATATTAATTCTATTTAATATTACATATGGTGCATTATATTGTAATATTTTATCTAAAACTTCACATGCATTTTCTAAATTATCTAAAAGGCCCGTACAATATAAAATACATTTGTCAGATATATCTGTAAGTGTAGTTATATCTTTTACATAAAAATTATTATAATTCCATGCATTTTTAGCAGTATTAATCATATGAAATGAAAAATCATAACCAATATATTCACATTGTATATTATTATCTTTTAGAAGTTTATATGTAGTACCTACACCACATCCTAAATCAATAAGATTACAATTAGTAAAATTATTATCTTCAATAGTCATAACAATATTTAGTAAGTTTAAAAAGTTTTTCCAATGTTCTGGATATTTATTATCCAACTCATACATATTAAGTTCAAGTAGTTTTTTAGGAAGTTCTTCATGTTTCCATTCATTAACAATATTATATTCTTGAATATCAGTTGTATTAACTAACATATTATTAATATTATCATGTATATTATTAGTATAAATATATAATTCTTCATCAAATATTTTTCGTAAACTATTAATTGATTCTATAATAGATTCAGGGTGATAATTACCAAAATATTCTGTATAACAATCACCCCTTCTTTGAGGAACATATTCATGAACACCTTGATATTTGTTTTCTATATTTGATTTATCATTATCATTACCTAATACCCATTTCAAATATACTTCATTAAAATAATTATCAATTACCCCACCACTTATAAATACACCCGAATTTGCATAATAATCTATTTTTTTCTTCACTTGATTAGGAAAAACATATGAATAATGATAAAATTGTATCCCTGTTTTGTTAAATAACTCATCACTTGTTATATGTTTCCTTTGTATAAGTGTATTATAATAAAGTGTAGGAGGTCTATGAGATGCCCAATAAGAGCCTTTCATAAACTTAAATACTCTAATAAAATTATCAGTATTATTTTCAAAACCTGTTAAAACATGATTCAGTCCTCCATAGAATGTACAACTTTTAATGCCTATAGATGTAGGTTGTTCAATTAATAAAAATTCTTTTAATTTAAGTATATCTAATGTTTTATATACCTCATCTGAATCAATCATCCATAGATAATCTGTATCATCTTCAATATATTTACAATATGCATTAGCTTGTTCATTCTTTTCATTATACATCCCATGTATAACTTTAATTTTATTATCAGGATCTGGATAATTATCTATAATAGAGTTAGTGTTATCAGTTGATGTTGTTCTACCTTTATTTTGCCAATATTTAACAGGCCCTTCTGAAATTAGAATTTGATTTACATGAGGGTAAATTTGTTTTATACATTCTTTAATAACATAATCACCTTCAAATACTATCATACCTACTGCAATTTTTATTTTTTTAAGAACAGAAAGTCGTATTTTTTGATTTGAGATTTTAATATTATTAAAATATTCATCATGTAATTTTATTAGTTTTTTATTATGATATACATTACCATTATTAGTATATGTATTATACACAGGACTATTTGTATAAGTATTTGATTTAATATTATATTTGAATTTTGAAAAATGACTAAATACATATGGTTGTTTTTGACCCTTATAAATAACCTTATAATTATCTATATTATCTAGACTATATGATCTCCAATTCCAAGGTGCACCATGTCCAATATTATCATCAATATAAATTTCATCTTCTGAACACATTTTTGGAAACATATCTAAATATTGTTGATCTCCACAATTTGCAAGTTCAGGATATTTCTTATATAAAACAGCATCATTCCACCAATTTAATACCTCTCGACCCTTTTTAGAATTTTTAAAGTATACAACACCTACATTAAATTCACCGTATAATTTTGCATTATGTTCTAATCCCTCTGGAAATCTATGTTTAAAAATACCAACATCTTTATTTTTAATCTCATTATATATTATTTGAATATCTTTATGAAAACATATATCAGAATCGATATATGTTACTGATTCACATTTTTTAACATCAATTAGATATTTTGTAAATTCAGATGATAATGTATATAAATAATATATATAATGTGTATCTTTCAAAAGTTGTAATTGTTTATTCTTTTCTAATAATATATTTTCATTATATAGTACTATATTATTATTATATAATGTATTCAAAATTTTATATGATTTATCATCCATACATAAATAATGAATACAAATAGGAACAGAAGAAGTTCTTAGTAATGAATCAATTAGAGTTATTCCATATGTAAGATAATTAAAATCTGATAATATACAAATATCTTTATAGCTCATTTATATAATGTATATATATTTAATATTTAAGTAGTGTATCACAAATAACATCAATCATACCATAAAGATATATTATCAACAAAAATAGCCTAATTTTTTCATAAGCAATTATAATCATTTTATAATAAAGTATAATATTATATTATAATTTTATACTTTAAGCTATTGATATTTTAACTTAAAGATTATTAATAATATAATAATAATATTATGGATAATATATATATTAGATTTAATTATTTTTTAAAATCTATATGTGAAAATAATGATATTAGTTATTTTAAAAATAATGATTCAGTAACATATATGTTAGAACATGTAAATTTTAATCAAGGCCTTGAATATTTATCACTCATTAAACTAAAGACACCATTTACACAACAAGATATTATTAATTACTGTAATATTAATGATAAAATAGGTGGTGGTGTAAAATATGATTATAATTTTATCAAAACATCGCCTTCAAACTTTAGATATATATTTCACACCTATTTGATTCTTAATCATATTAAGAATTTAAACCTAAATGATTTAAATATATGTGAAGTTGGCGGTGGTTATGGTGGATTATGTTTAGCTATTCATTATTTTGCTAATAAATATAATATTAAGATTAATAACTATAATATTATAGATTTACAAGATGTAATTAGATTGCAAAAAATATATATTAATCAAAATAATAATACATTAAATGTTCATTTTTATAATTCAATTAATTATGGGACTGATATTAATTCAGATAATTTATTTTTAATTAGTAATTATTGTTTCAGTGAGCTTTCTAATAATAATCAACAAAAATATATTAAAATGTTATTTCCAAAAGTGTCACATGGATTTATGGCTTGGAATATGATCCCTTTATATGATTTCGGATTTAAATATTTAGAAGAAGAAGAATACCCAAAAACTGGACCAATGAATAAGTATGTTTATTTTTAATTTTCTAATATATCTATAATTTTAGAATGTATATAAGAGTTATCTATTATATGACAATTATGATCTGACTTATCTATAATTAATAATCCATTGTTATTACTATAATAATCATATGTATCTAAAAATATATAATTATATTTTACACAATATTCTTTTAATTTATTATTCATTAAATTAGTATATTTTACTCTTTCTTCATCGGAACCCAATATAGGAAACTCATGTGTAATTACTCCCCAAATAGATTCATGCCATTGTTTGTTAACAGGTGGTGTAATAGAACCTATAATTATCTTATTATATTTAACTATATTTTTACTAATAGTGTTAAAATAAGAACTAACAAGTGATTCAACAATTTCATCTAATTCTCTTCCTATTTGAAGTTGTTTATAAATATGACATCTACAGTCGACTTCACCGTAAAAAAATATAAATACATTATCATTATTAATATATGCTTCATTAAAATTTATAATAATATTATCTCTTCCAATTCTATGCATTGTTATTGAATTACTGTATAAATTAATATGTTGCTTAGGAAATGTATTCATATTAAAGTTTGCATGACTATCTCCAAAAATGTAGATCATTATATATCTATATATCTATATATTTAATATAGTTCTTTACATCATTATAATAATATTTACTATTACTATAATTACCATTCATATATGGTAAATGTGTAACAGTATTCGTATTTAATATTAATTCGTGTATATATTGTAATTTTTTATAAATAGCCATTTGACCCAATGTAACATTGCCCAAAACTATTATATTTGAATTAGTACAAAATATTCCATTTACTAAATATGCTGAGCCATCAATTACAATTATATTATTGCTATTATTGAAAATATTAATTTGTTCAATTAAATTAGTACAATTGTCTGTATATAGAATATAATTTTTATAATTATCTGTAGATAAATTATTAATTATATCATCCACATTACATAACCTATCATTACTTATTAGATTTTCTTTCTTACCCCTAGGAGATAGTAATATATTATATTCTTTATTTTTAATATTTACAATATTTAAATTACTTATTAAATTATTAACTAAATTAATGTAATCAGATGTAACCTCAACATTATTTAAACAAGATATTGGCAATGGGAATATACAGGCATTATTTTCTTTTAAATCTAATGTAATATCATCTTCAGATATATTAAAATATTTAAAAAACAGTTTTTTATAATCTTTAATAGTTTTAAGATGTATTTTAATATTTGGATATTCCTTTTTAAGAATATTAAATAATGGTAAATAAATTGCAGACTCATATACCCAATGAGCAAATGCTTCATTCATAGGTAAATCAATAATTAAATAATATTGTATATCATTTTTAATATTATTATTTTCATTATTATTAATGATCCACCTACTAAAATTTTCACATTCATAGTCTATAACATTATTTATAGTAATATACTTATATATATCATATAAGGTAAATTCTTTTGTGTAATAATCAATGATATTCATTTGTAATGATATATATATAATATGAATATATGTTTAGGCTTTTTTGGGTTTATAAGAAATAATATATCTTATGATAATATTATTTCATTTATAAAATTATTACCTCCGAATAGTACTATTGATGTATATATAAATACACCAAATAGATTTTCTGAGTTTGATAATGAAATTTTAACAAATTATAATATTTCTAACTATATTAAAATACTATATGATATAAATCAAATCAAAAATATTTATATAAATATATATGAATACAACCCATTCATATTTATTCAAAAAGCATTAGACTTTAAATTACCAAATAAAAATATGTATAATAATATATATCCATTTAGAATATTATCATTGCATTATTCAATATCTACATTATGTAGTTTTATTATAAATAATAATAAACATTATGATACACATATTTTAACAAGATTTGATATACTACCATCAATCACATCACTGGGTGATTGTATAAATATAATACCAGAAAATAATATCTATATTTGGAGAACAATACCATATAGAAGTAAGGATGATGCTGAAGATAGAATTATAATAGGTTCTAATAAATCTATTAATATATTATCGACATTATATTTTTCTGATATTTATAATATATATCATTTAAATCCTGAAAATTTTAATAGTGAAAAAATAATAGGAACATATATTAAAACACAAAATATAATCACATTAGAACAAAATAATATAGTTATAGGTATGTCACCTTCATTACAAATAAAGTATACTAAAGAATTTGAAATATTATGTAATACATTGTTTGAAAGTATTGATCTATAATAAAGGTGATATTTGGTCATTTTTCCAACAAATCCAATATCTTCTTAAACCTGGACTCCATTCATGTGTATTTGAAATATCCCAGTCATATTTATGAAATGAAGAATTAAGAATATTATCTTTTATCATTTTAAAATTAAAATTATTTTGTAAAAGTATTTTTTCAATATAACTTTCAGAAACTCTAGTACCTATATTGTGGAAGGCTTGGTCATACCCATTTTCATTAATTTTAATTATATTATCACTAGATGAATCACATACCTCAGTTTCTAGAAACATATAATTACAATTATCACAACAATTATTAAGATTATCTTCAAAATTTTCTAAATGATATAACAATCCCCAATGAAGAATAATATCATAATGTTTATTAATTTTAGTTGTATCAGAATCTAATAAATTAAATTCTATATTTGTATATTTTTCTTTTCCAATATTAATATGTTCCTCTCTAGCATCAGTACATGTTACTTTACAATTAAATAATGATGAAAATATGTTACCGTTATCTCCATAACCACATCCAAGTTCTAATAATGATGAATTGTTAATTATATCTGGATTAACATATTTTTTTATACCATTCATGCGAGATATTCTCCAATCTATATAATGGTCATCAAACATTTTTATAATTTTATAATTTAATTATTAATATTACACTTTAAGTGCTGTATATATAGTTATTATTAGTAATAAATATATTAATAATTATTTATTATATATATTTCTGAAAAGTTACTATCAATAAATTCATATATTGGTGTTTTTCCAAACCATATTACTACAAACAATGGGAAATAGTATATAGCATATTCAAAATCTTTGTTAAATATTTTAATTAAAGAGTTTTGTTCATAATATATAGCTTCAATACACATTTTATCTATTCTATAGATTGAAATAATATTCATTTATGTATGTAATTATAATTATTAACATATATATATATATAATATAAAGACTATATATCATATACAATACAAATGAATATCCTAGTTACAGGTGGATGCGGTTTTATTGGGTCGAACTTCATTAATTATATGCTCAAAAAGCATACCGCTGTTCGAATTTATAATGTAGATTGTCTTAATTATTGTGCAAATGAATCCAATGTAGCATCTCATACAAATTACAAACTTATTAAAGGTAATATCACAAGCAAGGATTTTATGCTACATATCCTAGAAGAATACAATATTGAGCATATCATTCATTTTGCTGCACAGAGTCACGTCGATAACTCATTTGATAATTCTTTGCAGTATACTATGGATAATGTATATGGTACTCACGTTTTATTACAAGTTGCTAAGGAGTATGGTAAAATCAAGAAGTTTTTGCACTTTTCAACAGATGAAGTATATGGTGAAGTCGATTTAGAACATCCAGGGTGCCACGAAAAATCTATCTTAAACCCAACAAATCCCTATGCTGCAACAAAGGCTGCTGCAGAGTTTTTAGTGAGGTCCTATTATCATAGTTTCAAATTACCAGTTGTGATTGTTCGATGTAATAATGTTTACGGGCCCAATCAATATCCAGAAAAACTCATTCCAAAGTTTATCAAGTTATTGAAAGAAGGTAAGAAGTTAACTATTCACGGAAAAGGTGATACACGTCGTAATTTTATTTGGGCAGAAGATGTTGCGAGTGCAACGGAACTTATTTTTGAGAAGGGTGATATTAACGAAGTATATAATATTGGCACAACTCAAGAATATTCTGTATTAGATGTTGCAACTATTCTGGTTCAAGAATTGACAGATGATAAGCAGTTGGAAAATCATATCCAATTTGTAGAAGATCGTCCTTTTAATGATTTTAGATATTCCGTGGATTCCAGTTTACTAAAATCGTTGGGATGGGAAGAAAAACATAATAATTTCGTAAAAAACATTAAAAGTCTACTTTAATTAATAAACTCGTGCTTTAATGCATTGAAGAACAGAATCTTTAATATTCTCTAACAACAGTCCGTGCTTTTGACAAAATGCTTGGAGTTTTGTAGTATCTAATTCATTATTTGAACGCTCTGATTTTAGAAACTTCATCTGTTCCTCATATGTAATTTCATTCCAAGTGTGCTCAGGATCAACAATCTCTTTATACCTATTGAGAATCCAAGAATGATCCACTGTTCCTGGATTTGTTAAATTGTAGACACCTGTCTCTCCTACCTCAATCATTGTATCTATAATGCGCCACATATCATCCATAACTGTCATTGAATTAGGAATACTGCAGATATTTGGATAAGATACGATTTTATCAATAAAATTCCGTGAACTTGATTCACGGAAAATGGGCATTCGGATGCGGAGTTGCAATGTATTCTCAAACTTTCTCAGAATCTGATCTGTCTGACCCTTCACAGTAGAATAACTCGAACCTGTAAAATTGGGATAATCGTTTTCTGTAAAGATCTTTTTATCATCTGTATATGTGTAAATACAACCTGTTCCTAGATATACAAATAGCATACCAGATTGCTCACAAATATTTGCAAGATTAAAGGGTGCTACAAGATTGTCGCGCAAGTTTTCTTTGAGTTTATCAGGTAACTCAAGATAGTCAATAGTTGGAATAAGTTTACCCGTTTCTGGATCTGTACCATATGTTCTACCGATAAAAGATACGACTGCATCTGGAGAAACAGTCATAATTTCTTCGAAGCATTCTTTGTAGTTTTCTGGTCGTGTTTTTGCAATAACTACTTCGTGAAGTGTATGCTGCATAAATTGTGAACCAATAAATCCATTTGCGCCATATACGAGGAGTTTCATTCTGTTTAATATGATCTGAATTGTAGACTCTGATTTACTTTAAGTGTGTTTGAAAGATATAAAGAGATACATATATTATAATAAATATAATAATCCATGAAACACATAGCTATAATTATACCAACAAGAGATAGACCTCATAAAATTGAATATTTACATAAAAATTGGTTCAATTTAATTAACAATAGTATTACAACAGATTGTATCGTTGTACTAGATGAGGATAATCATACTAAGTATCCGAGATTAGATGGATTTATCTATCATATTGTTAAAAGTAATGGTATAAGAGGAGCAACATATCCGTTGAATCAGGTAGCTAAGGAATTATGTAAAGAATATGAATATATAGGATTTTTTGGAGATGATCAATGTCCAAGAACTAAAGACTGGAATATTAATATATATAATAAATTAAAAGAAACTGGGTCATTATCAATGGTTTATTGTAATGATTTATTACAAGGTAAAAATTTATCAACACAAATTATTATGGACTCGCAATATATTGATATTATGGGTTTTATGGCCCCTCCTATTTTAAAACATCTTTACATAGATAATTTTTGGATGGATGTTGGTAAATCAATGAACAATTTACATTACTTGAATGATGTTATTATTGAACATATACATTATATTAATAATAAAGCTCCTGTTGATGAGTTATATTCAGTATTAAATTCTAACGAGTCATATACATCTGATAAAATAATATATACAAATTATATAGCATCTAATGAATATAAAGAATTAATTAAAAAATTATGGATTAATAAGATTAATATTATTAAGAATAATATAATATAGTATTAACATTAATATTATTAAGTTGTGTTATATCATTAACATAAAAATTATCATATTCCCATTCTTTCTTAGCTAGACTAATCATAGCTTCTGAAAAATCATATTAGTGTTAAATACGTTCCCAATTTTCTTCATAAATATCTTCATATTGCTGAGGACCTCTTGGTCCAAACCATTTTGATGGACAAATAACATGTTTAATATTATCAGATAACCATACGCACCACCAAATAAATGTTGAATTAGACATAATATAATATGAAAACTGTTGAAGAAGTACCATACTATTAACATCCGTTTCATTATCTAAAATATAGTGTTCATAATCATTTAGTTTTGGATAATATGTTTTTAATTCATTCCAAAATGTATTATCATCAGCTGTAAATAAAAATATAGGATTATGTATTTTATCTATCATCGTATTAATTGCTTTAGAATAATAATCATATGATAATGGCCCGTGTACATCTGCATATGTAATATAATCCGTTCTTCTAGCGTGTACTACAATTACTCTTTCCTTGTTTTCAGTTAAATATTTATACTTATCATTAATCAATGTAAGTATATTTGTAGTAGGTTTCATTAATTGTTTAATTTCTGATTTGATTATATCATCATAAAAATACTTAGATGATTGATAATACCCTCTTAAATAAATACCATTATCATTTGATTTAGGTATTGGTGTATATAATGTAGGTTGTTGCTCACTCCATATGGAGAGATTATTTGGAATGGAATCAACTAAAAATGCATTCCATTTTGATAGAATAGAATCCCAGTATAACGGCCTTATATCATAGGTTAGTTTATTCCTTAAAATAAGTAATGTATTATTATACTTCCTTGAATATGCGTATGCGGATGCTAATTGAAACATCTGATTACCAATTCCACCCATAATATTAACTGATACGATTGTCATATTATATTGTTCTTTACAATAATATATTCTTTAAATATAATTAGTATAGGTTTATTCACTACTTTATGTAAATCTTATCCTATACCTAAAGAGCATTCACCTCTGTTACTATACAGAAATGAATACTCCCCTTAAAGACTCTGATCCAGAACTCTACAATCTCATTAAATCTGAAAAACAGAGACAAACTCACGGAATTGAATTGATTGCATCTGAAAATTTTACATCCCAAGCCGTCCTAGATTGTCTCGGTAGTATTCTAACAAATAAATACTCAGAAGGTCTACCAGGCAAACGCTATTATGGTGGCAATGAGTTTATTGATAAGATTGAGACACTCTGCCAACAGAGGGCACTTAAAGCCTTTAAGCTGGATGGTGCGCAATGGGGTGTAAATGTGCAACCCTATTCTGGAAGTGTAGCCAATATGGCGGTATATCTGGGTGTACTAAAACCACACGATAGAATTATGGGTCTAGATCTACCAAGTGGTGGGCATTTGACACACGGTTTTATGACGGCTAAAAAGCGTGTTTCTGGATCATCTGTTTACTATGAAAGTATCCCATATAGAGTCAACGCGGATGGCTGGATTGATTATGATGCAATGGAACAACTTGCAGATTCTGTAAAACCGCGTCTGATTATCTGTGGAGCAAGCGCTTATTCACGTGATCTGGATTATGAACGATTCAGAAAAGTAGCAGATAAGCACGGAGCCTATTTAATGGCAGATATTGCACATATTAGTGGTTTTGTTGCAACAGGTTTAATGAAGAGCCCTTTTGACTATTGTGATATTGTTACAACAACTACACATAAGACTCTAAGGGGGCCTCGTGCTGGTCTCATTTTTTTCAGAAAAGAGTTGCAACAACAGATTGATGATGCAGTATTTCCAGGTTTACAAGGCGGGCCACATCAGAATCAGATCGGTGCAATTTCTACACAATTAAAAGAAGTTGCAACTCCAGAGTTTCGCATATATATGGAACAAGTTCGTTCTAATGCAAGAGCATTTGCATCCGCTTTAGAGAAAAAAGGTTATACAATTGTAACAGGTGGTACAGATAATCACTTATTTTTAGTTGATTTACGAAATAAGGGGATATCTGGTGGAAAAGCAGAAAAGATTCTGGAATATGTTGATATATCTGTAAACAAAAATACAATTCCTGGTGATGTGAGCGCTCTGAATCCAAGTGGTATACGCATTGGAACACCAGCAATGACTACACGAGGGCTTAAAGAAACAGATATGGAGCGAATTGCAGATATCCTTGACAGGGTTCTACAGATTGGTGTGCAAATTCAGAGTTCTAAATCACCAAAAACAATCCGTGAATTTGCAGAGTGCTTTTCCGAGTATTCAGAATTACAGACTATTCGCGAAGAGATCCATAAATGGATGGGTAGTATTTAGTAAAAATTAGTGTAAAAATTAGTAATAATACAAATTAAATGAAATTAGACATAAAATAAATAAGCTTTTGAATAAACATAAAAGGGAATGATACATCTATTAAATCTTCGGTTGCAGTTGTACCAAACCAAATAGCAACAAAGAATGGATAATAACACACTGCATTTTTAAAATCTGTATAATATTCATCAATTGTATAGTTACTTATTCCAAACTCTTTCAACTTTATATAGTAATATTGTTTAAACATATTTCCATATAATTCAATATTTTCTTTTGAAAAACTTTCAATCATAAAAAATACTAAGTCCTGAACACCTTTTCCTTGTGCTATATATTGCCAATCAATAAAATAAGGAATATAATCATTCCCGTTTTCTTTATAAAATATATTTCCAGATTTAACATCACCATGACATAGTGTTAAATTATTATGTGACAATTCATTTTGAATAGTATCAAAATTATCAACTATCCAATTCATTTTCTCTAGCACATTTTGTGGAATAATACTATTCCATTTACTTATAAATGTAGGATAATGCTTCCTTATAAAATCACCCCAAGACGGATTAAATAACTTATCATTATGTTTCTTTAGTAATGTAAAGGATTCATCTAACGGTTTATTCCAGAAATAAGAATGCATCTTAGCACACTCTTCAATTACCTTTAAAGATACTTCAATATTCTTTTTATTTAGATCTAAACCAAGTTTGAAACCTTCCTTATGAATATTTTCAAGTAAAACACCTTTTGTTAAAAAATTGTTATCTCTAATTATTCCATAGAACGTTGGAATATGAATATTAACATAACTACTTATACTTTCATAAAAATAATATTCTCTATCAAATAAACCTAATGTATAAGCCATTTTTGTTAATGATGATGTGTAATTATTTTCATATTTAAATACACAATCAATAACATTATTATCAGTGCAAACTAATTGAACTTTTATAACATCTGATATATATCCACCTTTTAATTTTGTAGTATCTATAATAATATCCTTAATATCATACTTATTTTTTATTGAATTATGAATCATATATTTAATTTCATCTATATAATTAAGTTTAGTGTGATCAATGTAATCATTAATATCTAATCCATTATAGTGTTTAATAATATTATTTACTTTCATTTCCTCTAAAATATGTAGATTATTATAAGAATTTATTCCAATTAATAATTTAGGTGAAATATTCATTCCACTAATTATTCCTGGTTTTGAATCCTCAAAAATAATACATTTATTAGCAGGTATTCCTAGTAAATTAGATGCCTTTAAATATGGATCTGGATATGGTTTAGGATTGTTACATTCATTTCCTATTATAATGTAATCTATATATTTATTAATATTAATTGTATTAACTATAGCTTCAGCTATATCTCTATTACAATTTGTTACTATACATATACGATGCCCATTTTTCTTTATTGATTTCATAAATTGTTGTATCCCTTCAATTATAATAACTTTGTCAATATTCAGTTTAAAGTATTCATCTTTGAGTTTTGATATTTTAATTAAATCAGTATACTCAACTTTAATATTGATTTCCTTCAAAGCAATCTCATCTGAATTTCCTTGTATACAATCATTAAATATGTCTTTAGTTATTGTTATATTATACGGAGATAATATTTTATTCCATACATTAATATATATATCATCTGTTAATACTATTGTACCATCTAAATCAAATAAAAATGCATGTGTTTTTTCTGTGTATTGTTTAACATCTTTAGGAGTTCCTAAAGAAACAAACTTATTATTATCTATAAATAACCCATTAAATATACTTTTATTAGTAATCATATTTTTTATAACACAAGATATGTAATATTCATTTTTAAATCGAATATCATTTTTAATTACATACTCGCAATTATCAATTAACTCATTTATATCATAAAAGAAATATGCACCTGTATTTGCATGAATACTTATTTTTTCTTTTTCTTTAATATCTACTATTATATTATTATCATCTAAAGATATATATGAATACTGTGGAATATTACCATTATCAATAAAATAACATACGCCATTTGTATTAAACTTTTTAAACTTTTTAATAATATTAGAATAATATACTGTATCACAATCAATTATTAAACATTTATTATATGATGAAAGGTTATTATTTAATATATGTTTTAAACCAAATAAAATAGTTTCAGCAGCACCTTTTGTTTTTTCATATATTGGTATTACTGTTACATTTTGATATTTAGACATAAATCCTTCAAAATTATACTGATTAAGAGATACATGATAAATAATAAATACCTTATCCTCTTTGTCATATTTCAAGTTATCTAACACATGTTCTATCATTGTTTTATCATAAATTTTAATTAAAGGTTTTGGCATATCATATCCTTCATCCGTAAACCGTTTACCTATTCCACATAATGGTATAATAATATTCATTATTACTATTCAAATATGTTACGTATATATTTTAAACTCGGTAATAATATAATCGGATGTAAATTAGTTTCTCAAAAACCACAACTTATAAAAATACTTATTATAATTATTAATTATTGCTGTACTTTTAATATTTTTTAGTGCTATTGATTCTTCTTTATTAAATGCACGTGGTTGTTTGTAAATGTTATTATTCAATGAATCTACAGGAATGATATTATATTGTGTATTATTTTCTATAGTTCTAATATATTCTGCAATAAGAGGAAATATACGTTCAGATAACATTAACTTACCCCTTCCTCTAAAATATTCCATATTTTTTTCAATATTAAGAATATTGTTTACTTTTTTCAAAAAGTGAATATCTCCTCCAAAAGCTGGTCCAAAACATCCTCTCCATATTGTTGAGAACCTATTATAATATAAATCCTTTAAGATGTCTGGATATTCTATATCTATTATTGATAACAATGAATTAAAATCTTCTTCTGGGAAATCAAAATATTCTATAAAGTGCCATAAGAAATATATTTCATTTTGTAATATAGTATCAGGTAATTTATTAATTAAATACATACTGTCGTGAATTAAAATATATTTGTCATTCTCATCTAATAATGTGCATATTAGTGGTAAAGTACCCATAACAAATGTTAAATCATCTGATTTATTAAATATGGATATATTCTTATCTACAATATAAAATGGAATGTCTGATGTAGATGTTTTAATTATGATAATCTTATTATTTGGATATATATCTCTTATACTTAAAATATTATTTATTAACAAATTAGTATCCTTCTCACAGGATGAGTGATGAATTACTATGAAAACTAATTTATTCATTAATATATTATTATATATAAAATAATAAGAATATACTCAGATATCTATTATATTTCCGGAATGCGGATAAAACTAATATGAAATAACTAATATAGTTTAAGTAATGTCATCGTGGGTAAATAGGAATATTGTTCGAAAAAAAAATAGTTCAACACCAACCATTATTCCACAAAATATACCACAAATACAACAACCAATACAACAACCAATACAACAACCAATATCACTATCGCGTGCACAACTGCAGACAAAATCAGAACAATCCACAATAGTGTCCAAATATGTAACTGAAAAAGTACAAACACTACCTAGTCCGACAGCAGTAGAATTAACTCACAATGATATGACATTCGTTTTTGTTATTTTACGACATTTACGTAATATTGCTGATAATGAATTATGGATCCATTCTTATAACTGTATACGGAAATACTACACAAATAAAATTATTATTATTGACGATAATTCACATATAAAATCACCAGATGATGCATATGTATTTGATACAGATATAATTCACAGTGAGTTTAAGGGAGCTGGTGAAATTTTACCCTATTATTACTTTTTGAAGTATAAATGGGCTGATAAGATGATATTTCTTCACGATAGTATGTTTTTACACAGACCCTTTCGTAAAAATGAAATAGAGGCAGATATCAAATTCCATTGGCATTTTCCTGCAGATTCAATATATTATAAAAAGTTAAACATATATATATCATTACTTAAAAATAATAATAATTTAGAAGAGTATATTAATAATAATAATAATTGGCAAGGATGTTTTGGCGTTGCTTCTATAATAAATTACAATATTGTAGAAAGACTAGAAAATAAATATAATATATTTTCCAAACTTGTATTATTTATAAAAAAAAGAAATGAAAGAGAAACTTGTGAAAGACTATTTAGTATCCTTTGTTTTTATGAAGGGTTAATGGATAGTAATAATTGTTCTAATTTTGGAAATATAATGTCATACCCTTTAGCATTCGAATCAATTGATTTAAAATTAGACAAGTCGCATCAATTTGTAAACCAAAAAGGTTATGATACGGCTATTGTGAAGGTTTGGCGCGGAAGATAAATAAAATAAACATCTATATATTATCAGTATATTATGTCATCTTGGGGTGGTTATAGGAGATATAAACCTATTCATAATCAGAATAATCTGAATACTCAGAATAATCATAATACTAATGATACTCAGAATAAATTAATAGTTAATTCTTCATATACAAAACAAAATAATTATATACATATTACTCCACCAAAATATAATTCACATGTATATGATATAACTACATCTTATAATTCGGAAGAATTTCAATCAAGTGTTGAACGAATGGATGCATTTTATTTAAATAATGTCAATGCAAAGATAACTTTTATAATCCCAAGTATAGGAAGATCATCCTTACTAAATACATTGTTATCATTACAGAAACAAACTGATCCAGAATGGAGTGCTATTATAGTATTCGACGGAATTATTCCAGATAATAATATATTATCATTTATAAAAAACGATAAACGACTTTATTATATAATTATTAAGAAAACGGGTGAAGAAGCAGATATACATAACAGAGCTGGTTATGTTAGAAATATAGGTATGTCTCTTGTATTATCTGATTGGATTGCATTTGTAGATGATGATGATATATTAATAAATGATTACATTATTCATTTTAAAAGTGAAATAGCTAGATATAATGTTGATTGCATTCTTTTTAGAATGTATGATACAACAATTAATGATATAATTCCAAGAGAAAATACAATTAAAAACCCTATAATATCTGGCAATATAGGTATTAACTTTTGTATAAAGAAATCATTATTCAAGTCTGGCTATGTATTTACTCAAAGTGACCTTGAAGACTTTGAATACATAAAAAGATTATATAATGATAAAAAGAAAATATTCATATCATCATATGTTACATACATAGTTAGAGGAAGTATATATGATTCTAACTTTAAATCAGATCAAGGCTTATCTGAAGTAATATTAAACTTGTAAATTTCTAAATTTGTAATCTTGTAATCTTGTAATCTTGTAAACTTTTAAGCAGATACTTTAAAATACACTTCTGCTACTTTTTTAAGATTATTCTGCAGAATAAATTCCTTGTAATCAAATCTGCCACGAATACCCGTAATCATTGGTTGTATTTTTCCAGATTGTTGTTCAAATAATCCGAAAAAATATCGATGTATTCCAGATGGAGGATTTGGACCTTGGTATTGTAGAACTGAATTCTGTGTGATAGAATTAGCAGATTCCAGATTTGTTACAATCCAATGTACCCAGGATGGTTTAGCAGGTGCATCTGGATCCCACATTAGAAGTGTATAGAGTGTATCTGGTTTTGGTGTAAAATGGATGTGTGGTTCTGTTTCTGTTTGCAATTTTGTAAACATCTGCCCATTGTACACCTTTCCAGATGGATATCGGACTTCTAATGTATTTTTGTTCTGAGAATTGTTTACACCTCCTCTGCGTTTTTTGAAAGTATTTCTTGTAAGTTTACGCTTCTTGAATTTACGTGTTTTCATTTCTATTTAAACCAAAGATACTTTACTTCTTCTATATTTTTTAGCACGTTGTGCTGTCATAAATTTACTACATTCACTCTTAAGAATATCTATGTTATTTTTGTTTTCTTCAAGTGTTTTAATAATATAGTGTATACGTTACTGATTATACCGTGTACATTATACTGTATATGTCTATTTATGTTTTATGTGTATGTTTTACATATTATGAATTATTATATATATTTTGATATTACTATAAAGATTATGTTGAAACCCGCTTAGTTGCTGTATGCTAGCGTGTTACCCGTTTTCATATTACTATGAAAACCCAATAAGCTCTCCTTACATCTGGGGTATCGACCATTTGTAATTCCTCTTACTGACCTTGTTTCCAAGGGGACGGACTTTATCTTATGCCAACTCATTGACAACTTATTGGTTCGTTGTTCAAGTCTTTGTTGGCCCACCGACATCAAGTCTCTGAACTGCATCCATAGATGAGCCGAGGCGTCATCATTAGGACTTGGCTGCGGATTGTCCCTATTCATTGGATTCTTACCATACCCTTGAGTTTCCCCAAGGTGCTTCTGGGCAGATCTTTCGATCCCAGAGCGGTACCAATGACATAGCAGGAGTTTCCCGCAATTTGACGGTGTTGCTTGCGGACTATTAATTAGTCACGCCGATACACAAACTTGCCCCAGATTTAGCTGGGACAATTGGCGGCATAGCATATTACTCACAATTTGATTTAAAGTTATAATTATTAATTGGAGTAATTGGCTGAGTTTACCGCCCATACCACTCATCACACGGAGCACGTTGTAATTAGTGGCATACACTCGGACAGTGGAGCTGAGGTTCAAACCAACAGCGTTGTTGCTGACAGTGAGCAAGAGAGTAGTGTTGTCAATACGGGACAAGTTGCAAGTACCGCTTGGCTGGTGTTGTTCAGGCTGGAGAGCAAAGG
>JACCDP010593687.1_pt1 | contig 20341 bp, 19 predicted proteins | sample 7445841 | NCBI WGS metagenome assembly JACCDP01 (sample SAMN15323441, study PRJNA562643) | freshwater metagenome | isolation source: river surface water | place: USA:Blue River Watershed | collected 2017-08-17
ATATTTTACTACCGCATGGATACGATTTAGCCAATATTTTTTCAGTTTGGGATCCAATATACTTGAATTCCATCGTGCATCACAACAAATATGTCAATAATTATCATTACCACAAGTCATTGTTATTGATGAACTTGGATCCGCACGTAGACACCGGGTATGTGATTGCTAAAGAAAGTTCCGAATTATACGCACCCGTTGGAATGTTGCATTATAGTTTTTATGAAGACATCAAACGGGCTACAAATACTATTAAAAATTGGGGAGATACCGTTCAAGTGGTTGTTACCAATACAGTAGAATTAACCACGGAATTGGAAAGTAATAATTTGTTGACCGCAGGATTTGGAGAATCTCAATGCACCACGTTGCGTGATTTTGCCGATAACATAGACACCGTACAGTGGTTGTTATCCAACAATAGCACTAAAGCAACTCAATAAAGCATGATCTAATTTTTCGGGATCGGGCAGGCTGGGATTGAATTCAGTAATTTCCACCGATACCGTTTGGGGATGATTCCAAAGTTTCTTAAACAAAAAAGAAGCTGTTTCAAGGTCAAGTCCATGATTTTCTGGTGTTCCAGTGGCCGTTGCAATGCTGGAATCCAAAGAATCTACATCGAAACTCACATAACGGTACAAACAATGTTTAAGACGGTTATCGATTTGTTCAATCAGCCAATCGTAGCCGTTCGCTTTAATTTCGTCTACGGTAATCACCAAAATGTTATGCCGTTGAATTAATTCCCATTCCTGTGTTTCGTAAGATCGAGTTCCGATAAAAATCAGATGCTCGGGTTTTATGCTATTGTAAGGCTTGTTATTTTTTAGTTGTTTCAACAATTCCCAATTTTTTTTGGAATCATCGTCCAAAGACCTAACCGCTACATTTAAATTATCATCATCCAGCAATGCATTCACACTCATACCGTGGATATTTCCCGAAGGGGTGGTGTAAGGCGAATGCAAATCCAAGTGGGCATCTATCCAAATTACGCCAAGATGCTCTCCTCCCAAAGCTCTGCACAATCCACTTACTGTACCAATGGCGTTGGAATGATCCCCCGATAAAACTAAGGGGTGCTGTCCTTCAACAATACAATCTTCAACGCTAGAACTCAACGCATTGGCATGTTGAATTAAATCTATTATATTTTTTGCGGGGTTAAAATCCGATAACTGACTTGTAGCTGTAAAAGAAGAATGCTGGGAGTTTAAATTTGCAGTAACGTCGATATTACTCAGGCACTGTTCACTGAAACTCGTAGAACTCAAAATCGATTTTATCCGTTTTGGGCCAGCACTTGAACCGAGTTTACCCGCACCCATTTCCCAATTCGATGTAATTACACAAGTTCTATTCGCTTTCATATTCCCAGGGTTGATAATTCGCAATTTAGAAGAATTTTTTATTTTTACAAATCCATGAATTATTTCCGTTTCCAAACCCAATAGCCAGAAAAAGAATCGGATTTTTGAAATTGTTGAAGGAAATATAAATCGGGATTGTATGACTTTTTAGTAATGAGATAGGCAGGAGTACTAGGAATCCCGTCTCGTATCCAAACACGTCTGGCCTCCTGTTTTGGGTAGGGGTGATTCCTAATTTTTTCTTGTACCATAGGGGAGTTAGGGTACCATTCTCCAACAAAATTGTTGGGTTTGAACTTCCCGTGAAAATATATCGAATACGTTTTAAATCCTTGAGATTCCATTAGGATTTGTTGGTGATTTTGTTTTTTTACATACATCGAAAGTGGATTTTGCAACGTATCTGCCGCTGCAGGGAGTATGAAAAAGTAAGTAGTAACTCCGGCCAATAAACTAATAAGCAACAAATTACCTTCGGCAAAATTTCTCCCTTCCGATTGAATGATCATCTTTACAATAATAACCACACCTATTCCTACAATCAAAGCAGGTAAGTAGGTGGAAAACGGCCAATCGGTAGTGGTAAGCAGGGCTTTGCTGAATGCATCTAGCTTCAGCCAAAAACGAGTGTTAATCCAATCCACCCAATTCATGGCGATGGATCCGCAGGCAAGCACAATCCCAAGCAAAAGACCACTTAAGAGCAACCATAATTTCTGTCCGGCATTGGTTTTTGTTCGATTGGTATAGACCAAGTAAATATGGTATCCGGCAAAATAGGTAATAGGCCACCAACACAAGCTAGAATAATGGATGATTTTTGTGGATACCAGCGAAAAAATCAACAACACCACCCAAAATGTGCTGCGCATCAAAAAATGCCAACTTTCCAAAACAAAATCTTCTTCGCCTTTTCGAACCAAATATCGAATGGAAATAGCCGATGCGGGAAAGCAAAGCACAAGCAATACTATCAGATGATAAAACCAAGGTTGGGTGTGCCATTCAAATTGACCTTTGATTAATTCTTGCTGATAGGATAGGAACGATTCAAAAAAGGAACTACCCAGCAATCGATAAACCTGCAAGGCCCAGCCTCCAACAAGCACCAAAATTGGGAAAAAGAATAACAAGATTTTACCGCTAAAAATATCATGCCAGCGACCGCGATAAATAGTAATCCAACCGGTTATTGAAAAGAATATGACTAAGGCCGCCTGTCCCTTGGCCAAGGTAGCCAAAGCTATAAATACACCGCTCAACAAATAATAAATATGGGATCTCTCCCCATGAATTTCGGCTCTACTTACTCGATACCAATTCCAAAGAGAAAGTACGATGAGTAAATTAAATACGGGATCTATTACCGCAGTTCTCCAATAAATATAAGGGGCAAAAGACACCAATGTGGTCAATGCCCAAAATACACCCAACATCCTACGACCCAAAAATTCACCCACGTGATAAACGAAATTCACGGCAATTATTCCGGCTATTGCGTTGGGTAAACGGTAAACCCAGGTATGATCCCCAAATAATTTAACAGCCAAGGCCTGCAACGCAATTACTAGCGGAGGTTTTTCCCAAAAGGGTTCAAACCCCATTTGAACATACCACCACTGATGGGTGATGGACATTTCTCTTGCCGATTCTGCAAAATTTAATTCGTCCCAATCAAACAATGGAGGTACACCCAACCCCGGTAACAACAACAATGCCGCGGCAAGCGAAAGGAGGATATGGAGGGTGAATTTCGACATTGTTGATCCAATAGTGTACTAGGGTAATATCAGCAAGTAACCGGTTTTAAAGCGGTTTCGCAACTTTTGCATTCCAATTGTTAAAAAACCATTGGCTGGTGTGCAAAAATACGAGAGCTAGCAGACCTCCAATGCTTACATCAAGCAATGAATGTTGTCCCAAATACATACGCGAATATCCCATGGCCAACCCTAAATACAAAAGACATAATTCAATCCATGTGTTATTTTTTCGTAAAAGAATGGATGCTGCCATGGCGATAAATCCAAAACACAACACCCCAATGGCCGTGTGACCGCTGGGAAATGAATGCCAATACTCGGGTTCTACGCCGGGAATACGTCGAATTTGATCCATGGAAATACTCGCAGGTCTAGGCGCGTTGATCCATCGTTTTATTGTCCATACCAATATCCCTTGCACAGATGCCCACAGGATAAATTGATATCCCAAACGTTTGTTGGCGTAATACGATACGATGCCGGCAAAAACGATAATAAACCACTCCGCAATTTGGGTGTAAAAAGCAAAGAATAAATCCGCTTCGTGGAATCCATGTTTATGAATGAACCATGTAATTTCCATATTCCATCCCCCAAGAGCCATCATAAACGATAGAAAAAAAACAATAAATGCTCCCAAGGTGAACGCAGGAATACGAATCATGTGCACAAATATAATTCTAACTTCATGGCATATAATTTTGAAATTAACATCAAATTGCCTTTTTTGCATATACTATCCCATGAATTTTTGAATATGTCTACTGGAAACGCGAGAATTAAAATAGAGTTGGAATATCCGTTGAGATCGTCACCTACCATTATTTATCAATACATTTCTAACCCATCGGGTTTGCAGAGTTGGTTTGCCGATCACGTGGGTGTGAAAAGTGGTACCCAATATGTATTTCAATGGGAAGATGGTACCAAAACCGAAGCCAATTTGGTGAAGAATGTGGTGAATAAATATGTGAAATTCAGTATTTCCGGTTCCCCAACGCCCGATGAATTCCTGGAATTTAGAATTCAACAAGATGAAATTACGGGCGACGTAGATTTGCTGATTACAGAATTTGTAGACAGCGGAGAAGAAGAAATGGCCGCTTCCATTTGGGACGCCGCCGTGGATAATCTTCGATATATTATTGGTGGTTAAGCTCGTTGATTGCTAACCAACTCAGCAATCCACATCCATGTTCTAACGCGTCTTCATCGATATCAAAACCTGCATTATGCACACTGATTCCGGTATTCTTTTGGTCTGATTTAGTTCCTAACCGGTAAAAACAGCTGGGCACCTCTTGCGAATAATAAGAAAAATCTTCGGCCGCCATCCAAATCCCTAACGATTCTACATGCTCAACTCCCAAGTAGTCATGAGCACTGGCTATGCATCGTTCTGTGAGTGGTACGTGATTCTTTAAAAATGGATATCCTCGAACGATATTAAATTCCACCGATCCACCCATCCCTTCCACTATTCCTTTGGCCATGGAAATCATTTTCTCGTGGGCCTTACTTCTCCAATCCTCATCCAAGGTACGGAATGTTCCTTCTAAGGTAACCTCCGAGGGAATAACGTTGGTAGCACCGTTGCCTATAATTTTTCCGAAAGTGAGCACAGAGGGTAGGGTAGGATTGGCATTTCGGGATACGATTTGTTGCAAGCTTACAATTAAATTGGCAGCTATAGCGATGGGGTCCACGGTTAAATGCGGCATGGCTCCGTGTCCGCCTTTACCAGAAATGGTCACGTAAATTTCGTCCGTACTCGCCATGTACAATCCGGGTCTGAATCCAACATTGCCGGTGTAAATGGCCGGCATAACGTGCTGACCAATCATAACATCTACATCCGATAATACCCCTTCCTGAATCATCAAGGATGCGCCGCCCGGTAATTTCTCTTCACCGGGTTGAAAAACCAATTTTATCGTACCTTCAAAATCATCCCGCATTTCGGTAAGTATAGTAGCAGCACCCAATAAACTGGTGGTATGCGCATCGTGTCCACAAGCATGCATAACGCCCTCTTGTTTGGATCGATAAGGTCTACCGTCGTTTACTTCTACAATGGGCAATGCATCCATATCTGCCCTTAAACCCACCGTCTTTTTGCTTGGATTTTTACCTTCAATCAAGGCTACTACACCTGTGTTTGCAAGCCGCTGAGTTTTTAAACCCAACTTTGTGGTCAGATAATTTTCAACCAACTCGGCCGTTTTGAATTCGTGAAACGATAACTCGGGATTTTGATGTATCGTTCTCCGTATTTCAATCAAATCAGGCAATAAGGCTTTGGCCTTTTCTTGGATTCGTTTTTTGTTTACCATGGATCTCGGGTTTTTCTTCAACAAGCAGGTTAATTGCAAATCTAATATCTTTTTTTGGAGTATATTAGTGGTTTCGTTTATTGCATGATTACCGAACATTCCATTCAACATTTATTATCGGTTGTGCCGATTGAAGAGGTAGTAGGTGATTATGTTTCGTTGAGGAAAAGCGGCTCCCGATACAAGGCTCCCTGCCCGTTTCACAACGAAAAAACCCCCAGTTTTGTAGTGTCTCCTTCCATTGGAATTTACAAGTGTTTCGGTTGCCAGAAAGGCGGGAATGCAATACAATTCCTCATGGATATCGACAATCTATCCTTTGCCGAATCGGCTAGAATTCTCGCCAATCGCTACGGAATTACTCTGGAAGAAACTAGAACAATAGAAGACCAGGATAGCTATAAAGAAAAACAACTACACCGAGAATCCATTCAAGCTGCTGTGGATTTTGCTTCGGATTATTTTCAACAGCAACTGCACGATTCAGAAGAGGGTACGTCAATCGCATTGCCCTATTTCAGGGAACGTGGGTTTACCATCGATACCATCAAAAAATGGGAACTCGGGTATAGCCCCGAAGGTTGGGAGTCGTTTACCTCTGCGGCTTTGGCGAAAGGATACAAAATCGACTTTTTGAAGGAGGCTGGATTGATCAAGGAACGTGATAATGGTTCGTATTACGATCTTTTCAGACACCGTGTGATTTTTCCTATTCACAGTGTGGTAGGTAAGGTTATTGGGTTTGGGGGAAGGAAAATGGGTAGCGCAGACAACGCGCCCAAGTATGTAAACTCCCCAGAAACCGAACTGTATAAAAAAAGTGAGGTGTTATTTGGCGTATTCCAAGCCAAAAATTCCATTAAAAAACTGGATAAAGTATTGCTGTGCGAAGGGTATACCGATGTAATTACCATGCATCAAAATGGGGTAGAGAATGCAGTAGCCAGCAGCGGAACCGCTCTTACCCCTGGCCAAATAAAACTCATCAAGCGGTTTACCCAAAATGTTACCGTGATTTACGATGGGGATGCCGCTGGTATTAAAGCGTCTTTGCGAGGTATCGACCTACTGCTTGAAGAAGATTTGAATGTTCGGGTGGTACTACTGCCAGACGGAGAGGACCCCGATTCCTATTGCCAAAAACTAGGAGGAGAGGAATTTACGAAATTTGTTCAGCAAAACGAAAAAACATTCATCGTTTTCAAAGCCGAACTTTTACTCAACGAAACCGGTGGAGACCCCTTAAAAAAATCAGACGCCGTAAAGGAAATTCTTAAAAGCGTAGCTCTAATTCGCGATGGACTCAAGCGCAGTACCCTAATTCAACAGCTCGCTGGCGTTTGTCAAATGGAAGAAGTGATTCTTACCTCCGAATTGGCAAAGTTGCTGAGAAAAGAAAAGTTGAAGGAAAGTCAGCAACTGTTGGATAATGTATCCCAATCTACCCGCGAAGTGGCTGCGGAGCCAGTAGTTCAAGAACCCCTGAACGATAAAGAACAAGAATTGGGATTTTTCCGATTGATGCTGCTACACGGTAATAAACCGGCCTTCGAAGAGCAGTCCCTGTACCACTACCTGAAACAAAAAATACAAGAGGATGACTATTTGGAATTTCATGAGCCCTTTGCACAAAAATTGGTCCCGGTATTTTTTGAGGTAGATTCCGTGCCGGAACCCAACTTTTTTCTCAATCACGAACACGAAGAAATTGCCCGCTGGGCAGCAGGCGAATTAACCGTTAGCAACGAATTGAGTGAGGCCTTTGCCGCCAACATGATCGATGTAAGTACAGAAGAAACGCAGTACATGTCGGTAGCCATTAATTTACTGCTTCATTTCAAACGCAAGAAGATCGATAAGCTAATCCAAACTACGCTTAAGGAACTCAAAAATCCCGATGCAGACATAGAAGAATTGCTTATGTATATTGAATTTTTGAATGAACAGAAAAAGGAAATTGCGGCAGTTTTAGGCATGGCTGTGAGCAATATGTGGATTAATTGATTATGAATTAATCAGTTGCAAAATGCTAAATTAACTAATTTCGTAGTTATGCTCAGAAGCAAGTGGATTTTTCCTACCACAGTTCTGATTTTGTGTAGTGCGGCAGTGATTGGAAAAGCAACCTTCGAAACTTCTAAGACATCTTTAATTAAGGCGTCGGACACTGCAATATTGTTGCAGCAGGATTCTCTATTCTACGATACTTTGGCCCTTTCCTTAAAGAAAATTCCTTCGGTTATGGCCATGCATCATGTCGCTACTGAAGCAATTCCGCAGTGGGCAAATATTTTTACAGCTATTAAAATTATTGAGTCTGGCGTGGATGGACAATATTCCAAATATTCTCGAATGTACAACAACTTGGTGGGAATGCGATATCCTAGATCAAGGAAAACCACCGCCATAGCCAAGTCCAAAACAAACTATTCCATTTATGCTTCTTGGTACGATTGCATTGTTGATTTTGGATTGTATTTGGATGGCATTAACCGGAGTTTTACTAAAAAGAAAGGTAGACCTACCCAGAGCGACGAAGAAATGGTAAGATATCTTTATGGCATTTATAATACCAACGTTCGTTGGAGAAACGATGTGCTAAAAGTATTGGAAAAAATACAAGAAGTGAATCAACCCGAAGTCGTACCTGTTGAATACAACGATCCGGCTTTAAGTACACCCTCCACCAATTAATTCTTCATTTTGGATTCTTGGTAAACGCTAAGAACAGAAAATAAAAAAGCAATAACAAAACTTATTGCGTTTATTCCAAAAATAGCTGAGTAATTCCAATATGAACCTACAATGCTAGTGTTCGACAAACCGGCGGGAACCTCGGGAGAAATGGCGTAATAGCCCGATACCAATCCACCTACAATGATACCAAGTTCTAAGAAAATAAAAATCATGGCCATGGCTTTGCCGCGGTGTTGTTCACCCGCGGTGTCACTGCCCCAAGCGAATAAACTTGGCGCATTAAACCCTTGGCCTAAACCGTAACACAATGCAGAAATAATAAAGGGCCATTCTATATGCGTAATTTTTCCCGAAGCAATGAGTACCAGTAAAACCATGGAAATAATTTGAAAAAATGTACCAATCGCCGTGCTCCAGGCTCTGCCCATTTTGTCGGAAATACGACCGCTGATGAGACGAAAAAACAAGGAGGTTGCGATATATATACTTAAATAATAGCCTTTGTCTTTGTAGCCTAAAAATTGAGTAAAGTCTGGCATTACGGTGAGTAACGTACCCAAAGAAACACAAACCAATCCCATCAACAGCGAGGGTTTCCAGGCAGGCCAATAAAACAGCGATGAAATCCGGAATTCAAATTTTTTTCTTTCGGTCCGCTGCGGTTTTGTTTCGGGCAATAATTGAAACAGTACGATGGCGATGGCTGCAAAAGCAGAACTAAAATAAAACAACCAATTTGAGCCCAAATGAAAGGCAATTTTGGCGCCTAAAGCGTAGCCCAAAGTGGTCCCCATGTTGTTGAACATCCCTTGCCAACCCATGGCTCTGCCGCGGTGACTTTCGGGTACTACATCGGCGGTAAAAGCAGTGAATCCGGTGGGTGTGAATCCCGTGGAAAAGCCATGAAAAACCCGAATCCATAAAAACGATAGGGCCGAGCCTACCATGGGATAAAACCAACCGGAAATCAAGCAGAACAAACATCCCCCAATCATTACTACTTTGCGTCCAACGTTATCGGTGAGCCAGCCACTGAACGGTCGGGCAATCAAAGCACTGAATGAAAATAATGGAATTATCCAACTAACATAGGCATCTCCGCCTCTGCTGCGCAATTCCGCGGCTAATTCAGGAAGAATGATGTTAAACGAAAGGAAAAAGCTAAGTGCTCCAGCACACATGATCCAAAATTCCCTGGGGAACGTTGGGGTAGTGGACGATTCGGTGGAATTGGACATTAGAATTTACCCACCAATGGCATTATTCGTCCCTTCCCAAACGCTTTGGCGCTAACCCTAAGAATGGGAGGTGCTTGGTAACGTTTGTATTCGCTTCCATTCACCATCGAAAGTACCTTATCCACCGTTGAAGGCTCGTATCCCAAGGTGATGATCTCGTCACGTCCTTTTCGGAGTTCGATGTAGCTCTTTAAAATTTCATCCAGCACTTCGTATGGGGGTAAAGTATCTTGGTCTTTTTGACCGGGTCTTAATTCTGCAGACGGTGCTTTTTCAATGATGTTGTTGGGTATAATTTCGGCATTTCTATTAATATACTTGGCCAAGGCATAGACCTGTGTTTTATATACATCCCCTAGAGGAGATAATGCACCGCACAAATCGCCATACAAGGTTGAATATCCCACACTCATTTCGCTTTTGTTGCTGGTATTCAATAGAATATAGCCAAATTTATTGCTGATTCCCATCAACAAAACAGCGCGAGATCGGGCTTGAATATTCTCTTCGGCCAAAGAAAAGGGCAAGTTCTTAAACAGCGGTTTTAATGTTTTTATGTACGAATTGTAAATGTCTTCGATAGGAAGGGTGATTGGCGTACTGTCTAAGTTTCTCGATAATTCCAAGGCATCGTTAACGCTGTGATCCGAACTATACATCGAAGGCATAAGAATTGGATGCACATGCTCCGCCCCAAGTGCTTCTGTTGCCAAAGCTTGTATCAAAGCACTATCAATACCACCGCTGGCTCCAAACGTAGCCGATTTGAATCCCATTTTTGCGAAATAATCTTTGATGCCAAACACCAACGATTGATGCAAAAGTGCAATGTCATTGGTTTCCAATGGAACGGATTTCTCCGCAATGAATTTTCCATTTTCGTACTGTAAGTAAGCTACGGATTCATCAAAACTGGGCAATTGAGCGGCAACCTCACCGTTGGCGTTGATGGCTCTAGAACTACCGTCAAACAGCAATTCAGTATGTACTCCAACTTGATTGCAGTACAGAACGGGCACTCCAAATCGACTTGCCTGTCCAGCAAAAACACGATTTCGTAAGGATTGTTTCCCTATATGAAAGGGCGATGCAGAAGGATTGATGATTATTTCAGCACCCAACTTAATCAAATCCTCTCCAGGATGTTGTAAATATTCAAAATCGTTGTAAATATCCCATAAGTCCTCGCAAATGGCTATCCCCAATTTTGTATTTTTATATTCAATGATCTGTGCAGCATTTCCAGGTTCAAAATATCGCCGTTCGTTAAACACATCGTAGGTAGGCAACAAGGTTTTAGGTACAATGTGCTGAATCTTGCCGTCATGAATAAAACAACAGACATTTTGCAATTGCCTGCCCTTGCCGGGATTTCGAATTACTCCACCCACTACCGCGGCAATTCCATCGCAGGCCATCGCTACAGCTTCCAAACTTTGCTCGCATTTTTCAACGAACCATGGGTAATCCAGCAAATCATCGGGGGAATAACCGCAAACCGACAATTCCGAAAAAACTACTAGGTCCGTTTTCTTTTGCTTGGCTTCAAACAAGACATCCGCTATCTTGGCAGTGTTGCGCTCGAAGTCACCAATCTTGTAATTTAATTGGGCGAGGGCAATCTTCAGATTTCCCATGAATAGTTTAGAAGATGATGCCTAAGTTAATAGCAATCATGTTGCTGCGAGCGTTTACACGCTTGTCTTTGAAGAAATCATTAATCGCATTGTCAAATCGCAAACCCGCTGTAAATCGGGTGTTTCCGGTTAATTTATAATCCAAACCCACACCGATAATTGCCGGGAATCTGAATCGTGCAATGTCGTCCTTAAAATCATATTCTCTTTCTCCAACTGCCGAACCTACTACATTGGTCCCTGAGAATTGATACACATCATCGGCTTCTAAATTGGGATCGTGAAAAGAAATTCCCTTATTATCTGGGTATACTCGTTGATCTGTCGTGATGGTTGTGGTGGTTAAACGACTTTGCATCATAAACGATGGTGCTATGCCCACTTGGATGTAGTACTTCATGTTTCCAACCTCTTGGGTCTTCATTTTTATTCCTAATGGAATCTGCAAGTACTGGTTGGAATAATTAAATTCCAATTCACCTCCGTTAAAACTAGTAGTATCGTACCCGCCTCCCATAATAGGGGTAACGTTTTTCAACATGGTGGTGGATGAAACTTTCACGGGAATGGTGCTCACATTTAATTCGGTGGAAAAAAAGTAATTCCCGCTGTTTCCTAAAGCAAAATCACCAGTAACTCCGTAAGTGAAGCCAACCCCCGCACCGTTTGCTTTCATAGATCCACTCTGGATTTTTGCCCAAGCAATGTTAGGGCTTATTCGTATTCCCAACTCCATTGTATTCAATGCATTGGATGTAGATTGGCCAAAAAGCGCAGTCCCAAGCATCGCAGTTAAGCCAAAAGTGATGTTTCTTTGTAGTTTCATATTCGTATTTATGCAAAATTCAATAAAAATTGTCCGACCTTACCATTGGATTTATCCCCTAGTTTCGGCAATTCTGTTTTCTTGTACACCCGGAAGCAAAGAATCCCTCAATAAAACACCGAAAATTGAATTTAAATCGTTTGTAAATGAATTGGATGGCTTACGCATTAACGGCTGCAAGTCCGGAGATATTGTGGCCTTAAAAAATAAACACGGTAGATTTTTTGATTTATGGTGGTACGAAGTCATGGGGTTGGGCGTACTAAATATGAGCCCTGATTCAGTAAAAATCGCTCAATTTCAATATTGGTTAAATCAGAATGCCCGAGTGTTTTTGTGGGTGAAAAATCATTACGAAAAAGACCGAGAATACCAAGATTTACTTAGCAATGGATTAACCCGATTGCATGGGGAATTGAATGCATTTAACGATACCCAAATAGCCGAATTTGTGGTGTACGATTACTTGTCTCAATTTAGTAATTACAGCACCTTTACGGACGAGCAGGTGGTTAAGGAAAATGGAAAAAATCGAAAGAAATTTATTTTGGCATACAGTAAAGAAATGTTTTTAAACGATACATTTCCCGTATACGGCCAATTGGATTTGCCTTCTTTTTTTACCAAATATTGCGCAACCAATCAGATTGCCTACCAATTGGTACTGGGGTATTTGAAAATGAGATACGAGCCCAATTACGTGAGAAAGTCGATGTTGGATGAGGCGGTGTTTCAAGGAAAATTATGGCATTCGGCTCTGGAGGCTTTTCCCGATAAAAAACCTTGGGAAATTTTGGGCTATACCGAAAAAGAATGGGAATGGCTTCAAGCACAAGAAGGTCAGATTTGGAAGCATTTTATCGACAATAAACTTCTATTCAATACACGTTTTCAAGACTACAAACGATATTTTGCATACGGCTTAAAAACTTTTGGTGGAGGTGTTCCAGAGGATTGCCCTCCGCTAATCGGCAATTACATCGGATTGAAAATTGTGGAAGCTTGGGTGAAAGAGCAGGGGGATTATAATCTTTACGACCTTTGGAAAATTCAAGATGCCAACACCGTTTTGCAACAATCTACTTATAACCCCATTAAATAAGAATTATGAATACAGATTTGTTTGATTATATGCAGCCAAGATTGCGCGAGAACCAGTTTATTCAATACATCGGTCTTGTCTTGGACGATATTGAAACAGGCTTTGCGCAAATGCATATCGACATAAAAAACCATCACATGCAACATACCGGCTTCACGCACGGAGGAGTCACCGCAACCATTTGCGATGTGGTCACAGGAATTTCAGCATATACCACCGCCCCTAAAGGCCTCAATGTGGTAACAGTAGACTTAAAAGTTAGCTACGTAAACCCATCAACGGCTCCTACCATCAAAGCCATAGGAAGGGTGAAAAAAAGTGGTAAATCGTTGATATTTTGCGAAGGAGAGGTGTTTGATGTTTTCGAAAATGGAGACGAGAAATTAGTAGCAACCTGCGTTTCCATCATGGCAGCGGTTGACATCCCCACAGTATCGGCTAAATAAACAGAAACGGCTAACTTTGCAGCATGAAATACCGGCAAACGCTCTATTCCAATTACCACTCCACCCAAAGCGGCCGGGCTTCATTAACCGATGCAAAGCAATTGTTCTTGCGCGAGGTTAGGCAATTTGAAAATGAAATAATTCCTTTGCTAGCATCCAAGGAAAAATCAGTACGTATTTTTGATTTAGGTTGCGGCAGTGGAAGTTTATTAAAAGCACTTGAAAATCATGGATATAATCATGCCGTTGGCATGGATGTTAGCCAAGAACAAGTGGAACTGGCCCATTCATTGGGGGTAACCCAGGTGCAGTTGGGCGATGGGATGTCGTATTTAAGGGAAAATCCGCAGCAATTTGATGTGGTTTTGGGCATGGACATCATCGAACATTTTACCAAAGATGAATTGGTAGAATTGTTAACATTAATTAAAGAAGCCTTGAAGCCAAACGGGTTGGCTATTTTTAGAACGCCCAATCTGGATGCCCCAATGGCCACGGTTTTTGCGAACGGTGATTTTACGCACGAGAATTATTTGAATGCATCTTCGGTTCAGCAAGTTGTATTAGCAGTGGGATATCAACGAGTTTCGGTTGTTCCTAGCTACATGGAAGTTTCGCCTTGGTGGAAAGAAATCGTACGCAAATGCATGTACCGTTGGATGGTATTACAGCTTAAATTGAAACTTTTTGCAACTGCAAGAAGCACGAGAAACATAGTGTTTTCGCCCAATATGGTAATAATCGCTAACAATTAATAGGAAAATGAGTAGTAAAAGAATTGCATGTGTAACAGGAGCTAGCAGTGGAATTGGCGAAGCAACAGCACAGGCGTTGGCAAAAAGCGGATTCAACTTGATTTTAATGGCCAGACGAAGCGATAGATTGGAGAAAGTGGCCCGTGATATTCAAAATAAAGGGGTTGATGTGCACCCGGTTGTGGTGGATGTTCGCGACGCACATGCAGTAGCAACTGCGTTTGCGGAATTGCCCGAAGAGTGGAAAGCCATTGATGTATTGGTGAACAATGCGGGGTTAGCCCAAGGATTGTCCAAGATTTTCGAGGGCGATTTAGCACATTGGGATGCAATGATTGATACCAACGTCAAGGGTCTGTTGTATGTGAGTAAGCAGGTTTTACCGGGAATGATTAACCGAAAAACAGGCCATGTGATAAATATTGGATCCATAGCGGGGAAAGAGGTTTACGACAAGGGTAATGTGTATTGTTCTACAAAGTTTGCCGTTGATGCTTTAACAAAAGCTATGCGTATTGAAACCGCTGAGTACGGAATCCGTGTGACTGGAATTCATCCAGGTGCTGCTGAAACGGAGTTTTCCATTGTTCGTTTTGATGGCGATGTAGACCGTGCTAAGGCGGTGTATCAGGGATTTGAAAATTTGGTAGCTGAAGATGTAGCCGAAGCGGTGGCGTGGGTTGTAAGCAGAAAACCGCATGTGAATATTAACGATTTGGTAATTATGCCTCAAGCGCAAGCCGTGGCCGGGGTGATTATTAAAAAATAGGCATTCCACCGATAAATTTCCGACATCCATGAGTAATAAAAATAAAAATCGAAACGGCGTGGTTTATTCAACAAACCCTAATTTTGATTACAACGATACCACTCAACCCGAAGAAACATTACCGCCCAATCAACAAACCTTGTACGTGAGAAGAGAGGTTAGGAATGGCAAACCTTGCGTAGTAATAAAAGAATTTATTGGTAGCGCCCAAGACCTCAAGGATATTGAACGCAAACTAAAAAATTACTGCGGCGTAGGGGGGTCTGCTAAAGATGGAGACATCATAATCCAAGGCGATCTCCACCCCAAAGTGAAAACCTATTTGCAGTCTCTGGGATTCAAAACCAAGGGATAATTATTTCTTTAGTTTATCCTTAAACTCTTTCTTGAATTTCTCAACTTTTGCACCAACTACGTACACGCAGTACTGATTTTCCGGATGGTTGTTGAAGTAGTCTTGGTGATATGCTTCTGCGGGATAATAGTTGCTTAGTGGAATGATTTCTGTAACGATGTTACCCTCCCACAAACCTGAACTTTTTACCGCTTCTTTGCTAGCCAAAGCAATAATCTTTTGGGCTTCGTTTTGGTAATAAATGCCACTGCGGTATTGCGTGCCTACGTCATTCCCTTGTCGATTTAGGGTAGTTGGATCGTGTATGCGCCAAAATACTTCCAATAATTCTTGGTAGCTGATTTTGGTTGTATCGTATGTGATTTTGACCACTTCGGCGTGTTTTGTGATTCCCGAGCACACCTCTTCGTAGGTAGGGTTTTCTTTGGTTCCATTGCTGTATCCACATTCAATGGAGACAACACCTTCCAGGCGCTGGTAAACGGCATCTAAACACCAAAAACAGCCTCCGGCCAATACGGCAGTTTCATTTCCTGGATTAGCCTTGTTTGAATTCATGGTACGAATTTCTTTGTTTTTATTTGAATTTTGATTGGAATCTGTATTGGAATTGCTTTGAGATTTCGATAAAAATCCTCCACAAGATTCTAGGATGACGAAGAACGACAGCAATCCCAAACTTCCAACCAGTAATTTCTTATTCAATATCATGGAGCAATGTGTTAATGATGGCAATGCTAGTACCTACCACCATGCCCGTTAGTACATCGGAGGGATAATGCTTGCCCGCGGTAATTCTAAGTATACCGGTGGTAAGTGCCAACGCACCACCCGTTATTGCCATTGCTTTACCCCAAGCAATTTGGCCTTGTGTATTTTTGCACGTTGCTAAAATGGCAGAGGTAGCCAAGGTTGAACTCAACGCCGCATGTCCACTGAAAAAAGAATAATAGTTGTCTTTGCCTTCCGTTGCAATCGGACCGGTTCCTTGGATATAAGGCCTATTTCTTTGGGCTAGAATTTTTGTGAGTTGAACCAAATTTCCTGTAATCCACATATTTTGCGCAGTTATAACACCGTATTCAAATCGTTGATTTTTGGGGAGAGCTAGGCTTACCACTGCCGTAGCCGCTGCTGTGCCCAAGAAAGTCAAATCCGAAATTCGGGCTTGTGGGGTATTTAAATTGGGATTGTTCCATTCATCGATCCAAGGGGCTTTCCATGTATTGCCCATTCCATTAGCGTTGGAGGGATAGTGGTTTGCCAAGTAGAGTGTAGCGCCAGAAACCAATAATAAGCTTCCGCCAATGCTAGCCTCGCGTGGCAACGAAAGTTCTAAATTTTGACTTTGGGTCGGTTGGATAAATAGAATCGTTAATCCGTGAATAATACACAATTTTTTAAGTGTCAGAATTACACTTTTGATGGTGGGCTTGTGTTTTAAATTTTTGTATTTCAATTTGTTGGCAAATTTGAGAGGGTGGGAAAGAATATATTTAGCGTGTTGGTAATTTAACTTGGTAAAGGATGATATAAATCAGTGTGCTTACCAATTGGATAAAGTACCTTTGTAAGGTCAAAGTTATTGAATTTTGGTAATGCAGAATAATGAAATTATTGCAGGGCTAAAGAAAAATGCCGCTGCTGTTTACGAGAACCTCACTACTGAGGAATTAGTGGCGAAAGCCTTGGAAAGAAACGAAGGTGTAATTGCATCTTCTGGTGCCTTAGCCGCGGATACTGGTGAGTTCACCGGCAGAAGTCCAAAGGATAAATTCTTGGTAAAGGACGATTTAACAGCAGATACAGCATGGTGGGGTACGGTGAATCAACCGTTTGAACCAGCGGCATTTGATGCATTATTAAACAAAGTGATTAATCACATGGGTGGAAAGGAATTGTTTGTGAGAAATGCATACGCTTGCGCCGATCCTTCCTATCGATTGAATATTCAGGTAGTTACAGAATCAGCCTACCAGAATTTATTCGCTAAGCATTTGTTTCTGCGTCCCACAGCGGAGGAAATTGCTTCCGCACCCACCGAGTGGATTATCGTAGCTTCCCCAAGCTTTAAAGCAAATCCTGCCGTAGACGGTACCAGACAGCATAATTTTACCATCGTGAACATGTCGCGCAAAATTATTTTGATAGGCGGCAGCGGATATACCGGAGAAATTAAGAAAGGTATATTTGGGGTATTGAACTATATTCTGCCTCAAGAAAAGGGAGTATTGAGCATGCATTGTTCTGCCAACATCGGAGCAGCCGGTGATACCGCTATTTTCTTCGGGTTGTCTGGAACAGGAAAAACAACCCTAAGTGCCGATCCTAACCGTAAGTTGATCGGAGACGATGAACACGGTTGGGGAGCCAGCAGCGTATTCAACTTCGAAGGTGGTTGCTATGCAAAATGTGTAAATTTAACCCAGGAAAAAGAACCCCAGATTTGGCATGCGATTAAGCCAGGTGCTTTGGTAGAGAATGTTCGATTTGTAGAGGGTGGAAACGTTGTAGATTACGATAACATCTCCGTTACCGAAAATACCAGAGCAGCATATCCAATCGATTATATTGATAACATAGCTACACCTTCCGTGGGCGATGCACCGAAAAATATTTTCTTTTTAACGGCCGACGCCTTCGGGGTATTGCCTCCGATTTCTAAGTTAACAACCGGTCAGGCTATGTACCATTTTATCAGTGGATATACCGCTAAGGTAGCCGGTACAGAAGCGGGTGTAACTGAGCCGCAGGCAACGTTTTCTGCATGTTTCGGTCAGGCTTTCTTGCCATTACATCCTACCAAATATGCGAAAATGTTGGGTGAAAAATTAGAGGCCAATCCCAATGTAAACGTTTGGATGGTAAATACTGGATGGACAGGCGGACCGTATGGCGTTGGAAACCGAATGAAGTTGAGTTACACCCGCGCCATGATTACCGCAGCCTTGGAATGCAATTTAACCGGTAGTTTCACGGCTCATCCTACCTTTGGCGTATTGATGCCCGATAGCTGTCCCAACGTTCCCGATGAATTATTACACCCAAGAAATACGTGGTCCGATCAATCTGCTTACGATGCACAATGCAACAAATTGGCGGTATTGTTCAATGATAATTTCAAGAAATTTGCAGACGGAGCCAGCGATGAAATAATTCAAGCTTCTCCCAAAATGACTGCTGAGCACTAGTTGAATTTGCTTTTCAACTGCAGATTGATGCCAAAATTTTAGTACTAATTTAATAGTTGATAAAAAAAGCCCTTAGTAATAGATTCTAAGGGCTTTTTTATTTCCACAAAGTGTTGATTATATTAGATAAATCAATAGATTTGAACTTCTTCGCAATTGTTGTATGTCGGCCGTATTTGACATTGGATTTAATTTTTCGGTTTTTGATGCCGGGACTACTTCTTCCAGTAAGAGTTGGTTGACAGAATTAAAGGAAAATCTAATTCCTAAAATAGAAGCTTTATTGGGTCGAGAATTGCAAGTTTTAAACATACAATCTCGAAATTCTTTAGACCGATTCGAAAAGTTTTATTGTGAGGAGTTAAAGCAGGCAAAAGCGATTATTTCTGTTTTATCGTTCAAATCGGTTCGTTCTGATAAGTTTACGGTTGAGTTAGAAGAGCTATCCAAAGAGTTACATAACGAGAACAGTAGTAAGAAAATATTTCCCGTATTAAGACAACCCGTTCCAGAGGAATTGATTCCTTTGGTATTGAGTACTGTAAATCGGTATTCTTTTTACAAAAAAGAAGAAGAATCAAATTCAATCGTTGAGCTTTCTCCAAGCAATTATAATAATACGAGCAGCGAGTACGACGAATTACTGGAATTACTGGCTACAGATATTGCTAAGTTCTTGGATAAAGATACGGTTCAGTCCAACAATACTTGGTTGGATGAAAAATCCACGGAAAATAATTTAAAGATTTATTTAGCGGAAGTGGCTGACGATCAATTAGTAGCTAGAGAAACAATTCGTAGAGAGTTAATCAAGTTGGGATATGCCATTCTACCAAAATCATCTCTAGTTCAGCGTATGCCAGCCTGTCAGATGGAAATTAATCGATACATGCAGCAATGCGATCTAGCAATTCATCTGTTGGGAGGAATATATGGTATGGTTCCCGAAGGTTCGGCTAGATCCATAGCAGAAATTCAAAATGATATTTCCGAAGAATTTTCCGCAGACAATGGGTTAATAAAGATTATTTGGATTCCATATAATGTTAAATTGACCGATGAACGACAAAAGTTATTGGTAGAGGATATACGAACTTCAATAAAATCAGAAAATACCACGTTATTACAAGGAGAAATAACAGAATTACAATCGTTGTTGCCAAGTAAATTAGCGGAGGCAAAAAATCTCTTGAACTCAAAGAAAATAGAAATGAATGAAAGTGAATCCAAGCCAAATAAGGTTTATTTGATTACGGATGCGGCAGATACTGTTAAGGTTCAGGAAGTATTTAAAATATGTAAAATAGAAGGTTGTGAAGTTTTGCAGGTGGATCCCAACATGGACGAATCGGAAATAAGAAAAGCACATACGCGTTCCCTTCAAAGTTGTGATGCGGTGATTTTGTATTTTGCATCTGGATCAACGAATTGGTTGCAAAGCAGATCCAGAGACTTGTTGCGTGCAACATCCTACGGCAGAGCTAATAAATCAATGCCCAAATTGATTGTTCGAGGTAGAGAGAAATCCGCAATACAATTGAAAAGTAAGGATTTTGACTTGATTGCAGAATCATCTCAGGATTTTTCGTTAGAATTAAAAAATTGGATTGAATCGTGGAAGAATTGATAATTAACAGCATTGAGGTTGCTAATCCTTACCCTGGATTAAGGTCATTTGAGCCCGAAGAAGATTTTTTGTTCTATGGTAGGGAACAACAGATAGATGATTTAATCCGGAAACTAAGAAATAATAAATTTTTAGCAGTTTTAGGTACTTCAGGAAGTGGAAAATCCTCGTTAGTAAAATCTGGAGTAATTCCAGCCTTATACAGCGGATTTATGTCGGGTACGGGTTC
>JACCDP011331587.1_pt1 | contig 20340 bp, 54 predicted proteins | sample 7445841 | NCBI WGS metagenome assembly JACCDP01 (sample SAMN15323441, study PRJNA562643) | freshwater metagenome | isolation source: river surface water | place: USA:Blue River Watershed | collected 2017-08-17
AGAGAGCTCTGATAGTTCTCTTCAGTTAGAACAGGCTCACTACCTTTAGAGACAGCAAGCATTTGCGCCACACGCTCGCGACGCTTTTCATTATTGACCGTAGCCATAGGATCTTATCCTCCAAGTTATATAATAAGTATACCCTAATTAGGTATTATTGTCAAGTCTTTTTTGGGGCTACGTAAGTCATTGATTTTAAATGGAAAAATACACCTTCTTTATTGAGTCGAAACGGAACGATCTCCACTCTTGGATTTCTGTGTCGAAAACTCGGACTGCTTCATCAGTAAAGCTGGAACCTTGCGCTTTCGGTTGCTTGTCCGATGGAATTCTGGACTCGATGAGGGTCGGAAGAATGTGCCGTTCCGTACCATCTTTTTTGGTAAAAGTAATGCACAAATTTTTGATGTTTTCGTCATGAAGTAATCCTTTGATCCATTCCTTACCTTCTTGGGTTGCGAATTCTTTAATATCAACTTCCGTGTTTACCATAATATAAATCCTCCCACAATCTTGCTACGGTTTCAAATGATTCTACAAATGTTCTTTCGGTGAAGTACATGATACACCTACCATCATTGACATTCACTTCAATCATATTTTCAGGAACAGAAATTCTTTTCACTTTAATAATATTAATCTTCTCATCAATCATTGGCATTTTTGTCTACCTTAGATAAAGTTGCGCGTGGAGCAAATCTAGATTCATGCTCTGCTTTGATCATATTCTTCTTAAACTGATTTCGTTGTTCTTTAGAATTGAACTTACTAAGAGCAAGCATAGTTTTAAGTTGCTTACTCATTTTATAATTTTTATCCATTAGCGACCTCTCCCTGCTGCTCGTTTCTCAGGTTTGTTTGACATAATTCGTTTTAGTGACTGCTTGACTGCTGACGATGCTTCTGATTTAGTCAATCCTTGCTTTTGAAGATCTTTCTTGGCTTTCTTCTTTGCCTTCTTCAGCAACTTCTCCTGCTTCCATTGATCCATGCTCATATTAATCCCAAGTCCTATGTTTTTCTGCAACCCATTCGCGACCATCATACTCACCAATTACCCAATCAACATCATCAGGTATCTCAATGATCTTTAAGGCAGACGCCCAACTGTTGGCAGCATCACCAAGTTTCTCAATCACCTCAATCAAAACTGGATCTGAGCGATCTAGATCTGACTCATAATAACCAACATCACCATTCGAATACCAAGTAAGTCCAGTGCTACCTGTTTCTTTAACGAAAGGAAGGTTCTTTTTATTTAGATACATTTCCCACGCTTCTTCAGATATACCGAACCCCCCAAAGCAACGATTGATAACAACTTTCATATTAATAATCCAGTAGTTTGCCAAAGGAATCGTAGAACTGCTCGCGGACTTCTTCGATAAGTGCATTCTGCTCGTCGGTCAGCTCGGAATACTTCCACTTGTTGCGTAGCCACATATCAAAGTCCTCAGTGGCTGCAGCATAGTCGCGACCTCGAAATGCCATTCGAGCCAGATCTTCTTCATCGTCATTAAATTCAAAAACTATTTTCATTTGGTTTCGCCTGTTCGTAGTGTTCGTTACATAAAGTTTGCATCCAAGGTAAGTCTCTAAGTTCTCCTGGTTTACCGCACTGTTCACATGTATATCTAGAAATCGTTTCAGCGAAGGCAATCATTCCCAGAACATAATCAGTTGCAGGTCCAGTGTAAAATCGAAGTGTTCCAAACTTTTCTTTAATCTGTGTGATCTGTAGTGTTTGTTTGACCTCAGCGTCTCTATTCTGCCACTTGAGATGATCATCAATACACTTGCAAAGAGTATGAACCAAATTATACCATCCAGGTCCAACTCCCATATAAGCACCCTTTACAAACTCAAAGTGCTTATCATCAAATGAATCATTCATCTCCGTCGTCGAGATCTCGTGGTCCGTACTCATAATAATCCTTCATATAAACATCATTAGTCTTAGTGTGAAACTTAGCGTATGCCCAACCCTTCGTAAATGCTTTCAAGCGCAACTCTGCCAGTTTCTCACCTTCGGCAGTCATCGGTATCTGGTATGATTCAGAGTCTCGCCATGCTCGATAGATTAGATCCTCTTCAGTTTGCATCTCAGCCACGAATCAGTTCTCCATCTCTCACTTTAAAATACTCAACTTCGGTGTTACTACGAACATACTCACGTCCACCATCAATCATGTTACCGTCAATCACCAGATAATCATGATGACACTGAGAATACCAGTAGTCTCCATTCTTATCCTTAATCATACCAAATGTCAAGTCTTCAACAATATCTGCATTACAAATCATAGTTCCCTTGGTCTGGGAATTCACAAATATTCCAAAGTATCTATTACCAAACTCAGGGTGCGGTTCGCCTCTATAAAACACATCCACTGGAACATCACTATTCTTCAAATCTGTAGTACAAACATAGGTAATCGGCACTCCATCTTTCTCAGTGAAGTGCTCAATTACCTTATCAACATTACTAATTGGCGCATGTTTAATCATATAAGTGTCCATATAGTTACAACCCAAGTTACCTCAAGTATAGTCATAATCAACACAATAAGAATATCTTTCCAATCACAACTATGTATAGCAAGAGCAATATCCTCAATTGTTTCTTTCATAAACTCAAGTATACTCTTATTCATAATTAAAGGCAAATCACCTTCGGTCGCAACTATCTGAGATTATTAGTTCTTTCTCTCGGAGCTTACCTTCGGTATCAAGTCAATTTGTTTCTAACAATCTCAATCTCAACAGGATTACAGTAAGCATCCTGTTTTCGCTTAATCTTATTGTAAACAACAGCAGCTTCCATACAGTCTTGTTTACTTTCGTATAAAGGCATAGCCTCTTGATCGACTGGAGACTGCACAATCAACATCCAAGCAATAATCGTTTCAATCATTAGTTACTCCAAAAGGTCTCACTGGAAGGCGAACAGTAATACGGAGTGTCATAGCGTTCTTGAAATGACTCACCAGTCAACAGATTCTTCTTAGTAACCCAAGTCTGATGCTTCTGTATTACATACTTGCTCTCATGATACATCATACGACGTAACTCAGTAATCTCCTCATCGATCCAACGCTCGGAAACACCAGTGTATTCATAGGTTCCAACCCTGCGTTTACCATCCTTTTTACGGCGATCAATCTTATAGATCTCTAAAGTGTAGTCAGTAGTCGCGCTATGCTTGCCTTCGTTCAACTGTTCTTCTCCTTTAGCTTGGCTTCAATTGCTTCAACAGCATCCATACTGATATGAAACCTATCAGCAAGTTTGATTTTCATATGCTCCGTCAGTCCAACCCACTCATGCTTCTCTTTAGAACAAACACCAATACAACCATTCGTTGCTTGACATTTTGGATATGTGCATTGAGTCATTCTTCAACCCCTTTTTCTTCCAAAATAAACACCCCAAGTAAAAACAACAAAGGTATAAGTTAATAGAATGAAAATTTTATACCATTCCATCATTCAACTCCGAAATGTTTTTGCAATGCCTCTACTGCCTCGTAAGCAAAGTATTGTTCATTAGTAATTGCAATACACTCCCGCACAATCAGTTCGGCAAAACGCTCGATCTTCTCGTGAGAGTCAAAGTCACTAGTAGCAAAAGTATTGAAACCCTTACCTGCTGCTTGTATTGCTAGTTCTTGTATTCGTTCGTTCATACATCACCCCTTATAGTGAACCAGAGCAGTGAGTGCATCGAATTCACCCCATGTAAGAGAGATGCTCTTATTATTACCAATCGTTACATCGAATCCTTCACCATTATACCATTCGCATACCTCAATGAATTCATCCTCTTTAGCGAAGTGATCATAGGGTTTCAGTTCAGTAAATCTGGCTTTTCGTTCGTATTGCTGCATTCTTAGTTAATCCTTAGTTACATTCTTGGTTACATACAAAGGGTTTACAGCTGACTACAAAGGGTTTACAGTTAATCCAGAGGACCCGAGGCAAGTTAGGGGGGGGACCCAAATCCAGATCCTCTAGCGAAATACCCCCCCCCCCTAAAGGGAAGCCATTACAATAAGGGACGCAGTCGCATGTTTCCCAACATTCTGCTGTCTTTTATATGCTAGCACTACCTGCTGGCTCCCGACATGATGCTGCAGTCCCACTCTAATCTATTTCACAGTGTCATCTCGACTCATCATCTCATACTGCTTCTGTAACTCCAACTCTTGATCCATCCAATCACTCTGAGCAATCACCCAATCCAGTGGCACCTGTAGTGTAGATGCAATTACCTCTGGCTCGAATCCATTGAAGATCATCTCTTCGATGTCAATCATTACATCACTCATGCGACCCATAATACTCTTCCTCAATTGTAGTTACTAGGTTCAGTGGTACTTGGAGCTTCTGAGCAATAGCTTGAGGTTTCATTCCATCCTCTAGATGCATCACAATGGTCTGTTCCATGTTCAGTGTTCCAGGCACCAGTCCTCTTGCAGTGACTCCAAACTCAGCCATTGATTGCTCTCACTCCACTGTACATCATACCGAATGCAAAGATAGCCAATCCAAGATGAATCAGTAGTTCTTCATCAGTGGCAGTATCAATACCACCAGCTACACCAAACATTACCAATAAACCAATCAGAATTCGAATCATTTACTGTTCCTTAAGATCAAACCCTACACCGTAAGTATACGCTCTCGTCAAATAAAAAGCAAGTTATTTTTTGTTGACATCGTGGTACACCTGGAGATCAACCAACAGATCCTTCTGCATGTCGTTGAGATTGACATTAGACATCACTCGAGCCAGCGCACTACTGAGGTATCCAGCGGCATAGGCGTATCCATTACGTTCCACCATCAGATCCACAGTCTTACGAATCAGATCAGATGCTTCCACATAGTTCAGTTTCAGGTTCTTCTTAGACATTTGTAAACTCCATTTTCATCATTTTCATATAGCCATCAGTGGCACACAGCATCAGGTCAGAGGACTCTGTATTCTCAGTGAGGTTCCGAATCTTCGTCACTGTCATCCAGGGAACGAATTCCTTGGCAGCATTGAGGTCGATTTCAATATTCTTCACGACTCCAGTCAGAACACCAGCAGCTGAGGTCCAGGTGATTCGAGCACCAAGGCTAATCTTTGTACCTGTATCAGGTAGGTAAACACGAATCATCTTCATTATGCAGACTCCTTCCATGCTTTATCTTGACACTCTTTAAAGGTCTTTTGGACCCACTCAAAGAACTCCTCAGGTTTAATGGGGGTAGCCATTATACACTCTCCTTCATCTCGATCAGCTCGTAGCTATCACTCGTCACCGCATACTCCAGACCAGTGTAGGTGCTAACCAGAATGTCACCAACAGACACAGAGCGCATTCCTTTGGTCTTGACCTTCTCATCGATCTCAGCATCATCACCAATGAAGTTACCGAGACGGAACACTTCGTCCAGAGAGTCAGCGAAGATCTCAGCGACCACTTCGAACTCATCAGAGATGGCTTCGATCTGCTTACCGCTCATAAAGAACAGATCACGCATCTTGGGGTTCTCAGAGGGGAGTTGGAAGACTAGGTAGCTGCTCATCGTTTTTTCCTTTTCGTTCATCATAGTAACATTATGACTGAAAAGACCATTAAAGTCAATCAATAACCCTTGGAGTTGTAGGGTTATTTGGGGTTGAGCTAAGTCATTGATTTTACTGGGGAATTTACAGTGGGGCTTGGAGGCTCTACAGAGGACTACAGAGGGTCTGGCTGGCTCAGGTCCAGTGGGGTTTGCCGAGTGCAACTGAGGTACAGCTGCCGTTTTACAGAGTCTGCGTAGTCCATCAGCACACTCCCTGCAATCGCGACTAAATAACGATTCGTAACTGGTTCATTTTCCGAAATATTATTCTGAGAAAAGCCATAAACGCAGAATATTATTCTGTATGCACTGATGTTTTTAATGGAGTTTTTGATCAAATAAAAACGATTTTTATTTGCGTTTAGGCTCGCTATGCTTACCCTTTACATTGAGGTACTCAACCAATCGTTTTGCACTCTCTATATCATCATGCAGACGAGCAATAGCTGTATTACAATCCTGACAAACGTATCCTCTATAAGCACCATTAGAGTGATCATGCTCTAATACAAATGCAGTCTTGTACTTACTCTTACTGAGGATTGAGGTTTCATCCCTATTACAGATTGGACACTGGTAATACTTATCAGGATAAGGATAGTTTCTTTTGAGGTTCTTTACTATTCTTGATTGTTTTCTATTACAATCATTACAGTCGTTTCGAATCTCAGTTATTTCACCCTTTCTGTTTCGAGTTCTAGCACTGAATGAGGTTAATGGCTTATGCTCATTACACTTATTGCATTTCTTGGTTAGGATCTTATCGCCGAACAGTGTGCTCAGAATCATGGTTCAGCTCCTATTAGAGTTAATAATCTCAGATTGTAGTCGTTCTATTGTATCTGCTGCTTCTTCTAGTAGATCAGCTATGCGATCAGGTTCATTGTTTTGTACTGACTTTCTGGTTGGAATTGAGCGTCGAATCTCAGCTCTCTTCCTTAGACGATAGATCAGATCTTCTATGCTTTTGTCCATGGAATGTCTTTCCACTCAGTGTATTCATAGGTGAACTTGAAATCCCATGGTTTGTACCAGTGGGGTGAGTGTATGTGCTTAGTGATGATTCTTGACTGTTGGACTATTTGATTGTCTCTTCGAGCTAATCTGTATTGTTTGTATTGAATCATTTTGGGAATATCTTACTCTCTACAAAGCACTTGGCTACTTCATATCCTACTACAATGATAGCAACTGGAATGAGGATCCATGATACAAATGCGGTGATTAGTTTTATTGGGTTCATTTCAAAACCTCATTCGGAAACTTCTCTGTAGGCACGAAAACAACCTCTCGCTTTGGTGTATACGGGAAAGTAATAGGTGTAAAACAATCGCTATTAGAATAAAAGTCTTTGGTCAATGCACCAAATTCTTCTGTCTCTCGCCATGACCAGAATACCTTACCATCGATGTCGTATGCTTGCCCACCATACCTATCTGCCTGTTTGAACACATGGCTGCATCGTTTATTCTGAAAGACGCCTTCGCTTGCTTCATTCCATTCCCAATCTTCACCAGTCAACGGAGTAAGTGGTTGAAACATAGCAAGTTTACTAAACATGTTAACAGTATATGATGCAGAAAACCCCGAATGTCCTTCATCGGTAAACACATCAAGCATCTTCAGTATATTCTTACAGACTGCTGCTTGCATTTCATCACAATAGTTTCCGTTTTCGTCAATAAAACCAGCAGCACGGAACTCTGACATAGCATGATAATGTAGATTGTTCATTGTCACTCTCCAATAAAGTTAGGATTAAAATCTACTCTACGACCATCCGTCTGTCCTTCACGATATGCCGTATAAAGCAATTCCACCAATTCATCATATCGCAAGGCAACCGAACTAAAACGAATAGTATATCCATCAGGTTCGCTACTGGAATACTTTGTCATGTGTTCGCTGATATTACGAGCAAACTCATTGGCAATCTTATAGGCAGCGTCACGATGGACGTGATACAAAACATCATCGCTTGTTCTGGTTTCTGCTGAAATTACAGTCCAAGATGTTTTGGTGCTTAAATTAAACATTGGCGCTTTGCTTGCGATCTCACGCACTTTAGCTGGGTAGTTCATTACCATTCTCCTTCTGCTATTCTCATTAGATAGTTGTATACTTCATCAGGTGATTCATCAAAGACTTCCTTTGGTGTTCTTAGTTGAAATGCCATGTTTGGACTGTCCCACCATTTCTCTGATAGGTATGGACCCACTAGAGCCAGTAACAGTGCATCGCATTGTGATTTACGTCTATTCATTAGTGATTGTTGCCATCTTTGAACTCAGTACTACATGCATTCTCAGGTGGTCGAACTGCTTCCATAAGAGCATGCTTGAGTGTGTTCTCGAGCTTGGTTCTTTGCCAGCTGTCCAGTGTTGAGTGTTTAAATGTTGGATTTTGTAGCCATGCAATCCAGCGAGTCAGCTCTTGTATGTATTCAGTGTTGTTCATGGGAATATTACCTTTAGAGTTAACAGAGTCATATTGATAATGAAATTAACCAGACCAAACCCAATGGCGACATAGATAAATTTCTTCATTATACTCATGTCGCTGATGAGTTTTGCCTCAGTTTGTAATCTTTCAACAAGAGTCTTTTGATGCACATTGTAAAGACGAGGGTTTCTCTTCACTCGATATGTAACTATCAAATCTTCGATATTGTGGCTGGTGATGATTTCAGGATCAGAAGAAACGACAAGAGGTGAAATGATACTTAGTTTTGGTTTATTCATTATATAACCCATTGACAGATCAATCAGCAAAGGCACTTCTGTTTGTGTAATCACGACCATATGAGTATCGACTTGACCAGGTCCACTTAGAAAGTTATCATAACCAACCAGAGCGAACTTTTCTTTTTGAGTGATAATAGCAGTACATTCTTGTAGCCTAGAATTAATTCCCTCTGCATGCAGTAGGTTCTGTACTATTTCTGCCGCTGCGATACAAGAGCCATTCAATCTATCTAAAACTCCAGTTTTATCTAAATTTTCAACGACTCTATTAATCTTTGTTAATACATCGTTTGACTTTATCACTTTAATATCCTCGGTAAAAAGTTGATCACTTTATCTTTAGCCATTCTACTGTAGTATTTCTCATTGGTTGGTGGATAAACACCTGATTCTTCCATTTCCTTGTCATTCCTAAATCGACAGGAGAACATCAGTCTTAATGTTACACCAATTTCCTGAGACAGTCTTTTGACTTCTTCAATTTGATGTTCGTTGTGCCTAAAGACGATAAACTGCCATGCCACTTTGACACCCATGGAAGCACCGAGCTTCATAACTGAAAATACTTCATCGTACCTTGTGTTTACTCTGTACTTATTGGCTGTTTCTTGATCTGTTCCGTCAAGCCCAAAGATCCATGTTGTATTGTGTTTGTTGGTTAAAGAATACGCTTCTTTCCACCACGATAAACTCTTTCTGGTTCCATTGGTATGTATATTAAAACTTTTGTGTTTGTATTCGCGTATCACTCTAAGTATATCTAAGAATTTTGGGTGATAGATTGGATCTGAATATGTTCCACAGAACCCAAGACTATCTGCTTTTCTCAGCAACTTTTCTACGTTTTCAATTGGCATATCATACGATTGTCGTATGATACTTTTTGCTCCCATGTCAGTTCTTTGTCTATTACAGAACGGACACTCTAGTGGACACTTGTTCGTCGTATCTATGTTGAATCTTTTGACTGTATCAACGTAGTCTTTATAAAAAGATACAAATTCTTTATCTGTCATGATATCTCTAAATCTTTCATGACTCTAGAATATTCTTCGGTTTCCTCTGGTGTTTCTCTACACTTTTTCTTACAAATCGTTGGCGCTTTTTCAGGCTCTTCGAGCAGCAAACGATGAAAAGAAACCCACTGCTTAGAAAGCATAATAGATTTCACTGATTCATTGTTCTCTAGTTTTAATTCTTCGTCTAAAATTCCATACGTAGCCAACTCTTTATTGCCTTCCTCGAGTTGATCGCACCAACAACAAGGTAGTATGAATCCTCTGGCTGAGTATTCTCCGCTAACCTGCCTTGGGTTCTCTATTCGTTTTCCGTCGTCATCAACCCAGTAAGGATGACACTTTGGATATAACTTCATCTATCTTCCTTCTATTGCGTGGGGAGTTTTACGAGGAGGAGGTGGTACTGGCGTTGGACCTTGAATCGGTGGAACATAGAGAGGTTCAGGTTTGAATGCCGACTTAGGTTTACCCTTCTTGGGCAGTGGTTTCGGTGGATTCAATATATCATCAAGACGTTTTGAGTTCTCAATGACATTAGCGTTGATCTGAACAGTGAGTGTGGTCAGATCTTTAATGTCAGTGTTCATCTTCTTCAACGATTCTTCCGTGGTATCTAGCCTCTTGTCCTGCTGATTGATGCGAGACTCAAGAGAAGCTAACCTACCTTTGAAGTATTCGTTATCTGACTTACGATTCTCAGCCACAGCATAGAGAATCATGCTGGTCGCGAAGAGAAGAATAATCCCCGAGACCAGCACTTGTATCCAGTTAATCTTTTGGTCTGGCATTGAACTTCTCTTTTAACTCAATCGCTGTTAGATTCCAGGAATACAGTAGATAACCAACCATACCGATCGCGAATCCAATCACCATGTAACTGACAATCTCAATCGTCAGATAGGTGCTCAACCAAGCCATAACAGAGGCAATGATAAAGATCAAAGCCAGTTGACCAACAGTGTCTTTTACTGCACGCATTTTAATATTCATAATCCAGTTCCTTCCAATTAGTTTCGAATGGTAATACTTGAATAACTGCTCCAAGCTCTTTCGCCTTTTCAACATAATCATTTAGCACACTACCAGTATATCCAGATGTTCGATAACAAGAATCTACATTTGGACAAAAATATCTTGAACCTGACGATCCCTCGAAGATAACATGCTTATCTTCAACAATTGCTTTGGTGATACCAGAGTTCATTCGCCACTCATCGCCTTTAACGTATCCACCAACAGTAGTAGCGAAGACTTTGTAAATTGGTTTCTTTCTGTCAAGAGCATCAATCTTAACAACTACCCACCAGTCAGGATTATAATATGACATAATTACCTCTCAAATAAACAAGTATACTACGAATAACAGAAAAAAGCAAAAAGCAATTCTCACTCTGCGTTGTCTTTCACCATCCAGGTCTGCGATTTACAGAATTCCTCATCGTCAATTATTGAATTGTGTAAAGCCATGAAACCGCAATCCATTCCTCTAGTATACATGTCAGGTTCAAACCCAAACACATCATAGAGAACGTAACGATAGGATCCCTTCTTATTGATTTCTCCGTCAAAGATACGCCTTACTACAGCATGAAACGCATCGCATTTCTGTTCGTAGGTTAGCGAATCCCAAAATTCGTTGGCTGATTTCTCGTTCGCAATTCGCATTTCTTCAAATGCTTTACGCAATTCTTCACGAGAATCATCAGTCAGCATCGAACCAGATGTCTTTTCCGTCACGATAGTACTCCTTCTCAGGTATATGCCCAGGAACCACAGCATCAGTTTGCTTATCGTGATTCCGAATAATCCATCTTTGATACTCAGCTGAATCATGGTCGCTGTTCATATGCTTGACCATTGACTCAGATGTCTTTTGTTTATGTTCGTCAGTTACCTCACGACCCTTGTTCGAACAAACTTTAGAACAATATGGTCCACGCCCACGATGGGTAACACCGCAGACAGGACAGTCTCTTTCTTCTCTAGTTCGTGGGCGACCCATTGATATTAGACCACTTGTTTAGTTTTTGATACTTGCTCTTTTTGGCGTCAAGCACTTCCATTGAATCAATAATTCCCTTACTCATCATCAACTCAATCATACACAGAAGATCACCGACTTCTTCAGTAAGACGCTGCTTGTTCGTTCGATTGTTATACGATTCTTCCAGTCCGAATCGAAACACCTTACTAATTGCTTGCGTCACTTCAGCGCACTCTTCTTGCGCAATTAACATAATTTCTTTTTCACAACTATTCATTTTATCCTTTCAATCACTTCAATTGCATCATACAAAGTATCATCAGTTACATAGTTATCTATCTCTGCAGCAATTACCATCTGCTCGAGCACTGCCACTTCCTTTAATGTTTTCTTCGGTAGAGTTGATTTCCACAGTTCATAAGACTCATTACTGTCGAATTCCCACATCGTATCAAGTAGCGCACACTGCTTCTTAGTTACTCCGTGAATCTCAATCATGCGATTCTCCACTCTGTTCGTTTAAACTTCAGCTCTTTAAACTGGCGATAGCGTTTATCCAGATTCTTTGGGTTTTTGAAAAACATCAGCTCGCCATCATGCCACTTCTTGTACGCAACCACTTTGCTGTTGATAACCAAGTAGGTGTGGTTCGGTTGTTTATACGAAACATCCCACTCAGTCACTTCTCTCAGCACTCTGATTGTCATTCCCACTCCTTCTTACCACCGAACTGCTCATTCCACTCATATCCCATGAAGTAAGCACGCAACTCAGCCAGACTCATGTCCTTCGGCTCAACTCGCTCTCCGCGACCAGTTCCCTCAGGATACCAGTGTGGATCTTGTGGGCGAGCATACCAGCTGTCAGCACTACCACGATCAAAGGGACTTCCGTGAGTTCGGTCAAACACTTGACCGCGATATTCAATTGTATTCATATTAAGCTCCCACAACAATATTAGATTTCGTTGACCAACCCTTACGTAAACCACGCCCACCGATTCCAGCGTAGTTGAAGGTATGACCAGTTTCAGATCTCCAAGTACGCTCTGCTTTGCGAGGTTTACGCATCTCAAGAACCACGTACTTCACGCCATTGATTGTAGTTTCGATATCGTTGTATTTCATCATCGTCTCCTAGACCAGATCCACTTGAACTTCGTAACCACGCCACTTACCAGCCAGACCAACAGCTGCAGTCTCATGGCGACGCTGCATTGCCAGAGCCATCAGAGCATCCCAGACTGCGACACGCTGCTCAGTTTGGGCGAACTGGTCAGAAGCCATCGACTTAATCGTCGTGTGAAGCATAATTCCATTGATGATCACGCGGAATTTTTGGGAGTTCTTGAAGCCATCGATAATCACTTTGGTACGCATTTTTATTTCCTTTCGTTCATCCTATAATTCAAGTATACGCCGATTTTGAATTATTGTAAAGCAATAACCTTACAGTCTGTAGGGTTATCTTCAAGACCAAAGACTTCTTTGTAACCCTCGATCAGCTCCTCATCAGAGATGCCGTAGCACCAGCTGGAGGTGTCAGTTTCCATGTGGATCTGGTTGATCATTTGACTTCTGGTCAGACCAGCGTAGATTTCCTTACGCATTATGCAGTTTCCAGAGCAGTTTCAACGATGTTCCAAGCCATGCCGTCAGAACCGAAGCCATACTCACTGGCATGGTTCATCGAAGACGAGGCGTAGGCACGAGAGAAGTCCAGGGGAGTAGTCTTCATAAACTCAACCAGATCTTCAGACGAGGAGAATTTACCGAGCAGGATATCAATCCCAGTGTAGAGTTCGATCTTGCCATCTTTGGCAGCAATAAAGTTCACAAACATCGTTTTCATTTCGTTTTCCTTTTCATTCATCATAACTTAATTATGTTCTCAAACCCCATTAAAGGCAAGGACTTTTTAGCACTGTAAGTCATTGATTTTACTCGGTTTTTAAAAAGTCCTTTAAAATCAACTACTTACGCTACCAACATATACTCAGCCAAGGACTTCCAGTCGTCGTTCGCCGCACGGATCTTGGAGACCGAGATCAGCGTTCTCAGCGATATTTCTTTCACCTCATCCTTCAGATCACGGATCAAGCCCAGAGCATCGCGAACAATCGCCTTGTCGTACTCAGGAAGGAACTCCTCAGACTCAGCGATAGTTTCCATCCGCTCAATCTTCTGGTCGGCAGTCATGCTCAGGTCAATCATCATAGAACGACTACGGATCGCCTGGTCAATCTTGCCTTCGGTCAGGTTCGAGATGAAGATCACGCGACCTTCGAAATTGAAAGAGCGAGGAAGGTCTTCGTCTTTGAAGTCTGCGTTCCAGGAGATGATACGCTTACCGTAGCTGTCGAGAGCAGACTTGAGGATGTTGAGCGCAACAGGGTCTTTGAGGACAGAGTCACAGTCGTCAAACACAATCACTCCCTTGTTGTTTTCGAACAGAGTGCGGTAGAGTCCCTTTGGGGTCGAGTAACCTTTAACCATACGGAAGCACTTACGCATATTGAGGATTGTGCCGACTTCGAAGTCTGCGAGGTCAGACACGTCTTTGAGTCCTTGCGACTCAAGAGTCTTCACAACAGTGTAGGTCTTACCCAAACCACCTTCGCCAGTGATAACGGCAGAGGGTTGAACACCAGTCGCAACCATCGTAACCAGTTTCTCAACGAAACCGAAACGAGCATTGATGCCAAACTTGTCTTGTTTAGGTTTGACTCCTTCGACGATTTCTGCGAAGGGTTTCTTTAGACCAGTAGTTTTGTGGAAATGATACTCGACTACTTTCTCAAGATCTTCACCAGTCTTGGCAGTCTTGAAAGTCCGATCACCGATAGAGATCTCAGTTTTACCAGACACAGTAGAGAGAGTAACTTTCACCGAATTCATCATTTTTTCCTTTTCGTTCATCATAGTAGTAAGTATGGGGGTAAACCCAATAAAAAGCAAGCACTACAATGAAAAAAAAAGTCATTTAAAATCAATGACTTACATAATCCCTTACAGGTTGTAGGGTTATTTGGCTACCAGCTGGTCTTGGAAGATCCTCCAGCACTCGTCCCAAGTCCAGATTTCCGACGATTTCTTCACATTTTCGCGATTCAACAGAAGTGCAGCAGAAATCGCAGTCTTGAGATCTTCGTCCATAACTCCGTTCTCTGGTGTCAGAATGTCCATTGGACCAGGAACAGGATAAGCAGCGACAGGTGTTCCTTGAGCCAATGATTCAATAATGACGATTCCGAATGTGTCTACTTTAGATGGAAATGCGAAGACATCTGCTTTTGCATATTCATTTGCTAGATCAGAACCAGTTTTATACCCAAGAAACTTAACGTGTGGGTATTTCTTTTCTAGTCTTTCGCGATCTGGACCATCACCAACTATCCGAATATGATAGTCTTCAATCTCGCAAAGCGCACTGAGGTTCTTTTCTTTTGAGACTCTACCAACATATAAAACGACAGGAACTTTATTTGGCGAGTGAGGTTCGGTGGGTTTATGAACAGATCGATCAACGCCACGAGTCCAAGCAACTATCTCAGAATCAAAGTCATGAGATCTAAGATCATCAACCATTGTTTTTGTTGTGGTTAAAACAATACCTGAGTGTTTGTGAAACCAACGAACATATGCGTAAGTCCACGACTCAGGTATATGATAAATCTTTTTTATAAATTCTGGGAATTTGGTATGGTAGGATGTATTGTATCTGATGCCTTTACGATCGAGATAGATTCTGGCAGCGAGACCGATTGGACCTTCTGTCGCAATGTGAATATGATCCGACTGTATCTTCTCAATTTCTTTACCAATACCAAAGGGGATTGAGATTTTAACCTCAGGATAGCCCAAAGCACTAAAATGATAGAACTTCCTGGGATCAATATAAACAATATTATACCCAGAATGATTAGCATGAATCTCAAGGTTTTTAAAGGTGGTAACAACGCCATTGATTTGATCTGGTAAGTTGTCCGTTATTACTAATATTGTTTTCACTGAACAGATTCTGTGTGCTTATGCTTCAAAGATTTCTTTAGTGCTTTTAACCACAACTTCTTTTCTTTTTTACTGTCATGCTTTATGCATGCTTCGTAAATCTTTCTTGTTAACTTTTTGACTTTCATGACATTCTCCTTTGATAGTGAAAGAATCAAATTTAATCCAAAAAGAACTATTATTTATCGCGGATTCACACTTCTCTTTTGAATCAAATGGTATGATAACTTTACCAGGAACATCATTCGGATTGTTCAGGTTCACGCAAAGTATTACTAGCATCCACATTTTTGATTTCGCTCCAGGTTACGATTTCCCATTTTCCATCGTAATGCTCAACAAGTGCAGTGCAAGATTCAACCCAGTCTCCGTCGTTCATATAAACAACACCGTCAATTTCTTTTATTTCTGCATGATGTATGTGACCACATATCACCCCATCAAAACCCTTTCTTTTACAGTAAGAAGAAATATTTCCTTCAAACTGAAACATAAAATCTACTGCTTTCTTGACCCTATGTTTGAGAAACTTAGATAAACTCCAATAACCAAAGCCAAGACGGTGACGAATCCAATTGAACTTAGTATTAAGATCAAGAACGAAGTCATATGCTCTATCTCCCAAGAATGACAACCATTTATGCATTCTAGTGATTCCATCGAACATATCTCCGTGAACAACTAGATATTTTTTCCCATCAATCCCTATGTGTTCGTATCTATTACAAATTGTAATGTTACCTAAACCAATACCATGGGGAATTAATGGACGAAGAAACTCGTCATGATTGCCAGCAACGTAAACAACATGAGTATTTCTTTTGGCGTGCCCCAATATTCTACGAAGAACATTAGTGTGAGATTGTTTCCACTTTAATCGATTTTGTTGGACTTTCCAACCATCGATAATATCACCTACGAGATATAGAGTCTCGCAGGTGTTATGCTTTAAAAAATTATTTAATAAATCTGCTTTACAGTCTCTGGTGCCAAGGTGGACATCACTTACAAATATTGTTTTGTACTGCATTTTGTCCTATCACCTTATATGGTGCAAACCAAAGATCTATCATTACTGCTACCCAAAAATCAAACCAGATCACTTATTAGCCTGATCTGCTTTTTGCTGAACAGACTTAGGTGCTTTACGTTCAACTTTTTCAGGTTTTTTAACTGCTGCTTTGACATCTGATTTTGGCGCTTCTTTGCACTCAATTTTATTTGCGTTCTTTTTAACAGAGCAGTCAACCTTAGGTGCTGGTTTACCTGATGCAAAAACAGCTGGCGAAATAGAAATTGCTAATGCTGTTGCGAAAATTGTTAATAGTTTCATTTTATGCTCCAAAAATATGTACTGCTTCGTTGTAGTGTTTAATGCGGTCATCCAATCCAATCGTTCCACCATTTATTCGTTTGGTCATACCAACGAAGTCGCCAGCATCAGCGTATGTGTTCAGATCATTCGCGTACCAGAACCAACATGCTGAGTGAACAGCACCTCTTGGAGTTTCAAGATACTCAGCTGCGTCTTCTGGGGAAATCTCAGCATATTGAGCAAAACGCGAGTAGTTATCTTTACCAGTCAACTGAATCAATCCACGTCCACGATATCTCCAGCCATCACCAGATGCTTCGTCTCCGTTACCCATACGACTGCGGTAAGCACGATTAGCAATCGCTTCAGGATTGCGATTATATGGAGTTACGTCAATACCACTAAAATGCTTTGGCCAAATAGCAGCGAGACGATCGCCAGCATAATTAAGGTTCTCGATCAACGCACGATAACCACCCGACTCGTGGGCAGTTTGAGCAATAAATGCAGCAACACGACCGACTGTGCTAATTTCAAAAACAGGTAGCATTTCGTTCAGTTCGTTGAACCAAACATCAACTCCGTATGCTGCGTTAGGGATAATTTGTGCAAGTTTATCTTGCGTAAATTCAAAGTCGAAAGACATAATTATTCTCCAGGTTTCTTAATGACAGGAATTCCTACCTTTGGAACAGGTGGAATAGTGCTAACAGGTGGTGGAGCGACAGGATCAGCTGCTGGTTGAATTCCACCGCTCGTCATTCCACTTGGTGGAACAACAGGTGTTGGTGCTATTGGTCTTGGTGGTACTGGTGTTGTTGGTGGCGTTCCAGGTTTGTTTACACCTGAAGCAGCATCAATTGCTTTTGCTTGAAGATCTTTATCATTACCAGCAAGCATAATTCCAGAAAGAGTACCAGTGAGGAATGTTGCAATAGGAATAATCAATTCAAAGAATTTGTTATCAACAGGAGACATACCATTCATTGGTTGTGTTACGAAGATCAACGAATATAAAACAACAAACACGATACCGAATAGAGTTAGACCTAAAACGATACCAATAAAAAATTTTAATCTGGCATTTAACTCATCAGCTGTATATTTTTCACCATCAAATAAACTTCTAATCATTTACATTCTCCTTTATTAATCACTTGAGCAGGCATCGTTGATTTGCTTGTTTCTTTTTCATAGTGCCTTAAATCTTCTGGACAAGTACCATTAGCGCTGCAAAATGGTTTTTTACATTCTTTAGTGTCCCAATTTTCTGGGTCTTGGCAAGGATAACGATAACGCTCTTCGCATCCAGTTAAACCAATCAACGCAGTCGCCATCAATAAAATCCATGCTTTACGCATAACCACTCCTTTATTATAATTATTGTGCTAGAGGATTATCCAATGCATTTTTAATTTTTGCATCAACTTCTTTACGAAGCTCGCGAATATCTTTATCGGTCTCTCGTTGGGCTTGTTTAGCATCTCGTTCGACCTGCTCGGCAATCTTTTCAATTCTTCTAATGTCAGCCTTAAGACCAGTGTTAATCTCTTTTGTGTATTCAAAAGACTGATCAGACTTCGTTGTTAATACTTCAATCTTTTTATTTATCTCAGACAGATCTGGCGCGACATAGGTTTCAATCGCTTCTTTCATTTCCATATAATCTTTGTAAACCTCGAAAGCACCATAAAGTCCACCGAGGACTGATGAAAGAATACCACCAGCAATCATTAATTTTGCTGGCGTAAAATTAATACCACCAACACTAATTACTGTGTTTGGATCTGTTACCTTATCTATCTTTTCATCCAAATTATTTGTCATTTTTATCTATCCTTTGAACTGTTGGTTGTGGTTCGATTTGCTTATCAATTTCTTTTGTTAATTTGTTGGCGCTCCACCATCCGAGAGCAGTAAAAAAACCAACTACAAATGCAATACCGACCATGTTATTTCCTTATTTTTTTGTGAATCTTTCTGATGCAGTAAATCCTAATCCTGCAATTGCAATATACATCATTCCCTCAAAGATAGAATCTTTCAAATCAAATCCCCAAAATAAATTGGCAACGAATGCTATGGCGCAAAGAACAAATGCTAGAAGAGTAACAACTCTCTTACTGCTAATACCATCATCTGTTCCATCAGTTAACATACTATGGTACCATTTCACAGGATTCTCCTTATCGATATTGTTCATTTACCATCTCCTGATGTAATTTATCTGATGCGCCACTTAATGCGCGAATAGCTCTACGATTGTCTACATTGTTTTTATTGTATTGCTTACTCATTATAACAGCATTCACATCAGGAACGATAGAATTTTGATAAGCAGAAAAACCAGGAACATAATTCATCAGTCCAAGAACAACACCTTGATTGGCTGCTTGCGCTTCTAAAGTTGCTGCTTTCGACATATCATTTGCCAATTCTTTTGCCTTTTCAGTCGCCTCTTTCTTAGCTTCTTCTTTTGATTTAGATGATGTCTTAGTATCTTTTGATTCTGACTTTTTTTCTATCTTCGCAATTTCAGTGTCAGTTTTCTTTTGTTCTTGTTTCTTTTCTGTTTGTTGAGCAGTTTGCGTTTGTGTTGGTTGAGTAGTTGTTTGGGGTTGCGCTGGTTGTGTAGTTTGTGTAGTTGTCTCAGACTTCACTTCTGTTTTCTTTGTGATTACATCATTAACAGTTGAATCACTGACAACTTGAACTTCAGTAGAAACTTTACCATCATCTTTCACCTGCACTGTTGGTTCGGTAGTAGATGCAGTTGTGTTTGTTGTATTCATTGTTGTAGTTGAATTATCAGTTTGACTCAATAAATTCTTTTTCGCGTATGCTTCAGCATAGTTAGGGCAATCTCTACTATACAACCCATTTAAAGAACACTGTTGATCGAAATATGCCTGAGTATATCCTGGACAACTAGAATTATACAAAGGATTTAAAGAACACTGTTGATCGAAATATGCCTGCTGATATCCTGGGCATCCAAAATCGTAGAGTGGATTAGCTGAGCACTGCTGCGTGTAATATGCTGCCTGATAACCTGAACAAGTTGTAGCGTAAAGAGGATTAATAGAACATTGCTGGTCGTGATATGCCTGCGCGTATCCAGGGCAAGAAGGATTGGCTAATGGATTTAAATTGCAAATATCGGTCGTTTCTGTTCCTGTGTAAACATTCGTAACTCCTGCGAGAGCAGGTAAACCTGATGCTGGTCCATAATACGTTTGTTGATACTGCCCCTGAGAAATATCTCCAGCAATACCAATCAAAGGATTGCGCCAAAAATTTAAATTCACTTGATCGTATTTGATTCCAACATAACCAGAGTCTTTGATTTGAACGTGAAATGTGTTGTTGAGATTCGTTCCAATTTCTGGAACATTTACCCAAGAATATTTTAAGCCTGTTCCGTTGTCCGTGACTTGTGTATAAAATTCACTATTTGGTCCAGGAATTAAATCTGTATTTAATGCGTAAATAGCATAGTTCCATGGAGAGTTAGCGTTGCCAATCTGACCATTCATATCTGTTCCATCGCAACAAAATCCCCAATTGTTGTTTAAAAAACCAACAACACCATTCGTATACATAAAAGAAGTTGTGAACAGTTGTCCGTAAAATGGAAACGCAAAAGGCAG
>JACCDP010275351.1_pt1 | contig 20339 bp, 16 predicted proteins | sample 7445841 | NCBI WGS metagenome assembly JACCDP01 (sample SAMN15323441, study PRJNA562643) | freshwater metagenome | isolation source: river surface water | place: USA:Blue River Watershed | collected 2017-08-17
CTTCTCCCTCCGTATCCTTGCTGTTCTCCTGATCACAGGAAGTTAATACCAAACCCGAAACCAGTGAAGTGAAATAGTTAATAAATTTTTTACGATTCATGGCATCCATCGTTGGGAGGTACTAGTACCCGTTTTAGCTTCCCTTTTTGTGATTGTGTTTGTAAAATTCAGCCATTATAATAGTAGCGGCCATGGCCGCATTCAATGATTCTGCCTGACTTGCCGGAGATGCAGGAATTGTGATCATTTGGGTTATTTGTTGTTTTGTTTGTTCACTGATTCCATTGGCCTCGTTACCAATTACCAATAATCCCGAATGAAATTTCTTCAGTTTAAAAACGTCTTCTCCATCTATGCCAGCACCATATATAGTTACCTTTTGTGTGTTCAACTCCTCCATAATTTCCTGGAGGGAAATGTATACTATTTTAACCCGCAAAAATGAGCCCATGGTGCTTTGAATGGTTTTAGGATTGAAAAGTTCCGCCGTATCCGGCGAACAAAGCACCTGTTGTATACCAAACCACTCTGCTGCACGAATGATGGTTCCTAAATTACCCGGATCCCGGACAGCATCCAGGTAAAGACTAAGGTTATTTACGATTAAGCTGGTGTTTAACTTTACTGAAGGTATTTCACAAACCGCCAATACCTGTTGTGGATTTGTTTGAGTAGAAATTTTCTCTAAATCACTGTCATCTACTTCCGTTACCGGCAGTTGCTTGTTTCTAAGTATACTCCTATTTTCCTCTATCCACTCTGTTGTAGCATAAATGTTTTTAATGATCCAGGAAGAATTTATTATTTCCGACACTATTTTTTTTCCTTCTGCAATAAAGGCTTGCTGCAGGTGTCTGCTCTTTTTCACATGCAGTGACTGAATATTTTTGACCTGGTTCTTACTTAACATTGGCATTAAAACAATATATTCGCAGGGCGAACGTGAAGATATTCTGCAAAATAAACAAATTAACTTTTGCAAAACTAATTTTGCCCATTCTGCTGCTGTTCACAGCGTGTAATCCAACCAGGCACCTGAAGCAAAATGAATATTTACTGGAAAAGAACATTGTACTTGATAATCAAACTTACTTTCTGGATACTGAGATAGAAGCTTTTATCAGGCAAAAACCCAATAGAAAAATTGCCAAATTAGTGCGATTTCACTTGTGGTTGTATAACCGAATAGACTTAGAGAAAACCAAACAGGTAAAACAAAGCAGAAATGAACGATATGATAGAATTAATGCAGAGCGCAGTGAAAAAACCAGACTTAAAAACAATTTGATTGATAAAGAAAATGAGAAAGTAAGTGCAGAAAATAAATTAAGGGTGACTCAAGGGAAGCGGCCTAAAAAGCTTAAACCGCTAAAAAAACCAAAGTTAAAAGATAAGGAAAAACTTACCTGGAGAGAAAGTATTCTGGAAGTAGCAGAAGCACCAACTATTCTGGATACCAACGCCACTAAAGTTTCAAAAGTGCAAATTGAAAAATACCTGAACTCCAAAGGGTATTTTAATAGTGTGGTTAAAGATTCTACAGTAAAAACTGAATTTAAACGTTTTATTTTCAAACATTACAAGAAAAGGGCCAGTGTTTATTATAAAGTCTACCGTACAAGGCCTTACCATATCAAAGATGTACAATACCACATTCATGATGAACAACTACGGTATTTAGTATTTCAGGACACTACGAACAGTCTGCTAAAAAAAGGGATGCGCTATGACGCAGACGTTTTTCAACAGGAAAGGGAAAGGATTGTCAAGGCCCAGAAAAATAACGGGTATTATAATTTTAATCAAAATTACGTTTATTATACTGTTGATACCAATTTACGTTCATTCCAAATGAATGTAAATCTTTTTATAAAGGATTATTCCTATAAACCCGTTGAGGAGAAAGATAGCGTTATCAGTACAGATCATATCCGCTACACCGTTAACAACATTTATGTTATACCTAATGCCAGCATGAGTATAAAAAATCAGAGCTTTTATGATACTATTACTGGCAATCAGGTTATTTTTTTAAGTAACGGCCCGTTGAAGTACAGAAAAAAAGACCTCGAGAATAAAATAATTTTTCAGAAAAACGATTTTTATCATCATGATTTGTCGCAGGAAACCTATAATAAACTGGCTGATTTAAGAACATTTAAAAACATTAATATACAATACAAACCCCTTGCAGGAGAGCCAAAAAAATTAGACTGTTATATCTACCTTAGCCCGGTGCTGAAGCAAAGTTTTGTAATTGAAACGGAAGGCACTAACACCAATAACAACTTAGGTATTGCAGGAAGTTTTGTATATCAGAACAGAAATGTATTCAGGGGAGCTGAGCTGCTTGAGTTAAAACTTAAGGGTGGTTTCACAGCGCAGAAGAATTTTACCAATACTGAAAATACCAGCTCCAATCCGGTAGAGGCAAATGTTCTGGACGCCTTTAACACCTTACAATTTGGACCAGAATTTAATCTTTATATACCCAAAGAGCTTTTCCCTTTTTCGTTGTTTAATTACCATGTTAATGCTTCGCCTAAAACCATTTTTACCAGCTCACTGAACTATCAGAAAAGGCCTGAGTTTTCGAGGGTGCTTACCAATATTTCTTATGGCTTTCAATTCCGTTCACATGAATTTATCCGGCAAAGCATCGTTCCATTTGAATTTAACATTATTCAGGCTAAACTTACAGCGGCTTTTAAAGACCAGCTCAACAGCTGGAATGATATTTTTCTTCAGAATAGTTTTACCGATCACGTTACTACTGTTTCCAGGTACTCGCTAACTTATAATGACCAAACCAACAGTAGACAATCCAGAAGAATCTTTCATTATTTTAAAACCAATCTGGAATCGGGTGGGAATATTCTCAGAGGGGTTTTTAATCTCACCAACGAAGTCAAGGACAGCTTAGGACGGTATCATATTCTGAAAGTTCCCTTTGCCCAATTTTTACGTATTGACCTGGATTACCGGGTTTATAAAAATATCCGGAAATTAAGCAGACTGGTATTAAGAGCTGCAGGTGGTGTAGGCAAGCCTTTACATAATTTAAGGGTGTTGCCTTATGAAAAAAGCTTTTTTGGTGGTGGCCCTAACTCCGTAAGAGCCTGGAAATCAAGGGCACTGGGACCTGGTTCTTATTCACAGCCCGACACTGTAAGTGTTAGTTTTGATAAAATTGGTGATGTTCAGCTGGATTTTAATTTAGAATATCGTTTTAATATTTATAAATTTTTAAATGGTGCCTGGTTTATAGATGCAGGAAATATATGGCTGAGAAAACCAGATCCGCTTAAGCCCGGAGGAGACTTTGAGTTTAACCGATTCTATAAAGAAATAGCTGCGGGAAGTGGCTTTGGGTTGAGGGCAGATTTTAGTTTCTTTATTATTCGATTAGATGCTGCTTTTAAGCTTTATAATCCTTCCCTGAAAGAAGGCGACCGCTGGATGCTGAATAAACAACCCATACGTACTACTGTTTTTAATTTTGGAATTGGGTATCCTTTTTAAGCTCAATAACTTTCTATTCTTCACTTTCAGCCATCAACACCTTTCTCAGCATATTTAATGCTGTTGTTGCAGTAATAATAATATTTCGTTCCCGGTTATTTCCAAAAATAAATTTTTCAGCAATAGTTCCTTGAGGACCTGCTATAGCAATCCATACAGTGCCCACCGGCTTTTCTGCCGTACCTCCTCCAGGGCCGGCAATTCCTGATGTGGCTATAGCATAGTCTGCATTAAACTGTTGCTTTACTCCTTTAGCCATGGCCAATACACAGGCTTCACTCACCGCCCCTACAGTTGTGAAAATCTCATTATTTACGCCCAGCAGAGAGTGTTTAAACTGATTGTGGTAGGGCAATATACTTCCGCTGAAATAAGCTGAGCTACCTGGCACTGAAGTAATGAGGTGGGCAATATATCCTCCGGTACAACTCTCTGCTATGGCTAATTGTTGCTTTTTTTCCAGCAATAACTCACCTACTATCTCTTGTAAAGAAACTGTTTTTTCACCGTATTCTTCATAGCCATAAATATATTTCGGAATTAATTGCTGTAGTTTACTTACCTCCTGCTGTACTGCATTTTTAAGTTCTTCCTTGTTTTTACCGGAAGTACTTAACCTCAGTCTTAGCATGCCTGTTGATGGTAAATAAGCCAGTTTTATGTTATGCAGAGCCAGGTTATTTTCCCAGTCTTCAATTTTTTCGGCTAAAAAACTCTCTCCTATTCCTTGTGTTAAAACAGAATAATGATAGATAGCCGGCAATACTAATTTCTCTTTCAATAAGGGAATTATTTGCCCGCTCATGATGGCCATCATTTCATAAGGTACACCGGGTATACTGATAATTATTTTGTTCCTTTCCTCAAACCACATAGCCGGCGCTGTTCCTTCATAATTTTTTATCACCCTGCAATTAAGCGGAACCTCCGCTTGTTTACGGTTTAGTTCCGTTAAGGCCCGGTTTCTTTTGGCGAAGAACTCTGTTACCATGTTCAATACTTCCTCATCTGTTCTCAATTTGGTATTAAAATATTCGCACAAGGTATGTTTGGTGATGTCGTCTTTAGTTGGTCCTAATCCACCTGTAATCAAAATAATATCGGCTCTTTGTTCTGCGCTTTTCAGGCTTTGCAGGATATGTTCCTTCTCATCTGAAACCGAGGTAATTTGTGCTACCTTAATTCCAATCAGGTTCAACTGTTGCCCAATCCAGGCGGAGTTGGTATCCACAATCTGCCCGATAAGAATTTCATCACCTATGGTTATAATTTCAGCTTTCATTGACTATGACTAATTTTTAAAGTGTGAAAATACACATATAAAGCATATCTTTAGAGGCTTAAAAAATTGGCAGTATATTTGCTTCACTCAGAAAAAACTTATTATTATGCAAAAAACTTTCCTTTTGGTATCCGCTATGTTGATCGGATACGCTACTCAGGCACAAACGGTAAAAGACCTTTGGGATAAAACCAAGGAAGACGTAAAAAAAGAAGTAACCGATCAAATTAATACTGCAAAAGATCAGGTACTTAATGGAACCAGTACCACCAAACCCACACTCAGTAACGAAGATATTATAAAAGGACTCAGGGAAGCCTTGAGTGTTGGCACCAATAATTCTGCTTCCTCTGCCAGTAAAGCAGATGGTTATTTAAAAAATACCCGGCTGTTTATACCTTTTCCTCCTGAAGCCCTTGAAATGAAAAATAAATTGGTAAAAATAGGTATGGGGAAAAAAGTGAATGATTTTGAGACTTCTCTGAACCGTGCTGCGGAGGAAGCGGCTAAATCTGCTGCTCCTGTATTTCTGGAAGCTATAAAAAACATGACGATTAGTGATGGCTTAGCTATTCTGAACGGAGCTGATACCGCAGCTACCAAATATTTAAAAGATAATACCAGTAGCGAACTCACTAACAAATTTACTCCTATTGTTAAAAACGCCATTTCAAAGGTAAAAGTTACCAGCTACTGGAATCCGTTAGTTACTGCTTACAATAAAATTCCGGGTGTAAAAAAACAAAACCCTAACCTGGAGGCTTATGTAACTCAAAGGGCTATTGCCGGTTTGTTTTTATTAGTGGCTGATGAAGAAATTAAAATCAGAAAAGATCCTATGGCCAGGGTGAGTGATATTCTAAAAAAAGTTTTCGGATTCAAGGACACCCCAAAATAAGTTATACACTGTTTTAACAGAAAGAGGCTATCTTGTATAAGATAGCCTCTTTCGTTTGTTATTGTGCAAAAAATTATTCTACCATTAACTTCTGTGTTCCGCTTTTATTTCCTTCTGTAACTTTAATGTAGTAAATGCCCGAAGCAAATGATTCTACAGAAATGCTTTCTCTGAAAATGCCGTTTAATGCGTTAATATTTCCCGACTTAATTTCACGGCCTGTTACGTCCGTAATAACATATTGAACCTTGTCACTTGCAGCTAATCCCTCAATTACACAGGAATTAACCACAGGAACAGGGTATATCGTAAATTTCTTTTCTTCTGTTGTTTCATTGATGGCTACTGAACCGGTAAGGTTAACAACAGCAGAGTACCTCAGGTAATTTTGTTTGGTAACCGTTACCAATAACTTAGCAGTAGGCGCCTGTGTAAGCGTTATATTAACCGGAGAACCAGTTCCTGTTGCAGTACCCAAAATAATGGGACCGGTTGCGGTTTCCTGGGTAATGGCTATAAAAGAGCCAGTTGTTGCTGAAACGGAAAAAGTAGTAGCTGTATTATTAATTGTAGCAGCGTGGTTTACAGCAAGGTTCAAAGGCACTTCTGAGTAAAACCATTGAAAAGCCTCTCCATGCATGTGAAAGAGGCGGTAGGTAATCAATTTGGTTCCATTTCCTGCCCAGCTCGATTGTTTAAGGAAATATTTTCCGGCCACGTTTGCAAAAGCAGGCCTCATATCGCGACTGGAAGGATTTGTAGTTTGTGCAGGCATAAAGTTGGGCCACATGTTATCGAACATCCCAAAAATAAAGGCGTCGTTAACAAATGAGTAAGATACCTCCGACGCTGAAACTAAACCAAGTGCACCGGAATTTTGATTGTTGTAGGTATAACGGTGGAATTTTTCAGTAAAACAGTCGCTTGTACGGTGGTAGGCACCTGTTTGACAATTAATAGAGAAAATAAAGGGTAAACGTGTACCCACATTGGTAAGGGAACTGATATTAGAAGAAGAATACGATGGTTCGCCCCAACCGCTATATAAACCATGGTCGCGGTGAAGTAACATATAAGATCCGGCACTAATAGCTGTATTGATGTTGGAGGAAGTACCACCAGAAAAGCCTCCCAGGGTACCCGGTTTATCTGGCACGTATTTGAGTCCAGAGGGCCCAAAATAACTTAGCAGAGTACTGGTATTACTAGCGGTTGACCAGGTTCCGGAATTAGCTGTATTATTACCGGTATTGCTGGCCGGGCTACCTAAGGCATTTACCCGAACAGGGGTTTTATTAATACTACGTAAATAGCCACCTACTATTTCACCACCCAGTTGAAACCAGCGATCGTCTTGCCAGCCCACTGCAGTAATTGGTTTACTGTAGAAAGCTGCATCCATCGGTGGTTTTCTTTCATAACTTAAAAACTTACTACACATTACCTGTAGTTGAGTAGCATTATTGGCGGCCATCCTGGAAAAAGCTAAATCGGGTAAATCATCGCCACTCACATCGGCATAATAATTATCGGAAGGAAAGTTTGGGTATGATGCGTCATTATGTGGATATAAGTTAGAAGTAATGGTACTGGCAGCGTTACTACCATAATCTGCCATAAGTAGAACAGCAGCTGGTTTAATGGTCCAGGTATTGTAAGCATTGCTTACCCAGGTTTTTATACCGCTGGCCGTAGTACTACCAATAGTGTTAAGGGTATAAATTTGTGTATAGATACCTTGTTCTGTTCTAAATTTTTTAACAGAATCTGCCCATTGAGCAAATTCCGGATTGTTAGGAATAACAATGGCATATTCACATCCGGTAGCCCTGTATTTAATAGCATCCTGAATTTGTTTATTGTAGTCAATAACCGGTAATTGACTGTAATTAAGTAATGCATCTTCTAAAATAGGATCCCACCAACGGCTACGGAAAGCATTTTTACCAAAGTGTCCGTTTCCACCAACAAACTTCACCTTTAATTTCACCTCTTTATACACTATCAGGATTTTAGAAACCGGGTTGTATTGGAAGGGGGAAACTCCTAACAAAGTTACATCCACCCCTCTTATTTCATGTTTTTCGAGCAACTGAAATGGTTGAGCAGGATAAAACTCATTTTTGGAATAAACATCCGGATTTTTTTTATAAACCAGTGGGTTATCATATTGTTCAAGGGGAATAACCGGAGCTGGAGCAATATCTATATTATAAAGGGTGTCTGTTGTAAATGAAAGTATTTCCAGGTTAGCGTTAGCTTGTTGCGGTAATGCAATAAACCTTGCGTTATTAGGTAAATCGGGAGAGCCGGCTTCGTTTGGCAAAAACATGCCCGAGGCCGAAAGGTTTTTTGCCGGCATACCGTTAATCAGGTTATCTATTACCTGGTAATTTTTATTTGTAAACTGAATTTCTATGCCCTGTGTACTTGTACTCAGGAGCTTGTAACCATCTCTTATTTCCGGCTGAACTGATTGTGCATGAGCGGCTGAAAGAGGAGCCAGAAAGAAGCATGCTACATTGAGCCAGGTAAATGCCGAACTGGACTTTTTTTGATCAAAGGATGTGGCTTTGAAAGGAATTTTAAAGGGGATTAATTTTTTCATGGGGTATTTGTTGGTTACAGGTGCAAAGTATAACCGTTTGAATGCCAATCCAATTCCAATAATTGAATAGAAAACAGATACAACACTGACTTTTAAGGGATTGTATACAGGTGTATATTATTATAAGCCTAAATTGTTCATAATTAGTGCTTACAAAATTCAAAATAGTTGAGTAAAATTTGGTGGCTATATATAGAATTCGTAAATTTGCCACCCTAATTTAAATCAAAATCAACTATGTTAGTAGTTCAGGTAAAAGAAGGTGAGTCACTTGAAAAGGCCTTAAAAAAATTCAAAAAGAAGTTTGAGAAAACAGGAGTTGTAAAAGAACTTCGCGAGCGCCAAAAATTCACCAAACCTTCTGTAAAGCGTCGTGAAACCATCATTCACGCCATTTATCGTCAAAAATTGCAAAAAGGGGATTTGGAATAATCCAATATTTTGCTCATTAATAACACGTTAGTAGAAATTACTTTCTTATTCAGAATTTAATAGTTAAATTCGTTTAAGGAAGTAATTTTTTTATGCTGGGTGAGCACATTCATAGATTCCATGATTATCTTCGTTTCGAGAAAAGATGTGCTTCTCTTACCATTCAATCTTACGCTTCCGACCTCATTCAGTTTCAGGATTTCATTTACACCCATTACCAACAATTACCGCTGCCTGAAATCAATCATACGCACATCAGAAGTTGGTTGGCTGAACTTATAGATCAAGGTATTAATCCTCGCTCAGTAAACAGAAAGTTAAGCTGCTTAAAAACATTTTACCGCTTCCTGATCAGGAATAAGGAAGTGATTCAAAATCCTTTATTAAAAATTCAATCCCTTAAAACCGCCAGACAACTGCCTTCTTTCTTCGATGAAAAGGCCATGCAGGCTATTGCTCCGGTAACAAAGAATGAAAGAAATAACTCCGGCGAAACAAACTACCACGAAGCTCTTTCTACCCTTGTTATTGAGTTATTGTACCAAACCGGTTTAAGACGATCGGAGCTGGCTAAATTAGAGCTTAGGCATATTGATTTTTTCAGCCTCCACATTAAAGTAAATGGCAAACGAAATAAAGAGAGAATTATTCCCATCACCAAACAACTTAAAGATCAAATACAGCAGTACATTCAACTAACCACTCAACTTGCATTTACCCAGGAAAAACTGCTTCTTTCCCCAAAGGGTAAAGCACTTACCGATCAGCAGATTTATGCTATAGTAAAAAAACAACTTAGTGACATGGCTGGTTCCGGTAAAAAAAGCCCACATGTATTAAGACATACCTTCGCTACCCATTTATTAAATAATGGTGCTGATATTAATGCCGTGAAGGAATTACTTGGGCATGCGAGCCTTGCCGCCACACAGGTATACACCCATAATAGTATTGAAAAATTAAAAACAGTATATAAACAAGCTCATCCAAGAGCATAATATCATAAACTATGACAACTACCATTCAATCTGTGCATTTTGATGCCGATAAGAAACTTTTAAGTTTCGTAGAAGAAAAACTTAGTAAACTTGTTCACGTGTATGAAAACATTATTGATTGTGATGTTATTTTGAGGCTGGACAAGTCTACTACCAACGAGAACAAAATTGCGGAAGTTAAGTTAAGGGTAAAAGGACAGGAATTATTTGCGAAAAAGCAATGTGCCAGTTTTGAAGAAGCAACCGATAATGCCATTGCAGCAATAAAAACACAGGTAAAAAAACACAAGGAAAAAGTTCAGGGCTAAGCTAAGCTCCTATCGCTTTAAGCCACTCCTTAGGGGTGGTTTTTTTATTTCTTTTGGGTGCTGTCTGTAGCCGGTGTAAAATTAATAGATAAGGAATTAACGCAGTAGCGCTGGCCGGTGGCGGTGGGGCCATCATCAAAAATGTGACCTAAGTGGCCGCCGCAGCGGGAACAAAGTATTTCGGTACGCACCATTCCGTGAGAAAGGTCTTTCTTTTTCACGATCCTGCCCTCCCCAATTTCATTATCAAAACTGGGCCAGCCGCAATGGCTTTCAAACTTATGGCCAGCATCAAATAATTCAAAACCACAAGCGGCGCAGGAATATTTTCCTTGTTCAAAATGCAGGTTATATTTTCCTGTAAAAGGCCGTTCCGTTCCTTTTTCCCGTAATACGTAATATTGTTCGGGGCTAAGGATTTTTCTCCACTCCTCTTCGCTTTTTTCCATTTTTTGAATTGTATCCATCACTACAATTGGTTTTGATTGTTTGGTTTTTTCCCTGTTCTGGCAAGATAAAAGTACAACTATTGCCTGAAGGAAAAGCAGGTATTTTATTTTTATCATCATCGGTAGAAAACTTAACACCTTAAATCTACGCATTCCTGCTTTACCACAATCTAAAACCTCGAAAAACCTGGCGCCGTTAACATACAATAACAGTTGATAACAGCTTGTTAACAGAATTCGGGGGTAAATCACCTGAAATTTGTGCTATAAAATTACTAAACATAAAAAATCATGAAAATCAAAACATTCTTTTTTTTCTCTTAGCACTCCTTCCCGCTTTGGGTAAATCTCAATTAACTTCCTTGCACACCTCCATAGAGCAAGTAAAGCAAGCCCTTAAAAAAAGGGACTATTCGCTGTTACAGCCTTTATTAGCTGCGGATGTTAAAATAGGAGATTTCCCCAGAGGAAAAAACGACCTCGTTGTGCCTCAGATTCTGCAACAATTACCTGCTATTGATAGCATACTCATCACATCACTAACAAAGCAGGGAAATGACACCCTTGTTTTATTGGATTTCATCAGAAACAACAAACATAGCGACAATCAGTTGGTGTTTAATCAACAGGGCAAAATAACTGAACTGGGAATTCTTGGCGGAGTAAGGGCGCTAAGCAGCAAACAAGTTAACCGTAAAACCATATTGCCAGAGGAAGTAATACTGCCTTTTAGGGTTTCAAAGGGAATTATTGTTGTAGACGCAGAAATAAATGGAATAAAAGGTAAATTCCTGTTCGACAGCGGGGCTCCTGATTTAATACTGAATAGTAAAGATAATTTAACGCAAACGGCAAACAAATTGAAGGGCGTGAATGGTGAAATAAAAAATAGCGGATCCACTAAAATAGATTCTTTTTGTTTAAGCGGGATAAAAATAATGGGGGGCGATATCTACACCATGGATTTGAGTCATCTGGAAAAAAAATTGGGGTTGAAGTTTTTAGGAATTATCGGTTATGAGGTTTACAAAGAGTATGAGCTTCGTTTCAATTATTTTAAAAAAGAGTTACACCTGCTGAAAACAGATTCTGCCGGTACTTGCATTCGAACTGTTGCAATACCTGAGAGGCTGGTGGGCAGCAGCAATTTTAAGCTCATACAGCACATACCGGTTGTTGAAAGCCGTATTGGAAATACCACTTACAAAATGGGCATTGATTGCGGGGCAGCAGGCAATTTACTTGATGAAAAATACCTTGAAACTTTAATTCCCTATTGCAAAAGAGTTAAGAATGGCGCTTTAATAGGTGCAGAAAATAAAAGCAATAAGGTAAAAGTGGCTAAAATAAAACGATCTATCATTGGTGGTGCCAACTTTAAAAACACCAGAACTACGTTTTCCAATTCCTCATTAGATCAGTTTAACCAGGGTTTTGGGCTGGGGATTGATGGTTTAATCGGATACCCTACGCTAAAACAATATATTTCCTGTATCAATTACAAGCAGAAAAAAATTTCCTTTTATTCCGGAAAATAGTATTGTCGTTTTTACACGTTATCTTTCGGGAAAGGATAAACAAACCTTACCCGGAAGTTTCTTTTTTTAATACTTCGATCGTTGTTTCACTTCCTCTAATACTTTTTCATCTGCATCAGCACTTGATTTTATTTTTATGCAAGAGCCTTTCCCTTTTTCTGCAATTTCTTTCAGGTTACGTATGGCCTTTTTGTCGTTACCCAAGGCAATGGTAGACATAATTATTTTTTTGTCTCCCTGCCGGGTGGTCCATTCTTTATAGTGTCCGTCATAAAAAGGAAACTTTCCATCACTGGCTAAAAAAATCTGATTGTTTCCATCCGGTATATATTGCATTAAAGCAACATCCAGCGAAAACAAAATTGCCTTTGCACCACGGGTAAGTCCTTTGGCATGTACCCGTTCAATTATCCTGTGCAGTTGCTGCCGGTCAGATCCCTGAACCCCTTCACATACCAGGCTAACAGAATCTGCATAAGTAACAATACTTACTTTATCTGTTTCCCGCAGGCTTTCAATCAAGCGGTAGATGGCCTTTTTCATCAGCGGCAGTTTCATTGAATCGGCCATTGAGCCCGACACATCAATTAAGAAAACAATATTGTTGGGTTTATATTCCAATTTACTGAGTGTAACACTATGCGCTTCCGTAGCTGTAATGGTAGGATTTTCAGGCAGACTATCTTTCCTGGCAGGTGGTAAAGGTATTGTAATGGCAGGAATTGGTGGTGGTTCCGGAGTTTGTTCCGGTGAAGTACTGTGGGCGCTAGCAGGGATAACAAGGGCATTACCGGTTTTTCTTTTCCCCTGGGAAAAAGAATAGCAGGCTGTTTTTTCATCCTGTAAAATTGTTTTTATTTTACCTTTAATGGTAAGTACCGCTGGCAAAGCCTCCGCGCTGCTCACCACTTTAATGTCTTCCGAAAAACTTCCGGGTTGTGAAGGATAGTAATAAACAGTAATAGCCGAAGTATCTCCGGGCAATAAAGTTTTTTTATTTATTCTCACTTTAAGTTGCGAAGAAACATCGGCCCGCATGATATAGACTTTGGTATTGCTATTGTTTTTAATGATGAACTGAGAGGTGAGGTAATACGCCTGGTCCAGGGTGCCATAATCATGTAGTTTACTGTCAAAATCTATCGTTAGATTCTGAGCTATTTTTTTTTCACAACACCATGTTAGTAATACCAGCACAATGTGTTTAATTAGTCTGTTGCTAAACCTTGACAAGAGTAATCTTTTAGACCTTAAAGCTATAAAATTCATGCCAGTTTTAAGGTTTCGATTCGTTTTATAATTTTTTGTCCGGAATTGAAAATCTGATAAAAAAGGTTATTTTTGGGAAATAAAAATATATTAGAAAGCCAAAGCCATGAATTTACACGAATATCAGGGGAAACAAATTTTAAAAAGCTATGGAGTTGCAGTTCAGGAAGGAATTGTTGCCGAAACAGCTGCTGCTGCTGTAGAAGCGGCCAAAGAACTAAAAATAAAATACGGTTCCGATTTTGCGGTTATCAAAGCCCAAATCCATGCCGGTGGCCGTGGTAAAGGAGGCGGAGTAAAAGTAGCCAAGAATCTGGATGAGGTAAAAGAAAAAGCTGGAGCTATTATAGGGATGAATCTGATTACCCCACAAACGAAAAAGGAAGGTAAAAAAGTACATAAAGTATTGGTGGCTCAGGATGTTTATTATCCGGGAGAGTCGCCAACAAAAGAGTTTTACATGAGTGTTTTATTAGATCGTGGCAAGGGCAGAAACATTATCATGTACACTACTGAAGGTGGGATGGATATTGAAGAGGTAGCCGAGAAGACACCTCATTTAATCTGGAAAGAAGAAGTGGATCCTAAAATTGGATTACGCGACTTTCAAACCAGAAAAATTGCTTTCAACTTAGGACTCTCTGGAAATGCTTTCAAGGAAATGACGAAATTTGTGGCAGCACTTTACAAAGCTTATGAAGGATCTGATGCTTCTATGTTTGAAATAAATCCGGTTTTAAAAACTTCAGACAATAAAATAATTGCCGTAGATGCCAAAGTTACTTTAGATGGTAACTCTCTTTTCAGGCATCCTGATTTGGCAGCCATGCGCGACCTTACCGAGGAAGATCCTACCGAGGTTGAAGCCGGACAGGCCGGACTTAATTATGTGAAATTAGATGGCAATGTAGGCTGTATGGTTAATGGCGCTGGTTTAGCCATGGCCACTATGGATATTATTAAAATCTCAGGGGGTGAACCTGCCAATTTCTTAGATGTGGGTGGAACCGCTAATGCCGAGCGTGTTGAGAAAGCTTTCCGCATTATTCTTCAGGATAAAAATGTAAAAGCTATACTTGTTAATATTTTTGGCGGTATTGTTCGTTGCGACCGGGTTGCGCAAGGTATTGTAGATGCCTATAAAAACATGGGAAGCATTTCTGTTCCTATCATCGTACGTTTACAGGGAACCAATGCACAAGAAGCTAAAAAAATCATTGATGATTCGGGATTAAAAGTATTTTCTGCCATTCAGCTGCAAGAAGCGGCTGACCTGGTGGCCAAGGTGATGAAAAACTAACTGCTATCTTTTATAACCCTTTTTTTAATATGAAATACCCATGTTTGCCGAAACACAAACACAAATGAAAATAAACTGGGTATTCCATATGACAATAAACCGAACAATGAATTATATATGAAAAAATTACTATCCGGTTCGCTCCTCATTGCCTTTGTTGCCTCTGCTGCATTGGTAAGTTCCTGCGGAAACAATAAGTCTGAAGGGCACGATCATGCGGTAAGCGACACCTTAAAGACAGACACTTTGCATGCAGAGAAAGCTGCGGAAAGTAATGAAATCATGTACTTGGTTCCTGCACCCGGCGAAATGCTGAGGTTTATTAAAGAAAATACTGGCAAAGTAAATAAAAATACCTCTTTCCTTAATCCACATGATAATGTTAAAAATTATGCAGACTTAAAATCTAAAGCCCTTAATTTTGGTATTTATTCCTGCGATTTAAGTTATAGCTCTATTTTTGAAATCGGTGGTGAAGCCTTGAATTACATGAAAGTTGTAAAAAAATTAGGAGACAATATCGGTGTTTCTTCCATTGTGCAACCTGAAATGATTAAACGCATTGAGGCCAATATCAGTCACCCCGATTCACTGGAATACCTTTCTAATGACATTTACTTGTCTTCTTTTGAATACCTGCAGGAAAGTGAACAAGGCCCTACCCTGGCTATGGTTATTGCCGGTGGCTACATTGAAAGTCTGCATATTGTTTGCAGCATTACTAAATTTGAAGCCAAAAGCCCTGCCATTGCCCGCATTGCGGAACAAAAATATACCCTCGATAATATTATCGAGTTTATGAAAAAGCACGAAAGCGATGGTTCTGTTGCCGAAGTGGTAAAAGAATTGGAAGGACTTAAAGGTAATTTTGACGGGCTTACTGAAACCCCCGTGGAAACCCCAAAATCTCCAGAAAAAGGTCGTAAAACAATTGGAGGGGGATCTATCATTGAAATGAATGCTGAACAATTTAAGGCCATTTCGGATAAAGTTAAATCTATCAGAAATTCATTTGCCCATATAAATTAACCTCTATGAAAAAAAATATTTTAATTGTTGTTTTGGTTACCTTCTTCGGTTTAAATGGGATCTTTCCCCAGGCAAGTATTTGTGGCATGTTTCATAAAAAACATTGCCTGTTTGAAGCCGAAGATGATGATGACAGCGACGAGTTTTTTTATAATTCCCAATCCCGTAGCGGATTGTTTGCACAGGGTTCTACCTCCAGAATGCGATTAATCATCTACAGAAATATGGATTACCGTATTTCTGTCTGTTGTGAAACAGCATTAGGCGAACAGCTTGCTTTTAAAATAATAGACACAAAAACCAAAGAAGTACTCTACGATAATACCCAGGATGAGAATAAAAAACAATTTGAGTTTCAATCTACCAGCACCAGGCAGTTAATTGTTGAGGTGGCTGTTCCGGCCGGGGAAACCAAAGCCGAAAAGGGAAAAGCTGCTAATGCCGCCTGTGTAGGCTTATTAATCGAGCATAAGAAAACCGACAGAGCCGGTTTCTGATTTATTGTACCTGTTTTTTTTTTCTTAAACCGGGTGAATAATCTGCAAAATACTTTATCCACCTTAAACAATTACCCTATTTATTCGTGGTATTGAAATTATTTATTCCCGGCTAAAATAATATCCCTGAAAATCAGCACCCTTATTTATTTTATTCCTACTTCCCCTCAAAAAATAGCCAAATTAATAATATTTTAGTGGCAAAATAACTTTTATGGCCATCTATCGTTTTAGGGTTAGCTTTGAGGAAAATGAAGACATTCAGCGGGATATAGAAATTAAATCCAACCAAACCTTTGCTGATTTTCATTCAGCCATACAAGAAGCCATAAAATTCGACAATAAACATGCTGCTTCTTTCTTTGTGAGTGATGATTACTGGAGAAAAAATTTAGAAATCACCTTATTGGAAGAAGACCTGGAAGCAGATGTAAAGCTCATGTCAAAAGTTAAAATCTCATCGCAGATTGAAACTCCCTATCAACGCTTCATTTATATTTTTGATAAAAAAGTACAATGGACCTTTTTAGTAGAGTTAATAAAAATCCTTTCGGAAGAACCTAAAAAAGTTTACCCCTGTTGCACAAAATCTTTGGGCATTGCCCCCAAACAATACAAACTAATAAAACCCATTTCGGAAGAACCCTTATTACCAAATCCCCATGCAGGGCCTACTCCGCTCTCTAATGGAAAACCTGTTAGCGTTCCGGAAGAGGATGAGGAAGAAGAAGATGATGATGATGCCTACCACGATCTGGGAGAGGAAAACCAATTGGTTGATGAGGAAGATGTGAAACAAATGGAAGGCGAACTGGAGGAAGAGGAAGAAGGTGAAGCAATGGAAGATGGCGGAGAGAGCAGTGATGATGAATATGGAGAAATGAGTGGTGAGGAAGATGATAAATACTAAATACCTGAAGCCCGGTGAGTGCTTCTGAAAAACATCTTGTTGTAATTGCCGGCCCAACTGCTATCGGTAAAACCAATCTCTGTATTGTATTAGCACTTCATTTTCAAACGGAAATAATTTCTGCCGATTCGCGTCAATTTTACCGGGAGCTTAGCATTGGCACTGCAAAACCACTGGAAGCTGAAATGCGTGGAGTAAAACACCATTTTATTAATAACATGAGTATTGCCAGTCATTATACCGTAGGGCAATACGAAGCAGAAGCCATCAGTCTTCTGGAGGAACTCTTTAAAAAACACCACTTACTTTTTGTATGTGGTGGCTCAGGTTTGTTTATTGACGCCTTGTGTAATGGCCTGGATAAATTTGAAGACGTTGATGAGTCTGTTAAAGTCTACGTTCGCGAACAATACGCCACTCATGGATTAAATTGGTTGCAGGAACAAATTAAACTTCTGGACCCTCTATATGCACTGGAAGTTGATTTAAAAAACCCCCAACGCCTGTGCCGGGCACTTGAAGTATGTATCAGTAGTGGCAAAGCTTTTTCTTCCTTCAGGTCAGGTGCTATAAAAAAACGTAATTTCACTATACATAAATTTTTACTGAATGATGAAAGAGACTTGTTATACCAGCGCATCAATGAAAGGGTAGATATAATGATGGCTAAAGGTCTGGTGGAAGAAGTGAAATCACTTTTACCTTACAAACTGCATAATGCCCTTAACACGGTTGGTTATAAGGAAATTTTCGATTTTTTAGCAGGCAAGAATAGTCTGGAAAAAAGTGTAGCGCTTATTAAACAAAATACCCGCCGTTACGCCAAAAGGCAATTAACCTGGTTTGGAAAAAATAATGATTACAGCACTTTTCATCCTTCGGCGTATGCAGAAATACTTGATTATATTCAGCGCGTAACAGGATTAGGGTAATTATATTAAATTCTTCTTTTTGCCCCAATCATTTTGTTTCTGTTTACATTTTACCTCCTAAATTCGTAAAAATAAGTTGGTTCCATAACAAAAAAGTGGAGTTTTTTTGCGCTGCCGTCCAAAATTCAATACCTTTCAGAACAACTTTGTTTCTCTGTTTTCAATCTCCTGAGCTACCCCCCATTTTGTTTTACAACAGAAGCTTTGGATAGAGAGCAATTTTGAAATACGGGAATAAATACCCAAGTAGCATCCGCAACTATTTATGTATAACTAAAAACCAACACATGAAAACATTTTTAGCTATTTGCATGGGCAGCCTGTTAACAGTTATATTCCTGTTTCAGTCTCCTGCTTTTAAGATTACAGAAACCTTTCAGCCAGAGCATGGTCCCGATGAACCTTATGAAGAATTTATGCTTCAGCGTACCTATCCTTTGAAAACTTTTGACATACAGGCGTACAAAACTGCTTTAACCAAAGCCTTTACTGAACACCAGGCTACTCAGAATAAAAGCACACAGGCTTTAAACTGGGAGCTCGAGGGGCCCGGTAACATTGGAGGCAGATTTAATTGTATGGCTGTTGATCCAACAAACCCAAACATTCTTTATGCCGGAAGTGCCAATGGAGGTGTGTGGAAAAGCGCTAATAATGGCCAAACCTGGCAGGTTATTACCGATGCCTTTCCTTACCAGGCTATTGGTGCTATTGCCATCAATCCAAACAACTCTAAAGAAATTTGGGTAGGAACAGGTGACCTGAATATTAGTGGAACACTTTACACCGGTAATGGTGTTTACAAAAGTTTGGATGGCGGGCAAACCTGGACAAACATTGGACTGGAAAATACGCATGTTATTTCCGGAATTGTTTTTAATACTCCTAATGGCAATGAGGTTTTAATCAGCACTATGGGCAATCCGTTTAATAAAGACAATAACCGTGGTTTATATAAAACAAGTAATGGTGGTTTAAGTTTCCAGCAAAATTTATTCGTAAATGATAGTACGGGAATTATAGATATGGTGCAGGATCCGAATAATAAATCAACGATTTATATTTCCTCTTTTACCAGAATCAGAACAGATAGAAAAAGTGTTAGCCAGGGTAGCGAAGTCTATATTTATAAGTCTACCGACTTTGGTGCCACCTGGAATAAACTAGCCGGAGGGCTTCCCAATACCGGCCTTAAGGAGCGGCTGGGTATATGTATTCATCAAAAAGATCCAAACATACTGTATGCCTTATACTCCAGCAGTACTACCAAACCCAAACTATATAAAAGCACCAATGCAGGTACAAGCTGGCAACAAATTACAATAGGTAATAGTTTTGCTAATGGCAGCTATGGTTCTTTTGGCTGGTATTTTGGTAAAATTTATGTAGACCCGCAAAACCCCAATTTACTTTATATTCCCGGGGTTGATTTGCAATACAGCAGTGATGGGGGAAGTACCTGGGCTTTGCGTACCCCTCCCTGGTACAATTATATTGTACATGCCGATGGTCATTATATGCACTTTTTCTCTTCTTCAGACATCATTTATTGTACAGATGGTGGCTTGTACCGCACCAAGGATGCCGGAGCCAACTGGCAGGATATAGAAAATATTCCGGTAAACCAGTTTTATGCTGTAACGGAGAATCTTAACCGGCACGGTGAATATGCGGGCGGTGTTCAGGATAACGGAACCATGTTTGGTAATAAACAAAACATCAATAATTATACACGACTAAATGGAGGGGATGGCTTTACAGTTGCTTATACTCCCGATCCAAAAATCATTTACGCAGAGAGCCAGAACGGAGCGATTGTTTATCAAAATAATTTTCCCGCTGGTAGCTGGCAGGATTTATCAATTGATCCTAACCAAAACTATAACTGGCATGCCCCTTATTTTGTTTCACCGCATAATTATAAGACGGTGTTTGTTGGTGGTGAAACGGTGCAAAGGGTTGATAATGCCCCAACCGGAGGGTATTTAAGTATAAGTCCCAAACTTTATGATGCGGCAAGCCCTGCAAGGGTGCAAAGCATTACTACTATTGACCAATCGCGTTTAGATAAAAATTACCTGTATGCCGGAACTGCAGATGGAAAAGTATGGAAAACGACGGATTATGGATTTAATTGGGTAGAGATAAGTCCGCCACAAAACAAAAGTTATGGCATTACTCGGGTGTGCCCATCACCCAACTTCAAAGAAAATATTTATGTATGCCGTAGTGGCTACAGAGCGAATGATAACACGCCGCTTGTTTTTAAATCAAGCGATAACGGACTTAGCTGGACAACTATCTCGGGTAACCTTCCGGCATTAGCGGTAAACGATGTAGTGATTTTTAAAGGCAACGAAAATATTA
>JACCDP010768108.1_pt1 | contig 20338 bp, 28 predicted proteins | sample 7445841 | NCBI WGS metagenome assembly JACCDP01 (sample SAMN15323441, study PRJNA562643) | freshwater metagenome | isolation source: river surface water | place: USA:Blue River Watershed | collected 2017-08-17
GATATTTATGCTTGTATTCAATTTGCAGCAAAGTTGATGGGGAATCACTACGAAGTGAGAAAAATCGCATGAATGGGTTTTTATTCGATGAAAATCTACCCGTGAAAATCCAATTTACTCCATCTTTACCCATTGTCCATGTTTCCATCTTAGGTGACAGTCCAAGTGATACCCAAATATGGCAGTATGCGAAAGAAAGAAAACTGGTAATTGTTACCAAAGATGCAGATTTTTCTGATCGCATGATGGTTGATTTACTCCCGCCTAAAGTAGTACATCTACGCTTTGGGAATGTGCGAAAACGTCAATTTCACTCACTCCTGTCCAGAGTTTGGCCAGAAATTGAAATTTTAGTGGCTGATCATCAGTTAATTAATATTTATTTGGATCAGATTGAAGCTTTTAAATAATTAATGTTTGATACTAGAAAGCGATCGCTTAAAATGATAAATCACATCCTGTAAGCTATCAGACAATGTACCACAGCGATCGCTCACCAATTAATCACCATCAAATTAGCAACCTCATCTACAAACAGATCCCTCATCCTGTAAATCCTGAAATCCTGGAAATCCTGATTCAGACAATTTACCACAGCGATCGCTACCAATTAATTACCGTCAAATTAACAACCTTATTTTCTCGTTCCATATCTTTTCCCGTTAGTTTTTGCACTACAATAAAATTATGAAGAATGAGTTTTTCCAGCATATTTTTACAGTTTACAATAACTCAGGAATGTGTTCATTTTCATAATTTTCAATTAATACACCAATGACTTCCATAAGAGATGCCAGAGGATGGGTTTCATCTTCACCAATTTGATCAATGAGTGTATCAAGTATATTAACTAGATGTTTATATTCTTCTTCTGTGTGAGGAACAAAAACATTTTCGGCAATGGATGACCAAGCTGTAATAGTTTGATTGATGTTTAAACTTTGCATTATTCTTGCCATTTTCCTTGATCGTATTCTGGATGAGTTAACACTGCACGAATATAGATTTTTTTGCGGTTGTAGTGAATTGCTGCCATCAGTCTAACTTTATTACCTCCAATGTTAAATACTGTCAATTTACCTACTTGATCTGCTGATGGAAACATTTCCCTAAGTTCGACAAAGAAGCTAAATTCATTTGCTTTTACTAATTGATACCACTGAGCTAGAGCATTTTTTGTATCTGGATGGATTTTAGCAAATTCATTCAGCCGCTTACGAGTAATATAGAAAGTAATTTATGCTTGTATTCAATTTGCAGCAAAGTTGATGGGGAATCACTACGAAGTGAGAAAAATCCCATGAATGGGTTTTTATTCGATGAAAATTCATATAAAATGTAAAATATTAATCAACTATATCTTATCTTTCAGGAGTTAAAAATTATGCCCATCATGACTATTAAAGATGTAGAAAAACTGCAAATTGCTATCAATGATGCAGGTTTAGATTATGATCTAGAATTAGAAAACGGGAGCATTTCTATTGTGGGTCCATCGGATATTGTTTCTAGTGAAATTTCTAGTCGTTTAATAGCTTTTCTCTTTGCTTGGATTAATCCCCGTCGTCTAGGAAGAGTTTTTGATTCTGCGGGTGGTTTTATTTTACCAGATAGTAATTTAACTGCTCCCGATGTTTCCTTTGTCCGCGCTACAAGATTACGTCAAACTCCTCGTTATTTTGGTGAACTTGTACCTGATTTAGTAGTAGAAATTAAATCTCAAAGTGATAGAATTAATATTTTAAAAAAGAAGATTCTCAATTTTATTAATTTGGGTGCTGTAGTAGGAATTTTAATTGATCCTGATGAAGAAACTGTTACAGTTTATCGCACATTAGGTGAACCAATTGTTTTTAGAAACAATGATATTTTAACTTTACCTGAACTTTTACCAGGTTGGGAATTGCCTATTTCTGAATTATGGCCTCCTGTTTTTACTGAGGAAGAAATAGAAAAGGAAAAATAAGGTTGATAGATACCGGACTTCTTTAAGAAGTCCGGTATCTGAGGTTAAACATAATTGAAAATACCATAAGAAATAATCAATCCCATCCTGTAAATCCTCAAATCCTGTACTTCGACTTCGCTCAGTAACCAGACATCCTGATTCTGACAAATAATGTATAATATCTATAATATCAATTAAGCAAAATTTCTGTATATAGAGTTATCTCAGATACCCGACTTCTTAAAGAAGTCGGGTATCTAATTCAATTCATATTTATTTTGCACTATAGGGCAGAGAAGAATGGTGTAGAATAATACGCAATTTACCATCACCACCTCTAATAAACTGCCAGGTTTTATCTACTGTTGTGACTTTACCTGTTTTATCAGTCAGGATAACATTACCCATAGTGGTAGCAGTATTACCAACAATAAAAATACCAGCGTTGCGAATTTCTACCTTTCGCCATCCTTTGAGAGCAAAACCAGTATCTTTAGGGAAGGAGGAATCACCACCCACAAAATAAGACAAAGCCCCTTTGTGTGTCGTGCGGAAGGTCTGGTCTCCACTTGTCAAGGTTGGCTTGAACAACACCAATCCTGATTGATAAGCATATGCTTTATCTATTATATTGTCAGCCAATGTTCTAGCAGCGGCTATCCCCTTTTCATCATAGGTAGTGCTAATAGAAACCAATGCTTCACCCCAGGCTTTTTGAGCAGCCAGCACGTCAGCCTCAGTAATGGATATATTAACTACTGATGTCTTAGAATTTGATGAGGCCGACTTAGTGGTGGTACTATTAACTTGACCATGAGCCATTGATGGCACAGTAACCAACAAGGCTATAGTAGCAGCCGTTATAGAAAGATTGACTTGTAATTGTTTAAAGGGGTTGCTATGCATACTAACAAGAAATATCAAAGGGGAAATTAAAAAACGTCTCAACAGCATTTAACAACCTTATGCCAAATCAGTCCAATATTTCCTATAAATAGTTACCATAATTAATCATCTATGCTAGTTGAATTAACAAACGATTAAAAAACTCCGCTCATTTTATTGATGTTTATTTAATCAGGATAAGCTAAACCAGTTCTGGGATCACGAATATATAATCCTAGTGTTAAACTCCGTATCACTTCATCCCAAATAGGTGTTAATTGTTCGGCTTGGTCTGCCCAATAATCAAAAGTAATTAAACATTGAATATTAGAACCTAAACCTACACAAATTCTAGAATATGCTTCCCTGGGTTCGGCTTGGGTGTCAATAAATTTAATTTGACACCACATAATTCTGGCAGTTTGTCGCTTAACTTGAATTACTTCTCCCCTTTCAATGACATCACGACTATCATCTTCCATAATTTTCTTTAAAGTAGATTTGAGAGGAAATAAAGTCCAGTCATTAGGAGGTAAATGATTATAAGATACCTCTAAACAACAATCATCATGAGGTGGTTTTTTATCCATGAATTTGAAAGATTTTTCTTGTGGTTCAAATACCCAATTCTGAGGAACATTAAAGCGAACAGCACCCCTCCCGGCTACAAAAATCTTATAACCATCAGGTCCTTCCCAGTGATGATTCCGGTCTAATTCTAGGGTTTCTTTAATCCATTGCAGATTGCTTTTCTTGCGCTTAGTCATATTTTATGTTTCGGTTTCCAATCCCACACCATCATAAAGCATTTCTATCGGAAAATGAACTACCTCTAGTTAGCTTCGCTTGAACTAGAGGTTTCTACATCCTCTAGTTTGTTATTAGCAGAGTTACTTTGAGATTTTTGACGCTTCTTTTCCCCTAGTTGCCTCATGCTTCCTGCTTATTTGCCGGATGGGTACATTGAGGGTAGGGACTGTTAACACTTACGCCAGTATCCAATAAACCAGAAACATCTACTGATGAGTTACAATAAGTAAGTCTTAATGGTAACTTTGGTAGGGCATCAGAAACACCAAAGGTATCATATCCCTCTGTAAATGAAACTTAACTCCGTTTATAAACCATCTCCATCCTCAACTTTTCCACCTCAATCTTTAACCGTTCATTCTCCATTTTCAACCCCGTATTTTCATCCTTAATCAACTCCACCTCATTCCGTTTACTCAAAGCCTGATTTATCGCCAACTTCCGCATATCCAAAGAAAACCAACGTTGATAAGTTTTCGTGTGAATTTGCACACTATGACCTAAATTATCCGCCGCAGCTTTAATAGGAATACCTAAAATATGCGCTCGAATTGCCCAACCATGACGTAAATCATAGGGTTTAAAATCTAAGCCAATTTTTCTAAACCACCAACTCACCCTTTGAATTAAAGCTGTAATTTCTGCATAATTATTCTGGTCTTTTTTACTAATTGCTATAGCCAACATTTCTAAATATTTCCGATTCCTTAAATCAAATTCATCAATCCATTCCTTATATAAAGGTAAAGCTTCCCTCTCTCCTGTTTTACAATCTTTATCCACTTCCCAAGTTAAATCTATATTTTCATCACTTAACCACCAATCAATATGAGGATTAACAAAAATCTCCCTGGGACGTAAACCAAAAACTGCCAACATTCCATAGGTCCAACGCCAAAGTTGCCAACTATCTTTTACATCTTGATTAACTTGTTTACCTCGATTATGCAAATATTCATCAAACTTGTAAAATCCAGTAATTATTTCCTTATCTGTAGGAACATTGCGAGAATTACTTTCAGGAACTCTGGAATAATTAGTTAAATTAATTTCAATTTTGAAAAGTTGACAAAATACAGAAATAGCCCTCACGGCATTATATTTAGCCCATTCTTTATCTATCTTATCAATCGCATTAATCAAAACTTCCCCAATTGCCAAATCATCAAGTTTGGTATAACGTTTAACGCGGGAATAATAATAGAAAAAAGTATGTTCACTTTTTGTAGTGCGTTTATGGGTTTTAAAATATTCCTCCTCAAATTTTTCTAATAACTCACCAATAGTTATTAACTCCTGTTTAGTTGCTTCATTTCCTAAATATTTATCATTCCAAATAAAGGTTTTTCTGGCAATTAATTTCCCTAACTCATAAGCTTCCTCCTCAGCCGTTTTCAAACCAAGTAAATTTGCAGGAATATTCAAGCTGAGATTGTATTGTTTTTTGCCAGTTCCCCTGATATCCTCATCTCCTGGTTTAATGGGTAAAGTTGCCCGTAATTGCAGACATCCATTTGATTCCCGAATTGTTACCCTGGTTTTTGCAGACTTCAAACGCAGATTTACTTGTTCCAATTCCCATAGTAGCTGTTCTTTCATAATCCTTGACGTTGCTGATTAAGAATATGAATTTATTTCACGCAGAGACGCTCAAGGCACAGAGAAATTTAATTTTTCCTTTGCGTGAGACTTATTCTGAATCTTTCAGACTATATTTAGACAAAAAATAAATCAGTTAGCTGCAAACATAGTTTATCACTGACATTGTTTACTGCAAACATAGCGAAGTTAAATAATATTAAAATCTTAAAATATGCGTTATAATATTAGTTGATAAAAATGAACACACATCTATTTTCTATGAGATGATATTATAAATTATGAATTTGACTAGCCTTAATTACATCCTCAACTGTAATATTTAATTCAGCAAAAGTAGCAGAAATAATTTTGTCTGTTCCTATAAATGCTTTCTTTTGGTATTTTCCATCAACGAGTTCATAAACAAATACTATTGGTAATTTAGGATTGCCTAAATAACTCCTAGAAGCAATTGCTAAATAATCTACTATCCAATATTCTTTAATTCCCAGGTTTTCATATTCTTCTAATTTATCAAGATAGTCATCTTCCCAATTCGTTGATGTTACTTCTACTGCTAACTGAATCGCGTCAATTAAAGCACCATAAGTTGTGACATTAGAGTTCCATAAAGATGCACTTACTACGCTCACGTCTGGGTTTCTTCCTCTCTGATCGCCTTTATTGGTAACTGTTCTAATAACTATATCTTTATCAACAATATAATCCAGTTGTAAGCGCCGAATTTCATCATTAAAACCAAACATTAAATATCGGGCTACATTTTTACGCGCTCTAATTGCTTCCACTTTAACAATTTCTCCATTTACCAATTCATAAATACCATCATCGGGACGTTGTTGAAGGAATTGTCCAAAATCTAATTTTGTTAAGGTAGTGACGGTCATAATGTCCTGACTGAGTAATAATTGAATACTATTCTAGCACTTATCTAAATCAGGATGTTAATGTTGGGTTTTACTGTCGTTCAACCCAACCTACATTTCCGTTTTTTAGTTAAAACCTATTAAACCAGCACCATAAATACTCCGGTCCTTATCACGGTTACGACGGATTCGCAATCTTCGCTCGTGACATGGATTTGGCACTCAACAGCCCAACCTGGGGATTAATCGGCGCTCCCTGGAACAAGTCTGCAAAGAAAGCACTAAGAGCTAAAGCAGCAGTTTAGAGAAATAAAGTAGGGGCAAACCTGCCCGTACAGGTAAAGCTTGGGGAGTGGGAAATTCTAGATTCAAAATTAAAAATTCTCAGTTTTGAATTTTGCATTTTGAATTTTGAGCCACATTTCCCACTCTCCACCAAAAACGGGCAAGGAAAACTACCTCACCACACACAAACAGAACACACAGCAAGCTTGGAGAACTAGAAATGCCTCAAAATCCAGAAAATATTCAAGACCACGTTGAGCTATTCCACCAGCCAGAATATCAACAACTATTCCAAAACAAGAAGGAATTTGAAAACGGTCACTCCCCTGAAGAAGTTCAACGAGTTGCAGATTGGACAAAGACCTGGGAATACCGGGAAAAGAACTTTGCTCGTGAAGCTTTAACCGTTAACCCCGCTAAAGGTTGTCAACCTTTAGGTGCTATGCTCGCTGCTGTGGGTTTTGAAGGCACTCTTCCCTTCGTTCAAGGTTCTCAAGGTTGCGTTGCTTACTTCCGTACACACTTAACCCGTCACTATAAAGAACCATTCTCCGGCGTTTCTTCTTCTATGACAGAAGACGCTGCGGTATTCGGTGGTCTGCAAAACATGATTGATGGTTTGGCTAACTCTTATGCTTTGTACAAGCCAAAAATGATCGCTGTTTGCACCACCTGTATGGCAGAAGTGATAGGAGACGACCTTGGGGCGTTCATCACCAACGCTAAAAACGCTGGTTCAGTTCCTCAAGATTTACCAGTACCTTTTGCTCACACTCCTAGCTTCGTTGGTTCTCACATCACCGGCTACGACAACATGATGAAGGGTATTCTTTCTGCCTTAACCGAAGGTAAGAAGAAATCCACCAGCAATGGCAAAATCAACTTCATGCCCGGTTTTGATACCTACGCAGAAAACACCCGCGAATTAAAGCGGATTGCTTCTTTGATGGGTATTAACTACACCGTTCTTTCTGACACCAGCGATTACGTTGACTCACCTAACGATGGTGAATTCAATATGTATCCCGGTGGTACTAAGTTAGAAGATGCAGCAGATTCCATCAATGCTAAGGCTACTGTTGCCCTTCAATCCTACTCCTTAACCAAGACCTGTGAATATATTGCTAAGGAATGGGGTCAAAAAGTTGCAGTCGCTCGTCCTTGGGGTATCAAGGGAACTGATGAGTTCTTGATGAAAGTCAGCGAATTGACTGGTAAAGCTATTCCTGAAGAATTGGAAATTGAGCGCGGTCGTGCAGTTGACGCTATGACTGACTCCCATGCTTGGGTTCACGGTAAGCGCTTCGCTATCTACGGTGATCCTGACTTAGTTTACAGCGTAGTTGGTTTCATGTTGGAATTAGGTGCTGAACCTGTACACATTTTGGTTCACAACACCAACAAAGAATTTGAAAAAGAATTGCAAGCTCTTCTAGATTCTAGCGAATTCGGTAGAAATGCTAAAATCTGGGGTGGTAAGGACTTATGGCACTTACGTTCCTTGTTGTTCACCGAACCCGTAGACCTGTTAATCGGTAACTCCTACGGTAAGTACCTGTGGCGTGATTGTGGTGTACCTTTAGTAAGAATTGGTTATCCTATCATGGATCGTCACCACTACCACCGTTATACAACCATTGGTTACAAAGGTGTAATCAACTTGTTGAACTGGGTTGTTAACACAATCTTTGAAGAAATTGACCGCAGCACCAACGTTGCTGGTAAGACCGATATCTCTTACGACTTGGTTCGCTAGGAATATCTTTCAGGGTGGGGTTTCCCCATCCTCACCAAGAAAATAAACAAAGGGGACTGGGATGTAGGCAATTTTACCTCAAATCCCATTCCCCATCTCCAGTTCCTAATCTATGTAGTTTCTTTCTTTCCTCTACCTGACGGATGAATTTTCCATAAGTTCCAGCAAAGTTAATCTTTTTAAGGATTTTGTGCTGGATTTGACCTAACTAATAACTTATGTCCGCAAACATGAACTTTTTTCTCTATTCTTAATTCTTCCATATACAATAATTTATCTCTTATTACTTGCAAAACCATAAGTTATGAAAATCTCATCCCAGAAAATACAGATAAATACATATCTTTTTTGAAAGTTTATCTGTGCAAATATTATGTTAATCGGAGTTTATAGTAAATCTCAAATCAAGTACCAACTAAGTATATAAACTTGATTATTTTTGGGGAATTAGAATTATTATATTTGTTATCTCCTGTGTTCATCCTAAATTATTTGTGAGAAACATCTCACCTATTCAATATTACAGCAATTTCTCTTGTGTTTACCAATCTAGGCACAAAATAAGAAATATATGCTCATGGCTGTAAATATATTCCGCAAGTAATTTCTTAAATTGAATTAATCTAGTGAAAATCATCATCTTGATGATAAATTGCCAGCAAGATTTGTAACGTTAATAAATTCCATCTAGCGCGAGAATAAAAATGAAAATCACTCAAAGTAAAATTAACGAATTGCTAAATGAATCAGGATGCGAACATAATCAAAAAAAACAAGGAGAAAAGAAAAATAAATCCTGTACCCAACAAGCTCAACCTGGTGCTGCTCAAGGAGGTTGTGCATTTGATGGGGCGATGATAGCATTAGTTCCTATTACCGATGCTGCTCATTTAGTACATGGTCCCATTGCTTGCGCTGGCAATTCCTGGGGCAGTCGTGGAAGTTTGTCTTCTGGACCTATGCTTTATAAAACAGGTTTTACTACCGATGTAGGTGAAAATGATGTAATTTTCGGTGGTGAGAAAAAGCTTTATAAGGCAATTTTAGAAGTTAATGAACGCCACAAACCTGCGGCAGTTTTTGTTTATGCTACCTGTGTTACAGCCTTAATTGGTGATGATATGGAAGCAGTTTGTAAGGTAGCAGCCGAAAAAACTGGAACTCCTGTTATTCCTGTCATTGCTCCCGGATTTATTGGTAGTAAAAACTTAGGTAATCGCTTTGGTGGCGAAGCTTTATTAGATTATGTAGTTGGTACTGCTGAACCTGAATATACCACACCATTCGATATTAATTTGATTGGTGAATACAATATTGCTGGGGAAATGTGGGGAGTTTTACCTTTATTTGAAAAGTTAGGAATTCGCGTTTTATCGAAAATTACTGGTGATGCTCGCTATGCAGAAGTGCGCTATGCTCACCGGGCTAAATTAAATGTCATGATTTGCTCACGGGCACTCTTAAATATGGCGCGAAAAATGGAGGAACGTTATGGAATTCCTTACATTGAAGAGTCATTTTATGGAATTAAAGATATTAACCATTGTTTGCGAACTGTAGCTGCTAAATTAGGTGATGCTGATTTGCAGGAACGGACAGAAAAACTCATTGCCGAAGAAACTGCGGCCTTAGATATTGCCCTTGCTCCCTATCGAGCCAAATTAAAAGGAAAACGCATTGTTCTCTATACTGGTGGTGTCAAAAGTTGGTCAATTATTTCCGCCGCCAAAGATTTGGGAATTGAAGTTGTGGCGACTAGCACGCGCAAAAGTACAGAAGAAGATAAAGCGAAAATCAAAAATTTATTAGGCAATGATGGCATTATGTTGGAGAAGGGGAACGCCTCCGAACTCCTGAAATTAATTGCCGAAACTAACGCAGATATGCTTATTGCTGGGGGCAGAAATCAATATACTGCTCTCAAAGCCAGAATTCCCTTTTTAGATATTAACCAAGAACGTCATCATCCCTATGCGGGTTATGTGGGCATGGTGGAAATGGCGCGGGAGTTGACTCAAAGCTTATATAGCCCCGTGTGGGAGCAAATTCGTAAACCAGCACCTTGGGAATAATTTAGGTGACAGGTGATGCAATTTTAGATTTTGGATTGTTTTTGTCAACTCCAATCTAAAATCTAAAATTATTCTGAACTCCTGACAAATTATTTTGAGATTATTGAGATTATTGAGATTATATTTATGGCGATCGCAATTGTTCCAGAAAAGTCTGTGACTGTAAACCCCCTCAAACAAAGTCAGGCTTTAGGCGCTTCTTTAGCTTTTTTGGGTTTGAAGGGAACTATGCCTTTATTTCATGGTTCTCAGGGTTGTACAGCCTTTGCAAAAGTGGTTTTAGTTCGACATTTTCGGGAAGCAATTCCCCTCGCTACTACCGCCATGACGGAAGTTACTACTATTTTGGGTGGTGAGGAAAATGTAGAACAAGCTATTCTCACTTTAGTGGAAAAAGTACAGCCAGAAATAATTGGTTTGTGTACCACTGGTTTAACAGAAACTAGAGGCGATGATATGGAAATGTTCTTGAAAGATATTCGAGAACGTCATCCTGAACTTAATCATTTAGCCATTATTTTTGCTCCTACTCCCGACTTTAAAGGTGCATTGCAAGACGGTTTTGCAGTGGCAGTCGAAAGTATAGTTAAAGAAATTCCTAAAGCTGGGGGAATTAAACCCGAACAAATCACAATTTTAGCTGGTTCTGCCCTGACTCCTGGAGATGTCCAAGAAATTCGAGAAATGGTAACAGCTTTTGGTCTAGAACCAATATTTGTTCCTGACTTGGGAGCTTCTTTAGATGGACATTTAGAAGATGGTTATACTCCTATAACTGCTAGTGGTACAACTCTCAAACAATTGCGTTCTTTAGGTAGTTCAGCTTTTACCTTAGCATTAGGTGAAAGTATGTTAGGGGCGGCGAAAATTTTAGAAGACCGCTTCGGAACAAGTTATCAAGTATTTAGAGAACTAACAGGATTAGAACCTGTAGATCAATTTCTGCAAAAATTATCTTTATTAAGTGGAAATCCCGTTCCTGAAAAATATCGTCGTCAACGTCGGCAATTGCAAGACGCAATGTTAGATACTCACTTTTATTTTAGTTCTAAAGGAGTATCTTTAGCTTTAGAACCGGATTTGTTGTGGACAATGGTAGGATTTTTGCAATCAATGGGGGCAGAAATTCATAACGCCGTCACCACTACTCGTTCCCCTTTATTGGAACATCTTCCCATTCAAAATGTCACCATTGGCGATTTAGAAGATTTTGAAAAATTGGCAATAGGTTCTGATTTATTGATTGGTAATTCTAACCTAAATACCATCTCTAAACGTCTCTCAATTCCTCTCTATCGTTTAGGTATTCCCATCTATGACCGATTAGGAAACGGGCTATTTACCAAAGTAGGCTATCGCGGTACTATCGAGCTTCTTTTCGGCATGGGCAACCTATTCATAGAACACGAAGAATCAACAATGATGAACCAATGGTCATCAATAATCAACAAATAACACCTGATACCATTTTTTCTATCTCTGTGTCCTCCGTGCCTGGAGTGGTTCGTTCATCTTAATTCAGAATAATTAGTATGACAACCGACCACCAACAACTGACAACCAATAAAGGACAAATGAAAGTGAAAATTGCTTTTACGACAACTGACCGAATTCATGTTAATGCTCACTTTGGTTGGGCTAAGGAAATTGATGTCTATGAAATTTCCGATAACGGATATGAATTCTTAGAAACTTTGAAGTTTGAAGGTGATTTGAAAGAAGATGGTAATGAAGATAAAATTACCCCCAAACTTCAGGCCCTAAATGATTGCACAATAGTTTATGTTGTGGCTATTGGTGGTAGTGCAGCCGCCCGTTTAATTAAGAAGGGTGTAACCCCAGTTAAGGCTAAATCTGAAGAGGAAAAGATTGCCGAAATTCTCGACAAATTAGTTAAAACTCTCAAAGGTAATCCTCCACCTTGGTTGCGGAAAGCCTTACAACAGAAAAAACCCAGTTTTGCAGAAGAACTTGAGAACGAAGCAACAGTATGAGTACAAACGATGTGAATGGCACTGGAAAAATACACAAGCTAGTTTTAACTCCTTTCCAAAAGTCATTAGTTCAACAAATTCGGGCGCAAGATAGCTATGGGTTTTATCGGAATTGGTCTGATGAATTAATCCTTAAACCCTATATTGTTACTAAACAAAAGAAACGAGAAATTTCCATTGAAGGTGAAATTGATCCCGGCACAATTTCTCGCATCAATGCCTTTTATCGGGCGGTAGCTGCCAGTATTGAAAAGGAAACTGGACTCCTTGCTAATGTGGTTGTGGAATTAGGACATGAGGGTTTTGGCTGGGCTTTAGTATTTTCTGGACGCTTATTATTAGCTGTCAAAACCTTACGTGATGCCCATCGGTTTGGTTTTGATTCCTTTGAGAAATTAGAGGAAGAAGGATCAAAGTTTGTAGAAAAAGGTATTGATTTAGCCAAGCGTTTCCCTGAAGTTGGGAAACTGTAATTAGGGACTGGGGACTGGGCAAAAATTACCTATTACCTATTACCTATTACCTATTACCCATGACCATTGAAGAAATCACAACCAAGATTAAAAAGCTAAACAGTAAAGCAGGTCAAATGAAAATGGATCTGCATGATTTAGCGGAAGGACTGCCCACAGACTACCAAAAACTTATGGATGTTGCTGCTGCAACCTATGAAATCTACTGTCAGTTAGATGGACTCAAGCAGCAACTCAAAAAAATGGAGAATTCTAAATGAGTACCAATATTGATGAGTTCAAAAAACTCGTAGATGCAGAAGAATTTTTTATCTTTTTTAATCTGCCTTACGATCCCAAATTTGTGAACGTCAATCGTTTGCATATTTTGAAGAAATTTTCTCAGTTCATGAGTCAAATTGATGATAGTCAGCCTCATCTCAATGAACAAGAAAGATTAGAGAAATATTGTTTGGCTTTACAGCAAGCTTATCAGGTGTTTATAGAATCAACACCCCATGAACAAAAGTTGTTCAAAGTGTTTAATGATAAGCCCAAAAATGTAGTCACCCTAACAGAAATCACTTCAGATTAGGAGTTAAAAAGTGATCAACCTCACGCCTACCGAATTAGAACGCTATAGTCGCCAAATGATGCTTCCTAATTTTGGCGAATTAGCTCAAAAGCGCCTGAAATCAGCGACTGTTTTGGTGTCGGGTGTGGGTGGATTAGGCGGTACGGCGGCGCTTTACTTAGCAGTAGCGGGTGTTGGGCGGCTAATCCTAGTCCGGGGTGGAGATTTGCGGCTAGATGACATGAATCGTCAGATTTTGATGACTGACGACTGGGTGGGTAAACCCAGAGTATTCAAAGCCCAGGAAACACTAAAAGCCATCAATCCTGATGTCCAAGTGGACGTGGTTCACGATTACATTACCGCCGAAAACGTTGATGAGTTGGTGCAGTCAGCGGATATGGCTTTGGATTGCGCTCACAACTTCACTGAACGCAATTTGTTAAATGAAGCCTGTGTACGTTGGCGTAAGCCCATGGTAGAGGCGGCGATGGATGGTATGGAGGCTTACCTCACTACGATTATTCCTGGTGTCACGCCTTGTTTATCCTGCCTATTTCCAGAAAAGCCGGATTGGGATCGGCGGGGGTTTTCAGTTTTAGGGGCGGTTTCTGGGACTTTGGCTTGTTTGACTGCACTGGAAGCGGTAAAACTCATTACTGGTTTTAGTCAACCACTGTTATCAGAATTGCTCACAATTGACTTGAACAGAATGGAATTTGCTAAACGTCGTTCTCACCGCGATCGCAATTGTCCAGTCTGCGGTAATACTGCCCCTTGGAGATATTCCCAATCTCAAACCGCGACAGTGTAAAGTACCACTTTTTTGAAAATCCACATCCCAAATCAGAATATTCGCTACAGAATAGGAAACAAAATGACTGTTACTTTAACAGAAAAGGCAGAATTTCGTCTGCGGGCATTTTTAAAAGGTTCTGCAACCGAAGACGCTAAAAAAGGTGTCCGCATCTCGGTTAAAGACGGTGGTTGCAATGGCTATGAGTATGGTATTGAAATTACAAGTAAGCCCCAACCAGATGATGTGGTAAGTCAACAAGGAAATGTGTTGATTTACATTGATGCTAAAAGCGCGCCTTTATTAGCAGGTGTGGTAGTTGATTTTGTTGAGGGAGTCATGGATAGCGGCTTCAAGTTTTCCAATCCCAATGCAACTGATACCTGCGGTTGTGGCAAGTCTTTTAAAGCAGGAGACTGTTCCCCTACAGGCGTACCTTGCGGCCAATAAGTTGCATATTTCTGGGGTAAAGTTCAAAACTTAGATCCTTGATTTTAAATGCAGCCAGAGCAACTTAATTCAGTCCAAAAATTCCACTTCATTTACGTTTGAGGAGAACTTTGAAAATGGCTTCCTATCAAGTCAGATTGATCAGCAAAAAAGAAGGATTCGACACTACAGTTGAATGTGATGAGGAAACCACAATTATAGACGCAGCAGAAGAAGCTGGTATTGAATTACCTTTCTCCTGTCATTCTGGTGCTTGCTCTAGCTGTGTAGGTAAAGTTGTTGAAGGTGAAATCAATCAAGACGATCAATCCTTCCTAGATGATGAGCAAATGGCCAAAGGTTTTGCTCTATTGTGTGTTACCTATCCTCGTTCTAACTGCACAATCAAAACCCACCAAGAACCTTATCTTGCTTAATACAATATTAGGGTTTAGCAATGCTAAAACCCTATTTTAAAAATGATGGAGGATGTTTATCATCTTTCATCATTTCAATTTTCACTTTTTATTTTGAGAATACAATGTTTAGTCCTTTTAGTGTTATAGGTTGTTCTTTAGAATTGCTAAAATCAGGTGATTGTGGGATAGTTACAGTTTGTAAATCTCAAGATGAGATAATTAGGAAAAAGCTGATTTCTTTGGGGATTAAAACAGGAACTACCATTACTGTAGAACAGCAATTTCCTACGTTTATAATTAAATGTGGTAGTTTATCTATGACTATAGATCGGGAAATAGCACGGGCTATTTATGTGCGGGTGATTGATGGGTGAAAAGATTGATGATTAACTTTTATGTAAATTGTGATTTAAAATACGAAAATCCTGTATCTTTATTTTAGAGATTACAACTTAATTACAAAAATTCAAGTTGATTGTTCATATCTTCTGGTTCAAGTGTTTCCCAAATCAGAATTAAAGTATTTAAAATTTCACCAATTGAACGGCGTTTCTGATTACAATACGTAATTCCTGCATGAATTATGCCGCTACGATGAAGAATAACAAAATCATCATCATGAGTAGTCAAAATCTGGTTTTCAAATAAAGCAAAAGCAATTTGTTCTCTGTCTGATACACCAATTAATCCGGCTTCTGAAGTTGTAGTAACATTCATCCCTCGACGACGTAAACCTAACGCAATTGCGTTACTGACACTTTCATCTAAATGGAATTTAATTCTTTCTGTCATTGCGTTTTTTCAGTTTTTGTTGCAAAATCGAAGGAGTTTGTGCTTGCATTTCTTGAATTAAATTCTCTGATTCTAATATTTGTTGTCTAATTTCTTCTCGATGATCATGATAGTATGCTAAAGCAGCATAGACATCAGATAAGGTAATACTAGGATAATGGTAGAGAATTTCATCAGGTGACATTCCCATTTGTTCATGCCAAATCACAATATCCTGAACTCGAATCCGATGTCCAGCAATGCGAGGCTTTCCTCCACAAATACCAGGAGTGATTTCAATATGTTCTTTGATTACGTTGATGGACATAGTATTATCAAAAGAATTATCCGCTCTAATTATATCACTATTTTATAAGGTAAGGTAGGTTGGGGCAGAAGGTATAAAGTATTGATGTCTCACCCTAATTGTATTATCGAAGATCGAGTTTTTCCTGTTATACATCTGTTAATAAATCATCTTTGCTGAGTCATTGCCATCACAGTTGTAACAGTTAATTCTAAAATATTACCCAAGGTGGGAAGTGTATCATTATCAGCATAAATCAGTGGTAATTCTTGATTTTCCCACACCCAAATTTGCTTTTTTTGAATATCAATTAACCAAGCAAGTTGTGTCCCATTACTCAAGCAATGTAGGATTTTTTGTTGTATATCTAATGTACTTTGATCGGGGGAACGAATTTCAATTAACCAGTCTGGTGAACCTTGTAGGGGTCCATCTTCATCAGTAAGACGTTCGCTCTTAACAACCGCAATATCAGGTACAGGAGACATGGGAGGTACAATACACCGCAATTCTTGAATAGCTTCGTAGGCTATAGTTTGGTTATTGATAGCGTTAACAAGGTTACGTTGAAGGCGAGAATGAAACAGCGTTGGCATGGGTTTTTGCTGGACTTTTCCCTGAATAAACTCCCAAGCAGGAGAGGCTTCAATATTGGGTTGTTGCAGAAAATTGTCTAATGAATTAGTGAGAGTAGATAATTGCATAATTGCTGTTATTTATTCTTTACATTTTTGGAAATTTCAGTAAATTAAATCTGTTTTTTTACATAAATTTAACATGGATCTTATCATCCTGTCAATCCGTAAGTATTCAACTATAGCCCTCCTTCATAAGTAGGTTGGCGTTAAAAATTGTCGTTGGGGCAAGGGAACAGGGAACAGGAAGAGAGTTTTGGGCGATTTTACTTTTCTTCACATACCTTTAAATTTTTTGGTTCACCTACTTATCTATATCTCCGATTTCTGTGATCAATTTATAATTTATGGACACAATTAATAAAAGAAGTCGGGGATCTTTTTACCTGACCTGAATTCTTACGTAAATCTTTAAATCCTGGATATCCTTATCTAGACAAGTATAACACAATATAACAACATCTAGATGCCCCACTTCTTAAAGAAATCGGGGATCTGGTATTTCCGCATACAACCAACAAACCATAAAACAAAATAAAGAAATCTAGCTTTCATCTAATAAACTCATAAAATAATAATAGTATTAGGTAATAACCCAAGTTGCTAGTTGTCAAAAAACGCCTTAGAATAAGTACACAATAACCATAGTTTTTACTTTATAATACTCCAAACATGAAATTCTCTGTCAACAAGGGATAGTTAATGATATAATCGTCTTGGTTGTTGGCATTTGAGGTTAATAAAAAAAATGACACAGGAACTAATAGACCTCAGAAACAGTATTTTAGAACAGCGTTATACAGATGCTTTGGCTATTGTAGATGAATTAGAGGGGATGAGTAAAAAAGCAATTATTAGACAGATTAAATCTTTTTTAAAAATCCTGTTAATTCATTTAATTAAAAATCAAATAGAAAAACGACTAACTAATTCTTGGACTGCTTCTATAAGAAATGCAATCTTAGAAATTGAAGATGTGAATTTAAAAGAAAATAAAAAATCATATTACATTAATCAAGATGCGTGGAATGATTATCTGGAAAATGAAATAGATGTAGCTATTCGAGATGCAAGCGTAGAAGTGATGAATGGCATTTATAGTCCGTTTCAACTTGCAGACATTGTAGACCAGCAAGAGATAATTCATCAAGCAGAATTGCTGCTAAATCTCACTTATAATCACTCAATTAAAGAATTACCCGCAATCATTGATAATTATTTAACTGAGTTACCCGGTGGTGAAGATTGGAAATTAGGAAAAAGGTAATTTATCAAATATTTTCTACCACTTCAAAAACGCCTCTTCAACTCCTTTCTCCCGTCTAAGTTTCGCATCAATTTCAAACCAAGTAATAATTTGTTTTGCTGTTAATTCCTCAATAGAAACATCATATTCCTTCGCAATATGTTGTAAAATCCGCAAAGAAGAAATTGTCAATCTAGTTAAAAACTTCTCAGGAGAAGATAACAAAGCTGCGTCAACTTGTGCAGATTCGTCATGGGTTAAAAATTGGGTTGATGATTGATTAGGTGAAATATCCATAGAAAGTCAAAAATCTGTTTAATTACTCAGTCTCGTTTTTACTATTAAATCATGTTATAGCGGTATGCACTTGAATGAGATACAGAATTTACCTAAAAAACTATACACCATCATATCTTTCAACTCTGTCACCGTGGCGTAGCACCTGTCAACTGTCACCTGCTATATTGTAATCCCTGAGCAATAAAAGCCGACCAATAGCGGGGATGTGCAAAGGGAAATTCTGCTTTTGATGTTTAGATGTGATTATTTTTACATTTATGGTTAGATATTCCTGTGATTGAGGATATTAATTTAAATCAAATTACACAACCTGGATAAAATTAGGACTTACCCAAAATATCTCTCAAACCCTCTTATCTTCGTGTCCTATTCTTACGGAAAGCTTCGCTAAGGTGTTTCATTCTTCCGTAACTTCTGGGTAAGTCCTGAAAATACAAGGAAATAAATTCTGGAATTTTGCTATATTAAATTTAGTCGAGTTAATTTGAGGTTAATATAAATATGACACAGGAATTAACAGACCTTAGAAATAGTATTTTAGCACAGCGTTACAGTGATGCTTTAGCTATTGTTGATGAGTTAGAGGGGATGAGTAAAAAAGCTATTTTGCGACAAATAAAGGCTTTCCTAAATATTTTACTGATACATTTAATTGAGAATGCTATTGAACAAAGATTAACCAATTCTTGGGTAGCTTCTATCAGAAATGCAGTGGTAGAAATTCAAGATATTAACCTCAAGGAAAACAAAAAGTCCTATTATATTAATGTTGATGAATGGGAAAATTTAATTTTAGAAGATATAATAGAGAAAGCTATAGCTGATGCTAGTGAAGAAGTTTTCAATGGTGCATACAATCAATTTCAATTAGAGGAAATGATTGACCAAAGGGAGTTAATAACAAAAGGTTGTCAATTTTTAACTTTGACTTATGAACATTCAGCAAAAACTTTACCGAAAGCTATAGTGGAAGTTTTAATACAGTTACCAGGTGGGGAAAGTTGGTTTAACCGCAAGTAAAGATCCCCAACTTCCTTGATAAATTAACATTATTTACCAAAAATTAAACTTAGAAGTCGGGGATCTGGGTATTTCATCATTTTGGTTTTTTGCTTCTTTCCCAAGCTTTTGATGCTGGTGGAGGTGATGATGGCTTTTCTATAATTTCAATAATTGTGCTAATCACTTGATGAAGTTTATCATCTTTGATTTTTCCAATGTACCGAATTGCGTTACTTTTATCAACCGTCGCAATAATATTAGGGCGAATATAACAAAGGCTTAAATTTAATTTACCAACTCTAAAATCTTCATCTTCTAATTTAATTTCATAATCTCGTCCTGGTTTACTGGTAATAGGACAAATTATAATATTATTATTGTCCGATTCAGTGATAACTAAAGCTGGACGTTTCTTTGTGGTAAGCTGTTGTGCATTTAATTTGTATAATTCCTGCGGGCAAGATGCCCGCACTACAAGAAATAACAACATTAGGATTATTGGATCTAGCTGCGTAACAGCTTAGATGTATCAGAAAAAGGAAAAGGAACAGATATAACATCACCTTTAATTAAATGTTCTATAGATCCTTCCATGCTTCGTCTTCCTCTGGATCAAGCCAAATTTTATTTAATGATGATTCACTCATTTCTAAAAATTCTTTAACCAATATTTTATCATCATCTGTATCAACAGCTTGTAAATTTTTAACTACTGCTAATGGCAGTCCAGTTAGTTTGACGATAAAATCTAAATCAATACCTTCTCGCAACATATTTACAGCAACTTCGGTTAAACCTTGCTGTAAACCTTTTTCCCATGCTTCTTGTAATGTTTGCGCTGCAATTGATAGGTTGTTCATACTTTTTATATTTATGTAGTTATATTTTTGGAACTCGATTATATTGTATCATAAAATGATTGATCAAAGGGAGTTAATAACAAAAGTTTGTCAATTTTTAACTTTGACTTATGAACATTCAGCAAAAACTTTACCGAAAGCGATAACGGAAGTTTTAATACAGTTACCAGGTGGGGAAAGTTGGTTTAACCGCCAGTAGTTCAAGATCCCCGACTTCTTAATTTAATCACGAAATTTGTGTTTTTAACCAACTCCGAAAATTTTTAATCATTGACACCTCACCCACTTGTAAACTAGAAGCTAAAAACTGAGGAACTTCTGTATTTAAA
>JACCDP010973105.1_pt1 | contig 20338 bp, 15 predicted proteins | sample 7445841 | NCBI WGS metagenome assembly JACCDP01 (sample SAMN15323441, study PRJNA562643) | freshwater metagenome | isolation source: river surface water | place: USA:Blue River Watershed | collected 2017-08-17
ACCTTCTAGCGGCAGCGGTTCTGGCTGGTCAGAACTAGATTTAGCCGCTTTAGAAGGAGAACTTTTTCTTTTAGGACATTGGAAGAATTTCGATGAACTTGAAGAAAATTTATCAATGCCAGAACTTATAGCTACTCTTAAAGCATTAAAGAAAAAGGAACACGAAGAAAGAAAGTTCTTTGCATCTTTAAAGGGAGTAGATTTAGGTGAGTACGAAGATGATACAAAAGAAGGTTCTAGTTTTGAAGAAATAGAATTGAGAGCAGCAGGAATACATGCTAATCCCAATGACGTTGTTTCACTACAAGGAAGATTCGCAGCTCAGGCTGGATTCGGAATTGGAGAAGGACTAGGATACACTAAGGAGTAATATAAATATAAATGGCTGAAGAGACAATCAGTACCCGAATAGTCGCTAATGCCGACTTCTCAGCCCTTATTGCCGATGTGCATAGGGTTACTTCTAGCCTATCTAAATTACAAGAGCAATTAGCCAACTCAAATAAGATGTTGGCAAATCAAATTGCCGTAATGAATCGTTCATTTTCTGACACACTCAGAAGCACAGGACAGTACTCAACCCACTTTGTAAGTCTTCAGTCAGATGTTGAAAAATTTGGTAAAAATCTTGATGGTGGAAAACTTAAACTAAATCAATATTTTAATACATTTAGACAACATGCACAGCAATCTGGCGGACTTATAAGAGATTTAGCAAAACAGCAAGTAGCCTTACAGAACTCAATATTACAACCGCTAGGCAGAAATGCACAAGGACTTATGCAGTTCAATGTGCACGTTCCAAGAGGGCTTGATGAAATAAAAAATAAAACCGCCATAGCAAGACAAGAGCTTCAAATCATGAATAAGGTAATCCAGGATGGCGCTGGACAACTTATTAACTGGGGTAAAAATACTCAGTGGGCAGGTCGTCAGTTAACAGTTGGTTTAACAGTACCACTCGTTGCATTTGGAGCACAAGCTGCTAAAGCATTTAGAGAAGCAGATCAAGAATTAGTTCGTTTGACTAAGGTGTATGGAGATGTTGCAGGAACATCAGCAGCAGAACTAGGCAGAGTTAGAGACGATGTAGCAAAAACTGCAAAAGAGATATCTGCAGCAATGGGTGTTTCATTTAAAGAAACAATCGGCCTTGCAGCGGATATTGCAGCAACTGGTAAAACTGGAGACGAATTACTAGGATCAATTAAAGAAACAACCAGACTTGCAGTGCTTGGTGAAGTAGATAGACAAGAGGCTATGAAGGCCACGCTTGCAATTCAATCAGCATTTAAACAAAATACAGAAGAGCTTACTCAATCAATCAACTTTCTCAACGCAGTTGAAAACCAAACTTCAACAACTCTTAATGATTTAGTAGAAGCAATTCCAAAAGCTGGTCCAGTAATTCAAGGATTAGGCGGAAGCGTACAAGACCTTGCTTTATATTTAACTGCTATGCGTGAAGGCGGTATTAACGCAGCAGAAGGTGCTAACGCATTAAAGTCAGCGCTTGCATCTTTAATTAACCCAACAGATGTTGCGGTAGGAAAATTTGAAGCTCTAGGAATAGATTTACTTTCTATAGTAAATGATAATGCAGGAAATTTAACTGGCACATTAATGGAATTGCAAGGAGCACTGGATAGGCTAAATCCATTACAGAAACAACAGGCTATAGAGCAGCTATTTGGAAAATTCCAATTCTCAAGATTAAATGCTTTATTTGAAAACTTAGGAAGAGAGGGAAGTCAAACTCTACAAGTACTAGATTTGATGAAAGCGTCAACGTCTGATTTAGCATCAGTTGCTGATCGAGAATTAGCAGCCGTAACTGAATCTGCATCAGGTAAGTACCGTAGAGCAATTGAAAGCCTAAGAGCCTCACTAGCTGAAGTAGGAGAGCAGTTCCTTCAAATTAATACTGTGCTTATTAAAGTAATTGACAAGGTTGTTCAATTTGCAAATAATTTACCAGGACCAGTAAAACAGGTCTTAGCATTAGCAGGCGGATTTACAGCAGTAATTGGTCCAGTAATTATGTTAACTGGTGTTCTCGCCAACTTCTTTGGATATATTCTAAAGGGTATATTCCATATGAAAGCATTCTTTAAAGGCGGAGAAGGATGGAAATATTTAACACCAGAGATGCTTGCTGCAGAAAAAGCAGGAAGATTAGTTGAACAATCATTCTATAGCGACGCAAAAGCAGCGGCAGTATTAAAGCAAGCACTAGGTAACTTAATTGATGAATTTTCAATACTAGAAGCAAAAGCAAAATCTGGAGCAATGAGTGTAAATCCAGCAGTATCTACAATGGCTGGAAATCTTGTTATGGCGGCAGGTGGACAAAGAGTAGTAGATCCTAATCATCCGCTAGCTGGAACTATGGGAACAAGAGCAAGTTCACACATGGTTCCAAGATCTGGCATGACCGACGATCAAAGAATGCAGCAGACTATGTTTGGAATGGTTCCAGGATCAATTCCTGTAAATCAAAAAATTGGTCAAAATCCACAAATTTATATGAACGAACAATTGCCAAATGTTCCTGGACTTACAACAGTTAAGGGAGTATCAACAGGCATTGTTTCTGGAGAAGCAGCTAGATGGCATGCAATGATGGCTACTTTAGGAATGCAGTCAAAAGCAGAAATTGAAAATCTAAAGAGAACAATTGCAGCAACTGGAACTGTAAGTAAAGAATTTATGATGCAGTTTGACGATATTCTTCCAGCAGTAAATGTTTTAACAAACAATGCAGCAAAAGAGTCTGCGCTTATTGTTGCCGAACTTCGTGCAGGCAAAATAAACCTAGATGCGGCTAGAGCAAAGATTGTTGCTTTAAATCTAGAAACAGAAAGATTAATTGCAGCTACTGTTCAAGCACAAGCAACCGCTATGGGTAGAACAATTAATCCAACAATGGTTCCTACATTAAATCAGCCAGTTGTAGACCCTACTGGTAAATCTAATATGAGAGAGCTATTTAAAAAAGGTAAAACAAAAGATTTTATTAACAAAGTAGCTGGAGCACTTGGAGTAAGAACTTCGGGCGCAGGATATAATGTTGAAACAACAATACCTAAAAAGTTTGCTCAAGGCGGAGTTGTATATAGACAAAATGGTAGCGATGGCCCAGAGTTTGCGCCAATGGGTACAGATACTGTGCCAGCAATGCTTACTCCTGGAGAGTATGTTATTAATGCAAAGGCAGCTAAGAACTTTGGAGGACTTCTAGAAGCAATAAATAATGGAGCGTCTCCAGATGCTGTTATAGAAGATATAGTTTCTAAATATCCAAAGCCAGTAGATCGTTCACAATTTGAAGGTGCTCACGCAAGCGGTTTTGATTTTGAGGGAAACAAGCTACCTTCTCAAACAGGATCTCAAGTAGGTTCATCAGGAGTTTCTTTAGATCCTAGAACTAGAGCTTTAACACAAGCATTTCCTAATGATGCTATATTTCAAACCAAGGATAAAAATGTTTTAAGAATTAGCAAGATAATCAATCAGTTAATGAAAGAAGGACAAAAGGGAGCTACTAAGGGCGCACTTCTTCAGGCAATCAAACAGGCAATGAGAACTGGAGTTCTTTTTGAGGATTTGCCAGTAACCAATAATCAAGTAAGACGATCATTGTATAAAGCAATGCTGTCTACTATAAAACAAATTCCTTCTGGAAACAGAATAGATGATGCAGTTTTTGCAAATGTTTATAGATCTGCAATTGAAAGAGTTTCTGGAACATTAAGCCCCGCAGATGGAGTTCTTCTTAGAAAATCTATAGGAATTGCTAGCTTGCCACAAGATATCAGAATTGATTCAAAAGCATTTAGGGCAATGGCTCCAGAAAATCTTCCAGTAATGACAATAGATGAAGCACGAGCAGCTACTTCAGTAGGCGGCAAAACATGGTACAACACAGGAAAAACAAAAAGCGGTAAGACTGGTAAAACAGCAGTACACATTAGACCAAGTGAAAATTTCTCTATGAGTGCTAGAAGCGGAGACACATTCGTACAAAAGCCAAGAGACACTAAGACGCTAATGATGGGTGCCGCAAATAAAATTAATGCTGCCTTAAGATTTGTTCAAAGAGGAAGATCTGTATACACACCAGACCAAAGATCAATTGACCTTAATAAAAAATGGGCTCGTGGAATGTCTATGGGCGGACCAGTTTACATGGCTAATGGTGGAATGGTTCCAAAGACTCAATATTTCCAAGAAGGTAGCGACGGTCCAGTAAGACAGTCTATGGGTGGCGGCATGGCGGCCTCATTTGGTGGAATGGGATTAATGGCTGCAGGATCGATGGTAGGCGGAGGAGCTGGACAAGTAATGAACAGTGCTGGTATGGCAATGTCATTTTTACCAATGCTTCAAATGATTCCTAAAGTTAATGTTCAGCTAAGTACAATGCAGAAAAAATTAATAGAACCAATTGGTCCATTAAATAGATTAAATGGTGGAATGTTAGATAAAGCAAAAAATCTTAAAGGACTATCAAAAGCATTTGGTCCAGTTCTTAGAGGGCTTTCTTTATTAACACGTGCATTTAGTCCAGTTGGCATTGCTCTCACAGCAACCATATTTGGAGTTAAAAAATTAATTGAGGTATACAAGGATCAGCAAGAGGCTCAAAGAGTAAATAGATTAGAATTTGGAATGTCTGCAGAAACTATTAAAAAAGCTGGATATTCTATGACAGACTACGGGGCCAATATAAAGAAAGCAATTGAAGATGCCAAGGCCTTACAAGAAAGAAATAGGATGCTTTATGAAAGCATGTTCCAAGCAAATATTCCTATTAAGATGACAATTGCTGAATATAAAAAGCTTCGTGAAGAAACAAAAAAGAAGATGCCAGACTTAATTGAATTATTTAATCAAAAAGGCAACTCCGATGTTGCAACAGTTGCGGCTAGATTAAAAGCTCAGTTCATGTCACTTGGAGATAATGTTGAAACAGCAACAGCTAAAGTTTACGCACTTATGGCTCAATCAAACAAGGCCCAACTAGCAGCAGGAGCAATTGGAACAAAGGGTTTTGCGTCAATAAAAACAGCAGTTGATGCGGCAGTAGCTTCAGCAGCAAGTTTCGATGATGCTATGGCAAAAGGTGACTCTAAAGCTGCGGCAGACTCATTGATGGTTACTTTTGAAGGAATTGGTAATGCAATAAAAGATAACGCAAAAACAAACAAACTAGAGTTTGGCGATTCAATGGATCAAGTATTAAAGAAGATGGCTACAACTGGTAAAGGCCAGGTGGCAATCAATCAGTCTGTTTTAGCTGAATTGAAAAAGCAAAACCCAGAACTTGCCAAAATATTAAATTCTACCGACACTGCTACTTCTGCATGGGCTAAATACCAGCTTGCGCTACAAGGGGTCAACCTAGATTTACAAACTCTTTCTGGAGAAGCAGCAAATGCCGCATTAAAATTGCAGTCTCTAGTTGTTGCTAATACTACAACTACTCTTAAAAATACTGCTGGAATTAAAGAGCAGTATGCAAAATATGAAGGCCTACAAAAGAGAATTAAGGATCTTCAAAAGGCTTCTCAAGGACAATCTGCTAGACAACAAATTGACAGTAGAAAAGTAATTGAAGGACTTAATGAGCAGATTAAGAAAATTAAAGATGCTGCCGATGCTAAGATTAAAGCGCTTCGTGCTCAAAGCCAAGCAGAAAATGATAATTTAGAATTACAGAAATTACAATTAGAGTATCAAGAAGCAATTGCTCGTGGAGATCAAGACGCCGCAGCAAGATCTCAAATTGCTATTCAACAGCTTACAAATCAAGTTCAGTCTAAAAAAGCAGAAGACGCAATCATTGCTAAAGCAGAACTTGAAATTAAGCCTCTTCAAGATCAAATTGATAAACTGGGCAAAAAGAATCAGGAGCTTGCAGATAAAGCAGCGCTTGCTGGAGAAAGCTTATCTAAGCTTCAAGGACAGGCATCAACCTTAAAAGAAAAACTAGACGGTTTAGAAAAATCAGTAAGTGCAGCAGCATTTAATAAATTGCTCTACAAGGCTCTTGGATTAGAATATACTGGTAGTTCTCAGGAAAAAACTGATCTTGCAGCAGTAGAATCTTATAACACTGGACTTGGTGGGCCAAAGTCTGTTGAAAAGGTTATTCCAAAGGGCGCAAAAGCAAGACATAGAATTCCAGAAACATTTTCTGACGTTAAGGGTGGAGCAAAAAGTTTAGTAGATTCAATTTCAGATCAATTAAAAAATGGAGTAGATGCTAAAGAAGTTAATATCTACACAGATAAATTATCTGGCGCTAGTGGAACATCACTAGGGGGAAGAACAAAAGAAGCTCCACTTATGGTTGCTACAAATTCAGCATATTCTCTTAAGTCAGACGGACAGCTTTCTGATACTGCTGAAAAACAAATTATTAGCCAAAACAAATTAGAAAAAGGACAGTTCTTTAAATACAACGGAATTACCTACGAAGTATTAAAAACTGGATGGGGATTTGGAGATAGGGCCAAGCCAGTCGGTAGATCGCTAGGCGGACCAGTAACGCCTGGACGAAAGTACTTAGTAAATGATAGAATAAATGCACTAGGTAAACAGCAAGAAGTATTTATGCCTACAATGCCAGGAATGATAAAGCCTAACATTGAGACTGCATTTAATATTCCGTCACAACAAAATGTTAAAATGCCAAGCATTTCAAACAGCCCAAACAGCAATAACGTATACAATATAGACATTGAGTTAAACGGTACAAACATTACAGTAGACGATGTTATGAAGTCTATGGAAGCAAAAATGAAATTAGTTGGTGCTACACTAGGTAGACCAGTAAACGTAGGAGGTAAATACTAATGCCAGCTCTATACCTTCCAAGAGGATCCGTCCTTTGGATAGAAGCAAAGGATCTACTTGCCACACCTGCTGGAACTACTAAAATCTGGAACAAGGTTAGTGAGCATAATAGAAGCCCATTGGAAATAAGTGTTGAAAGAATTGAAGCTATAACCAGAACATCTAACGGTACACTTAGAAAAAATCATATTGCTGATAAAAGGAGTTTTTCTATGTCATGGGAAATGCTGCCTTCATATAGAAGTTTAACAGTAGATGGCGGTTGGGGGGCAGAAGATTTAAGAGAGTTCTACCTTAGCGATGATGGAAAGAAAACATTTAATATTAGAATTAACTTAGCAAAAACTGGATCAGATCAGTCTTCTTCAGGGTATGAATCGTACACAGTTTCATTTAGCAATTGTAATTTTAGCGTACTAAAAAGAGGAATACAGCCACACTGGAGCGTTTCCTTAACAATGGATGAGGTCTAATGATAACCGCCTCAACTGCTCTTAAAACTTTACTAGAACAACAGTCTACAATTATAATAAACTCAGGCTGCACAGTGGAATATAACATGAATACTTTAGTAGACAATATTGTTGTTTCTGGAGCAGATATAAGTAGAACCGATTCTGCTGGCAACGTTTATTATCCGTTTAAAAAACTATTTCCAGTAGATACAGTTGTTAAGCAAAATAGACCACTGGGGGCGGGAATCAAATATGCCATTGTGGGAGATGTTGGAACAAACACATATAGAAATCCTAAGAGTAGCGAATATGGAGTAAGTTATAGAACATATTATCCTGGTTCAGAATCTGTTTATAAATATTATGTTTCAGACAGGGGCGTAGGACTAGATGTAACTGCTACATATCCTAAAACAATATTAACAAATAAGATAGTTGTCAGGTTTGAGTTAGGTCACTCTACCCCTTCTACATGGACAATATATAGCGGGTCTACACAATTGGCTACGGGAACAAGTTCAGATATAAGAGCTTTTGGAAACCCAGATTCTGGCACAGTAACAATTTATTATAACGGAACCTCTTGGGTAAAAACAGAACCTACATCTATTTCAAATCCAATTAGCATGACAAGTCTTCGTGTAACAACAGGAGCAGTTACTGGTAAGTATATAGGTCTTATTGAAATGTCTCCTAGATGGGTTAAAGATGTTACAGACAGGGTAGTAGATTTTGAAATTACCAAAGAAACTTCTAGCGGATCAGACGACATTCTTCCAGTTGGATCAGTTACAGCAAACTCTCTTTCTATTTCTATGGTATCTTACGAAGACACCAGAGAGGTAGTATCATTTGACAAGACCATGACATTTGATTCTACAAAAACTTATATGTATAAAGGAATAGAACTTTCTCCATACTTTAAAATATATCATTCTAGCGGAGCGCTAACAGATTCTTCTGGCCCCTATGACAAAATTAAACAAGGCACATTTTATGTGGACAGTTGGTCTATAGAAGAATTTGGAAATGTTTCTGCAACAGCTTTAGATGGAGCAAGAATACTGCAGCAATTGATTGCGCCAAGCATAGTTTGTAAAGACTATACAACAGTAGCCATTGTAAGAACTCTTTTAGACAACATTGGATTTACTAACTACAATTTTAATATTACATCGACTGACACCTCTATATTTTCACCTAGATACTGGTGGACTGATGATGGTGGAACCGTTTGGGATTCTATTCAAAGGTTGTGTAGGGACTCACAAATGGTAGCAGTATTTGACGAAAATAATGTATTACAATTTTATACTAGAGAATATTTATTTAGTACAGTTGGGAAAACTCCTATAGAGTTTAGATATAGCGCTAATGGAAACAACCTTCCAAATATTTTATCATTTAATAAACAAGATCTGCCATCGGCCAACCAAGTAAAGGTTCTTTGGAAAAGCGTTACTACCAATAATTATACTGGTAACTCACAGCCATTGTGGGCTTCTGGAGAAAGAAATTTAGGAGCTTTATCTTTAGAAGGAGACATGCCAGCAATTGCTGGTCAAACAGTAGGTCCATATAGCGTAGCTGGAACGAACTCTTATGCAAAATTAAATTTAGTAGTTGCAAACGATGCTCTTAAAAGTAACGTTTTGAATGAATACAGCGGGTACCTTGTAATTGATTCAGAGATTATAGAATACGATGCAATACAATATGAGTATACAGATTTGTCTGGAGTAAGGCAAATTAAAGATATTACAAGTGGTTCTGAAGCTTTAAAATACTTAGGTCTAAGTCAGCCAGGGGCAAGCAACTATCAGCCTAATGGAAACTATAGAATAAAAACAAGAGGCGCATTTGGGACAAAGATAGTCGCACATTATAAACAAGAAAACATATTAAATTCTTGGGCAGGCTACGATACGGTCTGGAGTGAGTCTAGTGGATCTACTCCTGTTTTAACAAATGTTGCAAGCATCACTGCTACTGTTGCTACGACACAAGTTCCAACAGACTCGCCGTTTGACTGGGATGCTTATATAAAAAGTTTAACTGCACAAGGTTGGTCTCAAGCAGAAGCTACTTCAACGGCTAGATATGCAGCTCAGGCTCAAGCATGGTTTGATAGATATGGAGTTAAGTAATGGCTAATCAAAGATCAATTCAAACATCATTATTTTCTTTAACAAATAATAGCACAAATCCAAATCAACATTCTGTAGCAATTAAAAATTCTGAAATTTCAACATCCTACTCACATTACGCATTTGGAACAGCAATGTTTTTCCCAGGCACAGTAAATGATGTTGTTAGTTCTGGAGGATTAGGATTTTTTACTAGCTCAAACGGTAATACTGGATATTATGTATCCGTTCAAACCACTACTCATTTATCTGATACAGCAGATAAAGAAATAAAAATTTATAAAGTTGTTAATGGCAAAAAGACTATACTTGCAGATAGTCAAAAAACTCCCGCAAAAACACTCACAGGAGTCTTGGCTGGAACTGTATATAAATTAGATGTTAATGTAATTGTTGGATCAACTTCCGTCACAATTGATGCTTATGTAAACAGCTATAAGATAACAGCTACCGATAGCTCATCTCCTCTAAGCAAAACAAGCAATGTGGCAATGTTTGCAAATAGTGGAAAAGTTAATTATGATTATATATATGCTGCTCCAATAACGGAAGCTCAATACAAAAGTGGAATTATGCAAAATGTATATGAAGGTAAATACGGGCCAAAGACCCTGAGCTTCTTGTACGGAGACAAAATTATTGAAAATAAAAACATTTCCTCTGGGCAATCCGCATGGCTAGAAGAGTTTGGCACAACGGCTAGAGAATTAAAACAAATAAAAATTAAATATCAGGACAGGCCAGCAGACCCGTTATTTGCTACAGTTGGGATAAACAAGCTTGCAAATATTCTTGGACAGAGGTTAACCTCGTTTGGAGCTGAGGTTTTTGTTTTAAATAATTCTGGTATGATGATCCCATTAGCAGACGGAAACCTCTACTCTTTTGCCGTGGTTGGAAATTCAATAACAATTTCTGGAGAACATGAATATAATTCTAATACACTTAGCGATACAACAACGCCAGAGCCAGTAGTTTTTGAAACGGCATGGATTCAAAGAGAGGACGATGCTAAAAATTTAGCAACATGGATTCAAACTCAATGGTCAAAACAACAAAGGGTTATTGAGATGGAAATATTTAGTAACCCACTTATATCGGTTGGAGATATTATAACCGTTAATTATCCAAAGAATGATTTAGATGGAACTCAAAAGTTTGTAGTAACTAGAGTAAGCAGTTCATTTAGAGAGGGGCTCAATACCAGAATATCAGCACGTTCTATTTATAGTTGATAAATGGTATAATAAAAATATGGCATCAAATAAAAAGGAATCAACCACCTCCGTTGGAGTAGTAGCACCATTAACAGACTACGCTGACGGAATAACTACCTATTACTTGGCCCCCCACTTTGGAAGAAATTATCCAGTAAGAAGAGACGGAGACGTAATTTCCGTATCTTTAGAAGATGAGTCTTTTGTAGTTGCAGGAGAAGACGATGAAACAAAACCAGACGATCCAGAAAATCCTAAAGATCCAGAAAAACCAGGACTTACTAGAAAATCCCCAACACTTATGGACATAGAATTAATTTCCAATGAAGTTGTTTATGACTCTGCAAATAATCCAACAGCTAAAGTTACTTTTAGAATTAGAAATTCTAGTGGCGAAGCGGTAAAAGCAGTGAATGCGCTGGTGCAAAAAAGATGATAACTAAATTTGGTAAAAGATTTCTTGTAGATTTTATTGCTGGAAACTCAAATTTTAATTCTAAAGACTTAGCAATTGGAATTGCTACTGAATCTCAAATGAGCGAATCAGACACCAATACAAGACTCGGTTTTGAAATATATAGAATGCCAGTAAATCTATCTTCTATAAATATTGAAAGTGATGGGGCTGGCGGCTTTAACTATTACACAATATTCAAAACTACAATACCTCAAGATATTTCTGGAGTAATAACTGAAATTGGATTGTATCCTGGAATAAGAAGGTCTATTAATTTTTATGACAGTAAATTTATAACGGCATTTGAAAACAATATTCTATGGGAAGACTCTAACGGAGATAGCCCAGGGCTTGAATCAAATTCAAGCGACGGCACCACGTTTGTTTCTAAAATAGGAGAAAACATGATTAGGTTTAATGTTAATCAGTCTACTTCAAAAGAATATAAAAACACAATTTCTCTTCTAGACTTGTCTGGATATAGCGTAAGTGACAGCCTAACTCTTGCATATAAAAAAGCAGATAATAATACTTCAAAGATCAGGGTTAAGTTTTATAGCTCTAACTCTGCATATTACTATGCAGACTTTACGCCATCTGGACTTAATGAAGACAAGATTCAGTCTGTTTCAATGTCTGATGTTTTTAATAATATTGTTGGCTCTCCAGATTTAACAAATATTACAAGCGTAGGAGTTGAAGTTACTGCAGGTGCTGGCGGAAACACAGTCGTTTATTTTGATGGCTTAAGGGTTAATGACGAAGACACCTTTGACCCACAATACGGTTTAATTGCAAGACATATTCTTACAACCCCGCTTAAAAAGCCATCAGGTCGTCCAGTAGATATAGAATATAAATTGCAGCTGGAGTTTTAAATGGGACATTTAGATTCAGCAAATTGGGAAAAATATTATCCTAAAGATTTAATTATAAACCCTACTCCAGAAATTTTAGCAGCAAATTCTGCAACAGACAAGAATAATTTTACTTTTGTTGCGCCTAATTTAAAAACAAACTCAACATATTCTTTTCAATTTAAGTATGTTTTTGAAGACGGCGAAGAAAGCACTGAGTGGTCTCCAACATATACGGTATTTACTTCTAATATTGCAGTGTTACCAAAACCAAAATTAACCGCTGCTAACATATCTTATTTCCAAGGAATATTAAAAGTTACATGGGATGGCACAGACTATAATGGAACTAGTTATGGAAATGGATTCTCTAGAATATTAATTTGGGTTAGAGATAATACTATTCCTGGGCAGCTATTTAAAATAGTAGGAGAATTAAGTAAACCAGGAACTTGGTCTTTAGCAGTTCCTCCAAAATCACAAACTGTTAAATTAACAGCAGTATCTGTTAATGGAGAAGAGTCTGCCTATAGCGACGAGTTTACAATAACACCAGTTGTTGCTGCCCCAGTAGCAGTAACTTCCGTAACGCCAGCCTGGTCTGGAACAGATTTTACAATTAGTTTTACGCATAACACTTCTGCCGTTGAAAATGAATATTTAAAAGAATATTTAATAACTTTAAATACAGCAACTTCTGGCACAAAAGTATTTAGCATGCCTCCAGTGCCTGGATCATCTCAAAAATTTTCATTAAGCTTAGAAAGAAATCAAGCAGCTTTTGGTACTGCCGAAACAACATTTTCTGGAACTATTCAAACTTTAGATATTTATGGAAATAAAGGAACTGCGGTTTCTTTTTCCAATACAGCATACGCTTCTGTATTACAAACTCCAGCAATTGTTGCTGCTGCAACAACAAATGGATACACAGTTTCTTATACTGCACAAACATCAAATACATTTAAATCTATATCTATAGAAGAAGTAGTTTCAAGTTCTTTAACCGATCCAGGAACAGGTTACGTAGGAGTTGCAACTGGAGCAACTAATCCAATATTTGTACCAACTACAAATACAAATAAAAGGTGGGTTAGAGCAAAACTTTTTGATACAGTAAATGCTTCAACAAGCTATTCTGTTGCTGTAACCGTAACTCCATTAAGTCCAGTTACAGTAGATAATGATGGGCCTCCAGACGTATCTTCAGTTACAACGTCTGGCGGCTTAGATAGTAGTGGAACTGTAGGATTTAATGGGTATGCAGACATATCTTGGCCAGCAGTAACAACTGGCGGAATTCGTGGATACAGAATTAAATATAGACCAATTACTACTCCTTCGTCAAGTTATTCTTATGCTGACTCCCCAGGAAGCGGAACTTCTTACAGGCTTGCTGGTTTGGGAGCAGGACTTGTTTACGAAATAGCAGTTGCTACATATGATGAATACAATAATACATCTTCTAATTATATTGCTGGATCTAATGTAACGGTTGGCGGAACACCATATATTGCAAGCACAGTAGATGTTACTGGTTATTTTTCAGCTAAAGCAAATCCAACAGATGCTGCAAGTACAGCCTTTAAATTTGGTTATGGTGTCGATACTGGAAAGCGAGGTCTTGTATTTAATGAAAATAATTATTGGTATATAGATTCTAGCCAATCGGCATTACTAAAGGTAGGCGGAGCAACAACAAATTATATAGAGTGGAATGGCGCATCGTTTGTTATAGACGGAGACTTAAGAGCTAAAAAAGGATCATTTAGTGGAAACGTAAGCATTGCAAGTGGTGCATCTATATATAGCGGAACCCTTACTGGAAATACTGTTACTTCTACTGGAGATACTGGTGGATCTTTAAACGGTGCTGGATATATTTTAAACTCATCTGGATTAACATTTAATTCATCTACTGTTAATAACGTAACAACAATTGATGCGGCTACTGGAAATTTTATAACAAAAAGCGCAAATATTGGTGGATGGCTAATTAATAGCTCAACAAACCCAGATCAGATATATAAAGTTTCTGGTACAAACACCATAAAGCTCGACTCTAGCAACGCATCTATACAAGCAGACGGAACAGGGTATACCGCTGGATTTGGAATTCCAGACGCAAACAATATTGTATTTTGGGCTGGAGCTTCTAGAGCAACTGCTCCTTTTAGAGTTTATAAAGACGGAACAATTATTGCTACACAATTAACAATTGATGGTTATGCTACAAGCCTAGAACTATCTACTGGTCTTAGTGGTAAAATTTCTACAGGTGGAGCAGCATCAGATGTAAATAGCAATGCTACAACAATATCTGGAAATAAAATTAGATCTGGAATAGTTCAGTCAAATAACTGGAATGGAACAGTAACAAATGGATCTGATTTTTCAACAGATGGAATGACAATAGATTTATCTACTGGTGCTATAACTTCTAAAAAGTTTAGGATAGATGGTAGTGGCAATGCTGCATTTAAGGGAACTTTAGATGTTGGAATTGCAATAAATTCTCCTGTAATTACAGGTGGAGAAATTAATATTGGAAACGGACAGTTTGTTGTAACTACAGCAGGAGCAATTACTGCACAATCTGGTACATTTAGCGGTAACGTGGTTGGTGGAACTTTTAGTTTGTCAGGATATCAATCAACAAACTATTGGACTGGAGGAATATTTAATGCTGGTTCTGCAAGCACATATGTAAATGTAAATGCTTCTAGCGGAAAATTTACTGCTTATTCCTCAAGTAGTACACAGGATAATGTGGACGGTTCTGGATTAACAACACTTAACGTTCCTCAATTGATTGAAGTAAATGGTTCTTCTATTGTAATTCAAGGTCTGGCTGGAGTTGGCAATGGATTAACTGCTTACGGAGATCTTCTAGGAGGCGGAGACGGAACTCCTCAAGCATATATTACACAATATAGATCAAATGGGTATGTAAGTGCTGGAAATGAACCATCTGCAAATTATGGAACTGCTGCTAGATATAGAATGATTGTTGCCGACCCATATGACTACAATAAACTAAAAAGAGGATTTGGTGTTTATTATGGAGTTAGAAACTCTGTTCCAACAGCATCCACAGGTCTTGTTGGAGACGTTTGGATAAGTTGGTAAAATATGGCAGAAAAATTTTATGTTAAAACTGCTCCATCTTCCTGGGCAGAAATAAAAAATTTTTATGTAAAAACCGCTTCGTCTGCATGGTCTCAAGTAACAGATGCCTGGGTAAAAGTTAGTTCAACTTTGTGGAAACAATTTTGGTCTGCTCTAATGTCCCCCACCCAAACGGTTGAGCTTATTTCTTCATACACTGGTACAGATAGTGCAACTCTTAGATTGCAAGGAAGAAATTATAAATGGGTTCCTACTCCACAAACTTTAAAATATTATTTTAGATGGGTGCCAGATGGAGGGTCAACTTATTATATAGGGGCAGGCGGTTCTAGCGGAGATACAACTTCAAACCCTACAATTTCAACAGTTCTTCCAGGAACATCTTCATATATAACAATTTCTCCATCTGGAAGCAATTTTGAACTAGGAAAAATAAATAGATATTATTTTGAAGTTCGTGCAACTGGTGCTTCTGGATCTGTGTATTCTTCACAAAGCGTAGAAGATGTTACAATTGTTTCTCCTAAAGCTCCTTCTCTTTCATTTTCTGTAGTTTCTTCTACATCAGTTAACATTACAATTACTGCAGCAAGTTCCGAAGATTTTATTGCAACAAATAGATATATTTTATATACATATGATGGAACTGGTGGATTTGTTTACAGTGGAGGAGGCAGAGGAGGATTTGGAGCAACTACTCAAATTGTAACAAGAACGCTGACTGGATTGGTATCTGGAAGAAATTACACAGTTTATGTTTTACCAGCTACTGGATCTTCTGGAACGACCCCTTCAAATTATAGTGGGTATCCTGGAATAGAAGCATCTTTATCAAACGTAACTACTGGAAGTTCAGATCCAGAAGCATTCAACACAATATCATTTACCAAGGGTTTTCCATCTAGTAGCTCTCAGGGTGTTGTTAGATCAACATCCCTTTCTTGGAATGCATCAACAAATGCAACTCGTTATGAAATAGAATATGAGGGAAGCAATGACAATTTTAATTGGACAACAGTACAAACATTTGCAGCTTCTCCATATACAACTTCAACATCTCAAACCGCACAATGGGGTAGTCCACAACCAGCAGGAGGTTATGGCTATTATTATTTTATGAGAGCTAGAGTAAGAGCATCTAATCCAGACAGTGCCGTAACTGTTATTGGTGATAGTGGAGCATATAGGTACGCTACAGGATCGGCACCAGGACAGCCGTCATTTGGAACAATTACTACTACATCTACAACCGCATCAATTCCTGTAACAGCAAGTGCTACACAGGGATCAAATTATAGGTATGAACAAATGGAGTATCAATACAGAACCTCATTTGGATCTTATCCTGGTTCATGGTCTACTCAGTCATTGAGCTCTGGATCTGGAACTATATCTTTAACTAGTTTATCTGCTTCTACAACTTATTATATTAAAATAAGAAATAGAAATTTTGATGACGAATATAGTGCTGAAAATGAAACAACATTTACAACATCTACGGCTTTAACAAAACTTTCAACTCCAACTGGAGTTAGTGCTACTGATACTAGAACTGATGGGGTAAACGTTACATGGAATGCTGTATCTGGAGCTGCATATTATGGTGTGTGGTATGGAGGAGCTCCAGGCTATGATTCTTTAGCAGATTTTGGAGGCAACAGAAATACAACTTTAATTACAGGAACTTCTTATTTAGACGACGCAATTGGAAGTGGCGTAACAAGAGATTATTATGTTCAAGCATATAGATCGGGAGATCCTACGGGAACAAAATCTGAATGGGGTGGACCAGATTCTGGAACAAGAGCGGTTCCTGGAACTGCCCCCAGCGGCGGTAGCGTAACATTAAGTCCAAGTGGAACACAACAAGCTGGAACAACGCTCACCGCAAATGTATCTGCAATGTCTGGTACTGCAACAATATCGTATCAAACATATATTGTTAAGAAAACAGGGTCATCTCCTACATCAGACACAGATGGCACAAGGGTGGCAAGTGGTACTGGCACTGGAAACGTAGCTACTCACACAATTACTGATTCAGAAGCATCTGGCACCCCAGATCAATTTAGAGCTTTTACTACTGGAACAAATAGTATTGGCAGCAATACAGTAGCGTCTAATACAGTCATATCCACTCCGTTTGTCCCCACACAGTACACAATTTCTTGGAATGCAAATGGAGGGTCAGTATCTCCAACCTCAAATACGGTAAACAGCGGAACTTCAGTTTCAGCACCTACTCCAACTAGAAGCGGATATACATTTTTATATTGGAGAGATAGTCCAAACGTATTTAGCTATGTGTATCAAATTAATCCTGGAGGATCATGGACTGTTAATAGCAATATAACATTCTATGCTTATTGGCAAGCATCTGCTACTGCTCCATCTACTCCAACAGGTGTTACTGTAAGTGGAAGCGGACTTGTAAGCTGGGATGCAGTTTCTGGGGCAGATACTTATGAAGTATTAAATTATACAGATCGGACTTCTGCACCAACCAATACAACTAATCGACTTGGACCTTATACTAGCACTGGAATAACTGGAACCTCTTTCCAACTTGGCGCTAGCCAAGGGTATTCTGGTTCAAATAATTATGCAAGAGCGCAGGTAAGGGCTAGAAACTCTGCTGGTGTGTCAACATATTCAGCATGGTACCCATCAAGCACAACTTATGTATAGGAGAATATATGCTTAATAATGAAGAAAGAATAAGTCTTATCATTAATCGTATTAATAATATAGATGCTCAAATTAAATCTTTTATAGATAATGCAGATCTTTGCGCTGGAAAGTATTCAGTAGAAGAAGAAGTTTCAGCCTGTAATGCTAAAAAAACTGCATTAATTCAAGAGAAGGAGTCCCTTGACTAATCAAGGTTAAATGATATAATTATGAAAGGAGGCCCAAATGACACTAAGTAATTCAGAAAAAACCTCATTGATTGCACAACATCAACGCAATAATGAGTTAAATAAGTACAATCTTCAGTTAGCGCTAGTTGAAGAGAATTCTGTGGCTGCACCAAATGCAGAAACAGTTTCTTCTCTTAATAGCCAGATAGCTGATTGTGATAGAAAGCTTGCAGCGCTTGCCGCAGAGCTTGCAGGAATAGAAGAATAGGTATATAAATGGCAGAAAAAGCGGAATTAGTAATTACCGCTCTACAACAACGCATTGGAGAGATCGTATCAAATTATGAAACTCAAATTGCATTTTTACGAGCAGAAATTACTAAACTTATGGAAGATCAAAAGGAAAAGACTAATGCTGTTCAAGCGTACGAAGAACACCTTAATAGTATCACAGCCGACTAATTTTCCTTCTGGTATTGCTGTTAAAACAGATAAAGATACATATTGGATTAAAGACGGTAAGAGATACAGATTGATTTCGGATAGAGCCGCCCAGTCTTGGTGCTTTACTACGGTATTAGCAACTGAGGCGGCATTATCAGGAACCAAGCTTGTAGGTAAGCTGGGATTTAGAGACGGCACCTTGATCAAGAATGTCGCAGATGGTAAAATGTATCTAGTATCACAGAATAAACTAAGACACATTGTGGACCCAGATTCGTTTAATCGATATGGTCTAGATAGGTCAAAATTGATTGAGGTTTCTGAAAAAGAAATTTCAGCACACGATTTAGGAGAAAAACTTTAATGGCAGCATTTGATGATGGTACCCCTTTAGACGCAGCCGCTCTACAGGACCTTGACAGAAGGCTTGTTGAATTAAAAGCAAGTATCCCTAAAGTTGGATCGTCTTCTACAGCAGGAACTCCTGGAAGCTTGGAAAATCAAACAGTAAGCGCAAAACAAATATTAGGCGGAATCAGTGATTCTGTAAAACTTGTTCCAGGAAAAGCAGTTCCTTTTACAATTAATTTTAAAACTACATTAGACTCAACCCCTAAAGCGGTTGTACTAACTCCAATAAGAACTGCTAATATACCAAGCGTATTTAGTTTTGCAGTAGATAGTAAAACCTTAAGTGCTTCTGGGGTTTCAGGAAATGCTTATTTAAATTCAGCAGCAAAAGAAGGATACACAATTCATTTCTATTGGATGGTAATTTGCCACTAGCCTATTGACAGGCTGGTTTAATATGCTACAATTTGTTAAATACCAAGTCACGGACTCGTGACTTTTTTTACGTAAGGAAATAAATGGCTAACGATTTAAAATGGATGCTATCTTCAGATCAGCAATTTCCATATCAAGACGATAAGATGATTGCTCTGTGGTTTAAGGTTCTTAAGTGGTTTAAGCCAGATGTAGTAGACTACCTTGGAGATACCGACGACCAAGCTTGCTATAGCAAGTACACTGAGGGTCGCTCAGCAGAATTTTTAAATTTACATAAGACAGACAGCAGAGACCTTATTGTTCCAATGATGCGTCACGAAGCAAAAGGCGCTAGAGATTTTTATACAAAAACTCGTGAGATGCTTCCAGAGGCTCAGCTATTTTCTGCTCTTGGAAATCACGACGTAAGAATTTTTAATTATGTAGATGCAAAACTTCCAGACTATATTAACGAAGTAACTCCAGAAGCATTGTGGGGACTAGATTCATTAGGTTACGAGTACATTTATTATGATTCGCTTCCTAAGCGACGCTTTGGAGATGTTCATGTTCATCATGGAATTTCAATTGCTGCAACTGGTTCTGTTCGTAAAGACATGGAAGATCTTCAAGTATCATTAATTCGTGGTCACTCACACAGAATTGCGTCCCACCTTGTAACTTATGAACTAAGAAACAATGGAGAGGGAGAAACGCTTCGTGGATATGAGATTGGCCACATGTGTGATGAAAAGGGTCCAGGCATGAAGTATACACAGCATCACGATTGGCAAAAGGGTTTTGCAATAGCACATGTTGTAAATGACTATCCTCATATCCAGATGATCCACGTTGCCCCAGATTACTCATGCGTTGTGGACGGAAAAGTTTTTGCGCTATGATGAAATGTCAAAAGTGTAGTGGCAGAGTATTTGTCGATAGAGTATTTTCTCAAAAACTACATACAGAATTATTTTGCATCCTTTGCGGTAAGCGATGGATGGTCAACAAGGAGACAAGTGCGTTTGGTAAATGGCTAGAGAAAACAGACAGAGATTACGCAAAAAGTTCGTCTATTTCTTCTTAAATGGTAAAGTACATAAAGTACTTAGACTATCAAGAGCTAAAGACGAAGTTGTCGC
>JACCDP010619383.1_pt1 | contig 20333 bp, 13 predicted proteins | sample 7445841 | NCBI WGS metagenome assembly JACCDP01 (sample SAMN15323441, study PRJNA562643) | freshwater metagenome | isolation source: river surface water | place: USA:Blue River Watershed | collected 2017-08-17
CAAAGGATATTGCTGGAAATACAATTGCTACTGCGGCCAGAGGTGTTGGAACAGCGGCGTTATCTGCAAAAGATATTGCTGGTAATACTATTGTAAATGCGGCCAGAGGTGTTGGAACAGCGGCGTTATCTGCAAAAAATATTGCTGGAAATACAATTGCTACTGCGGCAAGAGGTGTTGGAACCGCAGCGTTATCTGCAAAAAATATTGCTGGAAATACAATTGCTACTGCGGCAAGAGGTGTTGGAACAGCAGCAACAACTGCAGCAACAACTGTTGGAACAGCAGCAACAACTGTTGGAACAGCAGCAACAACTGCAGCCAGAGGTGTTGGTTCGGCAGTGTCAAATATGAAATCGCTATTGAAGAGCCGTGTAAAACCAACGAGTGGTGGTGGCTCGTCGCATCCATATGATTTTACCACATTAGCCCGTAACAGTGGCAACAAAAATAATTATTATGTTTACGCGTAATATAATTATTGGATATGTATGCAACATATTTATCCAAACATAATATAATATGGCATCGGCATCGACATCGGCATCGGAATCCAACGCATTAATAAACACCGATCCAAAGTTTCAAATTCAATTAGCAAATATGGCATATGCGGATTCGCTTCACGATTTTGGACACGCTGGATTTCATTTTGACACCACATCAAAAAAAGTATTTGACAACGGATTGCCCGTTCCACCAAATGCAAAATGGGACGAAGATAAAACATTAAAAAGCGTCATACTAAATCTTGAATTGGGAAACGCGAACCGCGAAACACCATTGCCGTTTGATGTCGGTTATGATGGAAAACCACTGTTCAATTATTTGGCAAAAAGTTATCAAATGGAAAGCGAAACTGATGACCCCGATTTTGGCAAAAACTTTGTGGAAACAATGGAACTTGGTGGCGCAGGCCGCGCAGCGGCCTTTGTGCTTGATTTCAATCAACACGGATTTTTAGACAAACTGAAACGTGGCAAATCCGCAGAAGGGTTTGAAGTATTTTACATCACAACGCCAGAAGTGGTCAATGACCCTGCAAATAAACCCAATGTATCCAGTGACCTATTGTTTGGCGCAAACAATGCCAATGCGGGCGTAAAAATGGTGTCATATGTGAGCGAAGAAAAAAACCACGTTCATTATTTGAAATTTAAACCAGATTATGAACACACAAACCTGTTTTTTTCCAAGTTTGATTTTCGCCTGTCACCAATCAAAACCATCATCACAAAACAAAAAGCAGAAAAACTAATTACAACACTAAATATATCGCAACCAGATCGCCCAAATTTAGTGGCAAATATTGAAGATAGTAAAGGCGAAAACAGTATCAATACCCTTGTCGGATATTTGAAAAAACTGGTTGCAACTTTGTTAGGAAAAGGAAAGGAATCCTCGGAATTCAATTTCAACACAAAGATTCAACAAAAACGTGCTGGTGATTGGTTGCAAGCGTTGACTTGTTTGGATGTGCGCAATCGTGTTTACAAAGAAATGTTGCCAAATCCCGGCTCCGGGCGAAAACTGCCTGCAAATTGTCCTGTTTATTTTGTTACACACGATCGCATTGCTGTTGCATATGCGTTGTTAATGGGCGTCAACGTAATTTATTTGGACTTTTACAAAAAAATCTTTGTTTTCAAAAACACCGCAGACCCCACTGTAAAATCGTCTGGCAAACCGTTGGAAGAAATAATATTGGAAAATATACAAAATAAATGGATAACTACAGGCGCATTAGATGAACTGAAAATCACTGGACAGGGTTACACTAATATTAAAACATCTTCTGTTGAACGTGCTTATGCTACGTTCCGAGGTCGTTGCACTGAATTGACAAATGCATTAAATGCAATAGTTCCTGTGAAAGATAAAATTGCCAATTATCTTGCCAATTATCAAGATACAGTGAAAAAAGGTCTGATTCAATGTTGTGTGGAGGCAGTGCGATATGCCTTTTACGAAAATACATTGATAGATATAGCCGATGAAATGAAATTGTTGGACAATATGGATACAAGTAATGGAGACGCAATAATGGCTTTGAACCGAGCAATAAATACAGTGAATTCCATTCAAGAAAAATTTGGCAAAATGGCAATAAACGATAATGCAATGGCTTCTGGCATTGAATGGTGGATTGGCGCCAATGTCACCAAATTGGATGTGTATAAAACCGCTGCACACATCTTTGATTCAGATGTTAAAAATGAAGTTTCATTTGAAGAAGCAACCAAACTATTGGAAGATAGATTGATGGAAGTTGTTGATAAAACAGGTCAACAAAGACAAACCGATAAACATATGTTTTTGGCATATTTACAACATTCTATACCGGATGACAAACGCAAACCATTTATGGATATGATATCGGTATTGACCGATAAAACTAAAGAATATTTTCAAATTGTATCTCCAAGCAAGGTTGTTCATATGTTGCGTGGTGGGCGAATTGCTCCCAACGTAATGTTTTACAATATAATTGCAAATTTGATTTATGAGGTTCATATATTTCTTGGTTCCACATCAAACATTGAAGAAAATGACATTGTAATATTGGAATCTGAAGGTAATGTGATGATGAAAGCGGATATGGCGGATGTGTCATTATTTATGGGGACAGAGGGGAAATCGTCCAATGATACAACACACGCCAACGATTTTTCGTTGAAGGGTGGTGGTGATTACAAAATATTTGACGCTGCTGAACGACAAAAACCTGGTCTCATCAATGATATGGGAAATCGTCAAATGGTGTGGCCTTTATTGACCAACACTATGTTAAGTGAATTAAGCAAATTAACTTCAGACATTGATGAAGGTGCAGAAGGGACACCCATCACATATGATATTGAAGAGGTTGACACCGCTGCTGCTGCAACAACGACGTCATCGCCTGGGAAAGAGGATGGCACCGCCGCTGCTGCAACAACGACGTCGTCGCCTGGCAATAAGGCAGGTGGCGCACCAAAATATTGGTATCTGCCTTTGTATATGATTGCGTCGGCAGCAATAGTGTCGCATAACCCTGCAAAGTTATCCAGCCACCCCGATAAAGATAATTTCTTCAAATACTATGGCTTTGTCCGCACATTGTTTGAAACGGGGTCGTCGCAATTCACCAACCATCTTTATGTGTTCTTTTTTGCTTCCAACACCAGCAACTTAATATTGTCTGAACTTAAATCCGTGTGCCCAACTTGGATATTACTGTTGAACGATTCTTATTGCAATTACTTTATGGGAAGGCTGTTGCTGACACCAGCGGAAGAAAAGAAATATAAAGATTTGGTTGCGGAACCTGCTTTCAAGCAGTATTTGAAAGACTGTTTGTTAAGAAGCGATAAAGCCAGTGTTGAACAATTATATGGAACTATTGTTTCCAAGGTTGTGACGAAAGTGACTGTGAAATCTATACGCAAAAGACGCGGAACAAAACATAAAAAATCTAAAAAGCAGATGGTCAAAGGAAATAAACAAAGCAGAAGGGTTTTGCGCGCAATACCTGTTTAAAATATATATTTGGATTAAGCAAATATATGTTTGTTTGAAAAATGTTGTCCAAGGAAAAGGAGGGTTTCATAGAATTGTTTTGCAAGGAAAAGGAGGGTTTCAAAGATTTGTTTCACAAGGAAAATGAGGGTTTTATAGAATTGTTCTGCAAGGAAAAGGAGGGTTTCATAGAATTGTTTTGCAAGGAAAAGGAGGGTTTCAAAGATTTGTTTTGCAAGGAAAGGAGGGTTTCAAAGATTTGTTTTGCAAGGAAAAGGAGGGATCATAAGGGAGAGAGCGCCTATGGCGCTCCACCTTATCGGCGCCCGTTGGGCGCCTTGACCTTGGTTAGTTCCGCTTTGCGGAACAGTGGAGCCTCCCGTAGGGGGCTCTTCCCTTAAGCACTGCACATTGTGCAGCCTTCCTCGTCTGATGCACGTTTCTCCGGTTCAATAGTAAATTGTTGTGCTCTATGTCTGGCTCTGCGCCGCAAATAATAAATTCCAGTTTTCAGACCCTTTGACCAAGCATAAAAATGCATTGATGTAAGTGCATTATAATTGGGGTCTTCCATCCACAAATTGAGCGATTGGCTTTGACAAATGAACGCGCCTCTGTCAGCAGCCATATCAATTACGTGTCGCATTGGAATTTCCCACACTGTTTTATATTTGTTTTTCAGATGTTGCGACAATCCGTCAATGTGTTGCACTGACCCCTGGTTTGCAATAATACTGTTTTTCAAGTCTTTTGACCACAGACCGGCTGCAATTAAATCTCGCATCAAATATTTATTTGTCAATACAAACTCGCCCGCCAACGTGCGTCTGCTATAAATATTGCTTGTGAACGGCTCAAAACATTCATTGAATCCCAGAATTTGTGAAGTAGATGCGGTTGGCATTGGTGCCAATAGAAGAGAATTGCGCAATCCATAACATTGGACGTATTCTTTGAGGCTTGTCCAATCAAACATATCTTTGGTCAGCAAATCGTTGACGGACTTGCCCCACAAATCAAATTGCAATAATCCTTCTGATGCTGGGCTGCCGTCAAATGTTTCATATTTACCTTTGAGAAATGCCAATTCATTGGATGCTTTTAATGCCCCGTAATATATAGTTTCAAAGATTGTTTGATTAATACGTTTGGCTTCTTCACTGTGGAAGGGTATGTCCATCAACATAAATACGTCTGCCAGTCCTTGCACTCCAATTCCAATGGGGCGGTGGCGCATATTGGATGTGCGTGTTTTTTCTGTTGGGTAATAATTAATGTCAATTACTTTGTTCAGATTTCTTGTGACAACCTGTGTTACATCGGCCAATTTGGCATAGTCAATAGATTTTGCCACAGGGTCAACAAAGGTGGGAAGACCGATGGATGCCAGGTTACATACCGCGGTTTCTTTGTCGTCGGAATATTCAATTACTTCCGAACAGAGATTTGAACTCTTTATGGTGCCAATATTTTTCTGGTTGGATTTTTTATTGGCTGCATCTTTATAACATAAATAGGGGGTACCGGTTTCCATTTGTGCGTCCAACACTTTGAACCAAAGGTCGCGGGCTTTGACTGTTTTTCGTCCTTTTCCTTCGGATTCGTAGCAAGTATACAGGGACACAAATGCGTCGCCATACACATCGGCCAATCCAGGGCATTCATCTGGACACATCAACGTCCATTGTCCGTCTGCTTTCACGCGTTCCATAAACAGGTCGGGAATCCACAATGCATAAAACAGATCGCGCGCCTTCAACTCTTCGTCGCCGTGGTTTTTACGCATTTCCAAAAACAATTCAATGTCCGCGTGCCAAGGTTCCAAATAAATTGCAAAGGAACCGTGGCGCTTACCGCCTCCGTTGTGCACAAGACCACACGACGTCAAAAAATTATGGTGTTCTGCGTTGTCGCTGTCTATTTCCAAATCCATTACGCAGGTCTCTGTGGCGTCTATGCGTTCAATATTGTCAATGGGCACATAATGAACAGCCGTGTTTCTTAATCTTAACTGAATTAAGTTGACACTGTGCAAAACAGAATTGCGCAATTGGGCAAGCGATTTTATGCATCGGTTGATTCCATCAAGCAATGCCTGCGATTTATTGGCAGGCAAATAATGCATTGCGGGAAACACACGAGCAACGCAGTTTTCGTCAAACAACATAGAATACGAAAAAGGCATATGTTTTGCGTCATATTTATATGTGAAACGGTTGTCGTCTTTGTGATACTTATGTTGAATATGGCAATGATTTGTAAAATAGTTTGTTAAAAAATCGTGCAAATATTGTTTGTCTGCCACTTGATTCAAATCAATGAAATACATAATACCTTGTTGGGTTTGTGTGATTTTTCCTCCACACACCATAAAGATGCCGTAAAAATGGCAATCTGTTTCAGTCAAATTGGGCAAATCACGTTCATATTCAGGAACAGGAAACGCAACTAGGTCGCCGGTCTTCAAGTTTTTTGCCTCTACATATTCCGGTTGCGAATTAGAATCGGTTTTCACGTAAAACGGGTGCATATCAGTTACGTCAACGTGTTGACGATTTACAACAATGCGATACAACTCGCCTGTATATTCTGGATATTCAACCACTTTTTTCACAGGTCTGAACAAACCATCGTCACATATTACTTCAACTCCTGGAACCACAGACTTGATTGGTGCTGGTCCCGATTTTGTGTAAACCGTGGTATTTGCAGATAAACATTGGTCAACATATTTGGCAGTGTTATTGAACACACGCAACATAGGCACAATACCGTTTGAATTTCCATTGGTGCCGCGAATGTGCGACCCTGATGCGCGAATGTTATGAATATGAAGACCAATGCCGCCTGCCCATTTGCTGATTAGTGCACAGTCCTTAAGCGTGCTGTATATGCCATCGATGCTGTCATTTTCCATTCCAATTAAAAAACAAGAAGACATTTGCGGCCGCGGCGTGCCTGAATTAAACAACGTCGGCGTGGCGTGCGTGAAATATTTCTGTGACATCAAATGATATGTTTCAAATGCCGCCTGCAAATCGTCGCCGTGAATTCCTAGTGACACTCGCATCCACATATGCTGCGGGCGCTCCACCACCTTCCCATTCACGCGCATTAAATAAGTTTTTTCCAATGTTTTGAATCCGAAATAGTCAAACAAATAATCGCGGTCAAAATCCAGTTGATAATTGATTATGTCAGCATTATTTATCACAGTGTTATACAATTGTTCAGACACCAATGGCGAATTGTTGCCGTGTTTATCTTCAAAATGGTACAGTTGCCGAATCACGTCCACCATATTTGCTGACGTGTTTTTATGGTGGTTTGACACAACAATGTGTGCAGCCATTGTGCCGTAGTCATAATGAATTGATGACATTGATGCACATTGGTCGGCGGTAAGTGTATCAATTTGTGTTGTTGTAATTTTGTCATAAAGTTGGTCAATCACTTTCATAGCCAATTGTGTGAAATTTATTTTAATGTTGGCTTCTTGGCCAATATTTTTTATGCGCCGCAATATTTTGTCAAATGACACTGTTTCAATATTGCCATTCCGCTTTACAACACGCATTTCATCGGTCAGTGTGCTCATTTTATTATATAAATATTATCGTAAATATTTATATAGTTTGCACAAATCTCTAATCCAATAAACTCACGTTCAACAAACACCTTGTGTCGGTGGATGATGATGCTGATGATTCTGGTTTCACTGTCTTTTTTGGAAGCCGGTGTGAATGTCCGTTGACACGGTCGTTTTCTATGATTGCCCACGCCTCCTGGATTTTTGGCGCTGCTGCCGCAAACCATTCCTGCGACCTGTGCACCAACACACACGAATATATTTCGCAATACCAATAAATTCGCCGGTAAACAACGTGTGTTTCTTTATGTTCTTGTTTTTGCGCATCTATCCACGCGTTGACCATTTCCACAGACAAATCTTCTGAATTGCATATTGGCATATAAACGTATTTCGGCGCGGTTTCTGAATGGTCGCGTTTTATAAAATATAATATCACTCCATTATACTCATATTTGTCTTTATTTTTGAAAAACTCCTCCTCTTCATTGTCATTGTATTCTTTAAATACGGTTTCCACAAAATCACATTCTTCCAAATTGCACACCTCCATTTGAATTTGCATTTGAATCCAATATGGCATTGATGGAATACCATTAATTTCACGGTTTACCACGTTTTTAATTTCTAACATACGTCCAACCAATTGCGGATTTGCGCTGCATTCCAGCACAATACCATCAGGTGAGGCACCAATACAGGATATTGTATTATGTTGAATGCAACCAAACTCACCAAGCACACATTTGTTGCGATATTCATATATTGCTGCTGTAATCGGCTCGTATTTCACCCCCCAATGCAATGTGGACATTGTGTTGACCGGCGGTTCTTCCAATCCATCATCCACACTGCTGCTGCGTTCTTTTAGTGGTTTGCATTTTTCACATACAAGGCTGTTCAGGTTTGCTTCTGAACCAAAGATTTTCCAGACATTACTGGCAGTGATTAAATTGTGGCGAAATTGATACCATTCTGGTGTGCGCTGTGGCGGTTGATATGCAGTTTTTATCCAATGAAGTCGCTCGCTAATATTATCCATTGACACATAATGATGCGGTTTTGGATGTTTATATGAACGCTTTTTATGATTCACCAGTTTCAAAAAGGTTTTCAAATATTTTTCAATAAGATACACAAATTCTGTGTATGTTTCCGGGCTGGTATCTATTAATTCTGAACACACGCAATCTTCGTATAAAGTGGCCGCTACTTGTGCGACCATAATGTCGTAAAAATCTGGTTTACATAATGAGAGTATATTATCCTTGTAAAAGGCCTCAAAATGCTCAAATGCCTCTGTTTCTAAATCGGTTAAAAAGTCGGGTGATAAATTCATATTATATAAGATATACAAAAACTGTTAATATGGTTTTTGTAAATCAGTTTTTTAGGGGGTGATTCCCAGATATTGTTTCACTCATCCTCATTGTGTTCTGACACAGAAGGCGTCACCGGTTTTTTCGGAGTCAACGATTTTATTGAAGATGCCTTGTTGTCCAAATTTCGCACTGTAAACATTCTTGAAGTTGGATTCAAAAACAAGCCAGGAATATTATTTATGGAACCTTGTTCGCGATTATAATCCACATCCTTCACCTTTGACAATTTGTTCAATGTCAAACATTCACTGAAAAACTGCTTCAATGATTTGATTTCTTTCTGCGGCAAACCATTTTCTCTGCCATATTTTTCAGCATAAGAGTGCAATTTCTGTATTTTCAACCTTTTGTCCAATTTGTTCCAAGGCTCCGTGCTCATTGCGTTTTTTTCTTTTTCAAGCAATTGATAAATCTGGGTTTCTCCATCATCTCCATTACATATTGGTATTATCTTGTCTTTGGGCGTCCCAGTTGCAGTAATCAATGTTTTATATTTGTTTAATATTTTATTGTCGGCGTCGTTTTCCATTTATAATAATTATATTTTATCTATTTAAATGGATAAACGAACATTTAATTTGCCGCCAACAACAACAACACAGTTGAAAGAAGTCAAAGAAAAGAAGCCACCAAAAATCAGAAAAGCGGCTGATGCGTGGTCAGCCACAGACAAATCCCAACTCACTGACGAACAACAATTGCAAATATTAATGGACACCAATCACACGTTGCACAAAGAAATGACCAAACAAATCACAAACAAAATTCACAGTTATCGCAGCCAAGACATCAAAAAATCTTTGTTGAACCCTGACAAGTTAGTGACCACACAATATGTTGTTGACCTACTTTGTGAAAAACAATTAAGGTGTTATTATTGCAAATCAATGACCCTAATATTATACGATGAAGTGCGCGCAGGCATTCAATGGACACTTGACCGCATTGACAATAGTCAAGGCCACAACAAAGACAACGTTGAAATCGCCTGTTTGTCTTGCAACTTGCGTCGCCGCACAATGTATCACGAACGTTATGTGTTCACAAAACAACTTCATATTGTCAAATTATCCACATAAACACATCATTCTTTATTGTAACAAAGAATGAATGTTGAACATCAAAATGTATTGAAACAATTGCAATATTTTCTATCCATTCGCAAAATACCAAACATTATATTTCACGGGTCATCTGGAAGTGGCAAGCGCACCATCGTTCACAGTTTTATCAACCAAATTTATGAAGGCGACCGTGCCAAAATCAAAAGCAACGTAATGTATGTAAATTGTGCGCACGGTAAAGGCATCCGGTTTATCCGCGACGAATTGAAATATTTTGCAAAAGCCTGTATGCAATATGGCAATGGCGATGTGTTTAAAAGTATTGTGTTGATGAATGCGGATGAACTTACTATTGATGCTCAATCCGCCCTGCGCCGTTGCATTGAATTATTTAGTCACAACACGCGATTTTTTATTATTGTGGAAAACAAATATAAATTGTTGAACCCAATATTGTCGCGATTTTGCGAAATATTCATTCCTGATGCAACAAAAGGAAATCTGACGTTCACAAGTTTGCACCAACACAATGGATTGGATACTCGCGCAATTTCCCCACTATTTGATGTGCTTCGTCCATACATCGGCACGGACTCGGAACCACCTGACCATAAATGGTTTCTGGAACTGTCAAACAATCTTTATGAAGCCGGATGCAGTTGCATTGATTTCTTGAATTATTTGGAACAGGTTTTAGGAAACACACATCCAACAGTAATAACCACAAAGTTTGTTTATAACAAAGTCAAATCTGAATACAGAAACGAATCAATGGCAATGTTTTATATGTTTGACTTTGTGTTTTTGCGGAAAAATAAAGACATTCATAATCTGGCGTTTATGTAATAAACAGATGGATGACTTTGTGTTGGCAAACTTAAATGAAGCGCAAAATGAGTGGTCAAGTCGGTTGGTGGATACTTTATGCCCCCTGTTGATGGAAGGCATTCGTTCCATATTTAATGAAGCATGGAAAATGAGTTTGGAAAGCAACGAAATAGAAAAATATTTAATGACGTTTCAAAATCTATTGTGCAGGGTGCCCAAATGGAATGCATCCATTATTCAAGATGAATGCAAACGCATTATTGAAAAATCCGGATGCAACTATTTAGAAGACCTGATTACGTGTGTTCACGTTATTCAACTCAAAGTGTTGACTTGTGTTCGTGTGGGTTCCAGACAAAAAAAAATAGACATATCTGTGCCAAAATTGCACGATTTTGTGCATCGTGCTTACACCAATGTTGCCAGCAAGGTTTACAGAAATGCTTATATCTTTGATAAACACGCCGCTGCGCTTCAACAACAAAAACATAACCGTGAATTTGAAATTATTGTGAAAGAATGCATATTGAAAACGGTGCGTGATAGTATTCCCACAGAAGCCATTGTTCGTGCATACTTGGACGAGTCTGTGGAAATGGAAGAGGAAGAGATTGTGTCAGATGTTGTTGAACCTGTGTTGGATGTGCCGGCTTCGCCGGCGCTGGCGCAAGCCCCTGCACCTGCCCCTGTTCCTGTTCCAGAAAGCATTCCTATGCCTGAAGTGGTGCCAGCAATCAGTAATGTGTCAAATGAACCCATTGTGAATCGCCTGAAGTTTGACGATATTGACCACGCATTAAATGAAGACGGTTCTGTGTCGCAAATTAATGCGCCAAAATCAATTGAACGCTTGGAAGAAATTAGTGTTGCACGTGCATTGGAACGAAAACGCCAAGAAGAAGCCGATTCTGATGATGAAAAAATAGTCATATCGGATGCAATTGATGTTGACCTGGGTTTAATGAATTTGGATGGAACAGTTGTTGCACAGGATGCACCTATTACGCTGGATTTTGAGACACTCTAATGTTTATTCTCCTCCCAAAGGGAGGCCTTGATTTAGGCCCCCCTTGGGAGGAAATACAACATCTACTATTATATTAATTTATTACCACGTGTGGTAATAAATTAATACAAGTTCTCCAGGCAACTACCTTCGGTCTGCCTGGAGAATAATGGTTAATCCTCTTTTTTACCACCATAATATGGCTTGGCATATCCTTCTTGAATAAGCCAAGAATTTATATGAATGTCGTCCACATATATGTCCGCCAATAATCGCCCATATTTTTCTGTTTTCACATTCTCCAGTCTCACTATTTTATGTAACACAAGGCTTGACAACGCATCTCGCGCAGTCATCGCAGCGTCTTTGTTGGGTCCGCGCATTTCAGGCGCATCAATTCCATGAAGGCGAACGCTAAATTTATAATAAGGTGACCCATCCAATTTAAGTTTGGCCACAACTGTAATTGTATCTCCGTCATATACTTTGACAACAGTTCCGCTGTTTTCAATCGGAGGCACAAACGTCTGCGCATTGTCAATATCTGCAACAGTTGGCATTACGTTCAAACAACAATTAAAACAAATCATATTCGGTTTTTGTAATAACAGATACTTATTACAAAAGTGTGTCAATTTTCTGGCGTTTGCCCGAAGGGAGTGCAAAGGGTTATATATTTTCCACCCCGTTATACAAGGCTTCTTCTGCTGTCAATGTCCATATTTTTCCATTCACACGCATTTCGTTATAGTGACGAATCAATATTTCAACCACCAATCCAACACCAATTTTGTTCAAATCCGCAACATCATCAATTGTTGCTTTGTTTCCGCGTATTTCATCCATCAATGCATTATATTTTTTCAATATTTCAGATTTTCCTTCGTTCAATAAATATGCCCCCTTATTATTTTTTCCAATGTTCATCATTTTTGTTTTAAACACCATTGACCACGTTGTGCCGCGGCCTTTGAAATATCCCATAAAGCCCATCAATGAATTGAATTTATCAACTTCTTTGCCAAATCGCTGCGTCAACAATTGTTTGTAACTGACCATATCACCAGGTTCCTCTTCCAACCACGTATTTCCTTCATACAATAAAAACACATTTTTCACAACACCTTTGTTGACTCTGGCCAATAGGTATCCATATGATTTGCCGTTGCCACTGTCCAGTCTGCGTTTGTTGAAATATTCTATGATTTGCCCATCGGTCACGGCGCCGGATTGAATACCCTCCACAATGCTGCGTTTTTCACGATAATGCAGCGTGTCCATAATATGGTCAAATGCGTATTGACTGATTTGGCTGCGACTCAATCCGTGTTTGTCAATCAAATGATGCTTTATTAAACGCCCGGAATTCAAGTTTTTAGCCCAATCTTTTTCACCAGGTTCCAACACGTGCGCAACTGGGTCGTTTACTGTAGCCATATGCTCGTCTATTTCGGACAATATAAGGTCAAGCGACTTATTTCCCATTGCCGCATCGGTTGGACTAACCGGCGATTTATCGGACAACAGTTCATTCTGTTGTTGCGATGTTTCTGTTATTTTAAATTTCAATTTGTCGTGTTTAAAATCCACTGGCATAGAGACTTCTAATAAATTCGCTCTGGTATCACTTATTTCTATTGGCTGAAACATATAATGATGGCCACGGTTTATTACACGACCTGCGCGTCCCATATCATCTTCCACAGTTTCATCCAACAATCGTTCCAACACATAATTCAACTGTTCTTCCGTATCAATATTCAGTGATTTCCAAATTTCATATTTGGTGTAGACTTTTTTGGAGTTGCGATAGAGTTCTTTGGTTTTCTCCAATAAACGCTCTGAATTAGATTGTAAATACTCGGTTCCATATGTTTCAACAATCTGGTTTGTTGCAGGTGGTTGTCCAACACACGTGTATGTGCAAGAATCCGAATAATCACACGCCTCTGTGCCAGTTTTGTCGCCAATACGTATGTGAAGTAACGTGTCCGGCTTGGACGACGATTTCACCTTCACGTCTTTGTTGGCAGCAATAGAGGCCAACTGAACGTCTGTGAAATTGCTTTGTCCTATGTTCAACACGCAATCAACAGACACCTCTTTTAGTAACCGTGTGACCTTGCCAATGGTGATTGCCTTTGTTTCTGCGTATCTATAAATATAGTGGTCAGCAACCTCCTCTGATGCAGTAGACAATGATGCGTGCAAATATACCTCAACATTTCGTTCTTCAAATGGGAGTCCACAATGACTCATATTTCGCACACCACGTCCCACAATTTGTTCAATGCGGTTCATATTGTACCAAGGATCCAACACGTGCACTTGACGCACATATTTAAAATCCAACCCTTCGGATGCTGCCTTGGATATTAATATAACGCGAATATTGTGACCATATATGTTTGCTTTATTGGTGGCATATTTAATATCTTCTGCATTATTTTGTGAAAAAAACTTGTCGCCGGACAATATCATATATTTGGCTTGTTTAAAAGCATCCGCGCTATTGGTTTTCAAAAAATCTGGGCGCAACAACATTGTTTCTGCATCACGTGGCTCCTGGTTTAATGCAGCCCCCTTTTTAAACAGTGGTTTCACAAACTGTTGCATTGACCCATATCTGGAAAATCCCAACTCTTCCAACGCCAATGCCATCGGCACAATACCACCATCAATATACTGACTGTATACTATGATTATACCCTGAGAAACAAGGATTTTGTCGCATATTTTGGCAATTTTACCACTACATTGGCGAAGTCGCCCATCCAACGAAAATATGCCTTCATATCCTTTTTTGTATTCAAATGCGTGTTTCATAAATATGGTGGTTTCTTCGTCAATCTTCTTTTTTTCCTCTTTGTATTTCATTGCATTGGACAATCCTTCTTTGCCAACCATTTTTTTGATGGCCTGCTGTGTTTCATCAGGGTCGTCGTCAACCGGCTTTGTCAAAGGAAATGTCATTATGCATGCCTGAATGGGCACCTGCAACTTTGTGTATCCAAAACTTTCCATATTTTCAAACAGGGTTTCATCATCGTCTGCGTGCTGTCTGCTGAATATATTGGTGGACGACGCGCGTGTAAATATATGGTCAGCAATAAATTTGTATACAATTTCTTGTTCGCTGCCCATTTGCGTCAAATAAATTCTGTTTTTCATACCCATCATTGGGGGCACATTTGGACGCCCCGTTAAAGAATTTTTGGGGTAAGCCCTTGTTACAAATGTTTCTTGCGGTTCAAATACATCGGGATAAAGCCTGAAAGGAAATGTGTATGGATTTTCACCACGAACATAGGAGACGTATCCATTCAATCGTTTTTGCAACAGTTTGCGACCATCCACAGTCATTTGCCCAGTTTGCATATCAAATACCTCTGATGGTTTGATTGTTGGGCGGCCATCATTAATGTTCATCAAGTTTGTGAGATAAACAATTTCTTCCACCGAATTATACATTGGTGTTGCGGATAGTAACACAAACCGTAAATTGTCAGCGTGTTTTGCAACATACAACAACAAAGGCGCCACCGTTTTTCCTGGAATATTGTGAACTTCGTCAATGATTATTAGCCTATTATTAAATATGCGCTTTATATTGGCAATTTCCATATCGCGGCGTTGTTTATCTGTGTAATCCGCTGCTTTCACAATTACTTTGTTTTGAATATAATTGGCTAATTGCATATATCCCATAAAACTGTAACTGGCGTTGATTATTGAATTTGCCTGCATAATAATTTTGTCTTTTTCAACAGAGGTATCGTTGGTGGGATTGATTTCGCGCAACAAACTGCTGCCTATGCAACTTTCTATGCTGCGATTTCCCAATTTGCGTTCGTCAAATAATTGTAATCTGAAATTGTCTTGCACGTTGGTTGATGCAATCACCATAATTCGCTGATTTGACCCTGTCTGTTTCATTGTGGCACGCATCTCCTCTGCAATCCCAATCGCAGAACAGGTTTTGCCTGAACCCAGTCCGTGATACAATAATATACTGTTATATGGCGTGTTTTTGGACAGGAAATTTTTGACAAACAATTGATGCGGCATAAGTTCAAACTCTGGATTTGCACACAATTTGTCAGACAAAGTTTTGATGTCCGCGATTTTACCGTCATATTTAAATGCGCTGAATTCCTTTCTAACCGCAATTTTTTGACTCAGATCTGGGTCGTCAAGTGATGGATACAAAAAATCATCAAGTCCTGTGATTTTCTCTGTTTTGCCGGAATGCGATTTGTAATTTAATACCAAGTTATGGTCAAGGTTTGATTGTGCTAATAGTGGCATTGTAGATGGTTGTTGTGCCGGAACCGATGGCAAATCAACAATGGGTTTGCGAACATATTTTTTATGGGTTTTATTACCTTGTTTGATAAGCAGTTCATAAAGATACCCTTCAAACACAAACTTTTCCAAAGGATTATTGAAGTAATCTTTGTTTCGCATTTCCCAAATATCGTCTTTTTTACTTGGGGCTTTATGCATTTTAAGTTTTTTGAACATATTTGTGTCTACTGTTTGGATTTTTTGTTTTGACAACAAATCTTGCAATTCTTCTTGTGATTCAACAGAGTTATCGGGATAATTTTCTTCTTCTGGGACTTCTTCCTGGGCTTCAGCCTGGGCTTCTTCTGGGACTTCAGCCGGGACTTCTTCCAGGGCTTCAGCCGGGACTTCAGCCGGGACTTCTTCCAGGGCTTCTTCTGGCAGCAACTTCAATTCCTGTCTTGCATATTTTTTATGGGTTTTGTTGCCTTGTTTTTCCAACAGTTCATAAAGATATCCATCAAAAATAAACTTTTCCAATGGATGGTCAAAATATTCTTTGTTTCGCATTTCCCAAATGTCACCTTTGTTTGTCGGCGCTTTATACATTCTTAGTTTTTTGTATTCTGCTGGAGATATAGTGTTGATTCCTTGTTCCTCTATGTCTGACAAAGATTTTACAGGATTTGTGTGAATGGTGGTGTCGATGGGTGCCTCATCGGGTGGCTCTGCGGCGGGCGCCATCGGCGCCTCCGGCGCCTCTACATCAACGGGTTGTGCCTCTGCCTCTGTGGGTGGCGCCTCTGCGGTGGGCGCCTTCGGCGCCTCTACATCAACGGGTGGCGCCTTCGGCGCCGTCGGCTCTTCCGATTTCGGCGCCTTCGGCTCAAAAATCGTTTGTTTGTATTTTTTATGAGTTTTATTTTTTTGTTTATCTTCTGGAAGCAAGGTATACAAATACATATTATATACAAACTGTTTCGGCGGGTCATCAAAATACTCAGGATTGCGCAGTTCCCAAATACCATTGTTACCAATATACATTCTTAATTTTTTAAACATCGCCTTGTCTATTTCTTCAGGTTCCATAACCTGAGGTTCCATAACCTCAGGTTCCAAGACCTCAGGTTCATAAGGCATTCGCAAATATTTTACGTGGGTTTTATTGCCTTGTTTCAAGTGTTTCACATAAAGATATCCGTCGTGAACAAACAACTCAGGCGCTTCAACAGACATATTTCGCATTTCCCAAACTTCACCCACTTGTTTGTAACTTTTATACATACGATATTGTTTGAAGGTGTCAGCGTTAATAACCCGTGGCACAGGTAATTGGTCTCCATATTTAATTTTTATCACATCAGCCGCATTTTCCCCTGCGCCACCAACAACTAGTTTGCGTGTTTTATTATTCCATTTGCGCACCCTTTTTGTAACACGGTTCATTATATAAATTAGTTATATAATAAATCTGATATTTACGACGACAAATTTGCGGTGCAATTATAACACAACATACTTTGTCAAGACCATATTTATGCTCACCAATATTTTGCGCCTTTCTAAATTGTAGTTTCGTATTACAGACATACATTCACGAAATGACATCCAGCGTAATTCCCCAATTTCGTTTGCATCAACAAACGTTGTGTTGTGACCGTCTTCGCAGTCGTCCATTTGCATCACATAATATTTGTGTTTATACGCTTTGTAGTTTGACCCCATAAAGATTTCTTCATAAGGCATTAAATTTTCAATCAGTTTACCAGGCACAAGTCCAGTTTCTTCTTTGAACTCCCTCACTGCACACTCTAAATCAGTTTCACCCATTTCGCGTCGCCCTTTTGGAAATCCCCATTCTGGTTCATTCCAACCTGGATTTGCAGGATTGTTTAACAATGCAGCAAGTTGGCCAGAACTTTTTAATGCATTAAATTTATCACGACTTGCTGATTCTTCGCCAGAAATTTTACGCGGCTCTTGAGTCCAAGTGCGTTTCCATAAATCATCAAATTCCCACGTTGCTAATAACTGTTTTTCTTCAACCGTCATTTGTTTTATCATATTATCAATGTATGCTGTGTTATGCACTGCATATTTTCCACGTAAAAAATCAATGAACCCAAGGGATTCTTTACGGCGTATCATTAAATATTCTCTGGTGCCAGCGGCGGTTACTCTGTATGCTATAATTCCATTGCTGATTATGGGCAATTTACATTGATGATAATTGTGTCCCGATTTTCCACAATTATTGCATTGACCCGCGTGTTGCTGCATTCTATTTATTAGAATAAACCCTCCAAATTTTTATATACTTTGTTTCAATGCATTTAGATGCCAAAATATGGGGACCACATTATTGGTTTTTTATTCATTCGCTTGCGTTAACGTATCCGGACAATCCGAATGATGTTGTCAAACGAAAATACTATGATTTTTTTATGAACTTGCCCTTGTTTTTGCCAGATATGCGCTATGCAAAAGACTTTAGCCTAATGTTAGACAATTATCCTGTGTCGCCATATTTGGCCAACAAAGACAGTTTGTTTCGGTGGACTGTATTTATTCATAATAAAGTGAATGCTTTATTGGGCAAGCAACCTGTCTCGGTGGAAGAGGCCACCGACACATATTATGCCAAATATCAACCTGAACCAACGCATTTATACAAAGACCTGAAAGTGCGCAGATATTATTTGCACGTGGGCTTTATATTGGCTGTCTTAGCATTGGCTTTTTATTTGGCATAAATTATAATATGCAACTAAATGGATTACCTGTGTTACAAAATATAAATAATTCGGCGACGTGGATGCCTGTTAAAGTAGGTGGCGTTGACCGTTCCAGTGCATTTGCTTTGCAACGGATGGCGCAACCTGAATTGACAAACAAATCTGTTGTTGCGCATCGGTTTATTGGTGGAAATCGTGATGCTTCCTCTGTGGTTGCGCGCAAAAGACTGCAAAGAGGTGACGTGCGCTCGCTGACAAATTCATATGCAGCGTCGGATGCGGTGTCAAAGCGGGATGTAACAATGGCGATTGCCAGAACACGGAGAGGAAGTGGTTAACGCTTTCTACGGCGGTGACTTACATTTGCTTTCGGCTGCGACTTACGATTTGTGATGCGGCGCCTACACCTGCGTGTTTTGCCACCCTTTTTCGGTGTTTCATATACATAATTGGTTTCAGCAATGGTGCGTGCCGGGGTGCGTGCCGGTGACGATGCATACTTTTTTTGTGCAGGTTCCACGTCCGGCGTGTGTTCTGCGCTTCGTTTATTGCAACTGTTAGATGCGCATTCATTATTATCGTTCAACATTACTGTATGGAATCTTGATTTTGAATATTTTGGAGTTTGCATATAGGGCAAGGGTTGCGTCTCAACATCAGCAGGGGTTTCTGATATTGCCTCGCTGACCAATATATCACTGTTGTTTAATATATCAGCAAGTGCCCCTGTTGATATTTTATACTGTGTATCGCTGCCCTGATTTTCCATCAACACTTGTTGAATGTCACCCAAATATGTGTTCATTTTTGACCGCTGTTCTTCCTCTGTCAATAATTGTGCCTGATTTTTTGCCGATAAATATAAACTGGTGCAGTAAATCGTGTATTTTATGTAACCAGTCATATCCATTCCTGATTCGGTGAATACCCTGTATTCCGCATTAATTAAATCGCATATAGGGCGAATATGATTTTCCAAATTGCGCAAAAACTTGGTTTTATAATCTTCCGTATTGTTTGCTGATTGCAGTTTATCAAACAATATATTCGCATTATTACTGTTAAACACCATTGCATTGCCATCCCACGTGAATAATAACAAATCCGATTTTATAATATTGCAACCGCTGTGTGCATATTTGTAGTTTTGATTGATAATTTTTGTCATTGCCTCCGTAAATACCTGACCTTTGGTTCGGGAGTGCAACCCACCAAATAAACACGCAAACATAACAGGCACAATATGTTCGCAATGTGACTGGGTTTCAGACAATCCGTATCCGCATATCCAACAATGACTCTTTGACTCAGCCGTATTTGCGTTTGCTGCGAAAAATTTTGGTTCACTTGATGGCGTGGTTTCGCAACATTTGCCAATAACGCGTTTGCATTGAACTTGCGGACTTTGTGTTTCCACAGATTTCCGAAAGGCATTCAACTTTTTTCCAAAAAATATGTCCATTAATTCTGATGAACTCATTTTTAACAAGCGGTCAATAGACAAATTATGCGATGGGTCTCTATTTGGTGTCATACAGACCTTGTTTTTGCAATTATCACTACGCACGCTCATTTTATTTTATATATTGTCTATATATTTAACAAAGATATGCGGATTGAATTGGTTGTGTTTTTGATTACTGCTGCGCTGATATTCAATATACATACAGATGGTAAATATTTACAGTTGTTGCAATCCAATCAAAAATATTTGAAAATGGGCGGCATTGCTTTAGGGGGTCTTATGGTTTATGTATTGTTGAAAAAATTTCCAGACCGTGCAGAAAATATTATTCGCAGTTCCAATGAATATATGAAATATTTACCGGTGGACGGGCAAACCGCGTCTATGCTGTCGCCAATATTAGATTTCACTGCTAAACAAGGCAATTTTGATGACGTAATATCTGGGCGCACAGTGCTGCGTCCTAATGCCGGTGGGTC
>JACCDP010315494.1_pt1 | contig 20330 bp, 16 predicted proteins | sample 7445841 | NCBI WGS metagenome assembly JACCDP01 (sample SAMN15323441, study PRJNA562643) | freshwater metagenome | isolation source: river surface water | place: USA:Blue River Watershed | collected 2017-08-17
CTTCGCGCGAAGACGGCGACCTCGTCGGGGGCGACGAGCGAGTCTCCGCTCTCCCAGCTGTGGACGTGCAGATCGCCCGCGTACCAGCGGCGGCCCTTCATGATGGGCGGCGTGGGCAGGTAGGGCGCAAGCGTCGGGTCGGCGGGACGGGAGGGGTCGGTGCGGAGCGTCACCTCGACCCGGTAGTTGATGGGCCGCTCGTTGATGCGCGCGAGCCCCATCACCACACGCCACCGGCCGGGCGGAATGGGGCCGGCGAGGTAGCTGCGTGAGGCCATGCGTTCGCCAATGAAGACGCGCTCCGGGTTTCCGCCGCCCCAGCCGCGAAAGCCGTTTGGATCGTCGAGGCCCCAATCGATGATGTTCGCCTTCGACAGGTCGTCGTGGCGCACCTCGATCTCGCGGATGCCCTCGGGCACCTCGAACGGGAGGTAAGCGAAGCCGCCCTCGGGACCGTCGAGCGTCCCTTCGAGAACGAGCGGCTCAGCGCGTGCGGTGATGGCCGCAAGACAGACGACAACAAGAAGTCGAGTCATGGCGAGGAGATACCATCGACCGCCCCGATTTTCGCCGCCTTGCGGCAAGATGCGCCGCCATGAGGCCGCCATGAAACTGGGCATCGATTTCGGCACCACGCACACAGCGGTCGCTTGGGCAGACCGCGGCAACTACCCGGTGCTCACGTTCGAGAACGTCGAGGGCGATCCCGTCGACGCCATTCCGTCGATGGCCGCAGAGCTGGATGGAACGCTCCACTTCGGCCTCGAAGCACAGGCGCTGGTGACGCGCGAGGCGCGCGCCGTCCCGCTGCGGTCCTTCAAGCGGGTCCTGTCATCTGCGACGGTGACGGCCGACACTCCTGTCCAGATCGGCGCGGTGACGATTCCGGCCCTCGAGCTGGTGACGCGCTTCCTCATCTCGGTGGGCGCGACGGTCCGCGAGCGGCTGGGTTCGCTGTCGCGGAGGCCGCAGTCGGGCGCGCTGGAGGCGGTGGTGGCGGTGCCCGCGAACGCCTTCGGAGCGCAGCGGTTCCTGACGCTGGATGCGTTCCGCCGGGCGGGATTCGACGTCAAGGCGCTGCTCAACGAGCCCTCCGCGGCGGGCTTCGAATACGTCCACCGTCACGCCGACACACTCAGCTCGAGGCGCACGCAAGTGGTGGTCTATGACCTCGGCGGCGGCACGTTCGACGCCTCCCTCGTCCACGTCGCCTCGGGGCAGCACGAGGTGGTGACGACCGCGGGCCTGAACGATCTGGGCGGCGACGACCTCGACCAGCTGCTCATGCACCTTGCGCTCGCGGAGCTCGGCATCGCCGGCGAAGGGCTCTCGCACACGACGCGCGCACGCCTCATCGAACGGTGCCGAGAGGCGAAGGAGCGGCTCACCGTCAACTCACGCCGCGTGCTGATCGATCTCGAGGGGCTGACGGAGATGGGCGAGGGAGAGGTGAGCGTGCCGGTGCCGCAGTTCTACGAAGCCGCCACGCCGCTGGTGAAGCGCTCGCTCGACGTGATGGAGCCCGTCGTGGCGGCTGCACGGCGGGGCGAAGAGGACGAGCTCGCGGGTGTCTACGTCGTGGGTGGTGGCAGCGCGTTGCCGCTGGTGGCTCGCATGCTCCGTGAGCGCTTCGGTCGCAGGCTCCACCGCTCGCCCTACCCCTCCGCCGCGACGGCGATCGGGCTCGCGATTGCGGCCGATGCCGGCAAGCGCGCAACCTTGAGCGACCGGATGTCGCGCCACTTCGGCGTCTTCCGCGAAGGCAACGGCGGCAGCCGCATCGTCTTCGACCCCATCTTCCCGAAGGACGCGCCGCTGCCGAAGGACGGCACGACGACGGAGCTGACCCGCACCTACCGGCCCGCCCACAACATCGGCCACCTGCGCTTCGTCGAGTGCCAGGCGATCGGGCCGGACGGCGCGCCGCGCGGCGACGTGATGCCGTTCGCCGATCTCTACGTGGCCTACGACCGCACGCTGCGCGGCAGTGCCGACCTGAAGCGCGTTCCCATCGCCCGCTTCAACCGTGCACCGCTCATCGAGGAGCGGTATCGGCTGGATGCGGACGGTCTCGTTGGCGTCACCGTCACCGACCTCGAGACAGGCTGGCAGGAGACGCACCGCCTGGGTTCGTGACGCCCCGAGGTTGATCCGAAAACCGAACGGTCGTACGATTTTGGCATGGCACGTCCGAAGTCCATCGAGGCGCGCGACACGCGACGGGAGCTGCTCGATGCAGCGCTCGAGCTGTTCGCCGAAAACGGTTTTCACGGTACGGGACTGCGCGACATCGCCCGGGCGGTGGGCGTGCGCGAGGGGACCGTCTACCACCACTTCGCGAGCAAGGAGGCGCTGTTCGAGGCGCTCATCACCGAGCCGCCGGACGACGCCGCAGGTTACGTCGTGGGGCTGGTCGGTGGGCAGACGCCGGACGACCTCCTGCCGATGTTCGAGGAGCTGCTCGTCGGGATGATGGAGCGGCTGGCGCGGCTTCGTGAGCGCAAGAAGTTCAGGCTTTTGATGAACGACGGCATGAGGCTCGCGCTCGACGGGAAGATCAGCTTCATGGACCAGGCCGGAGGCGCGGCGCGGGCGGAGATGACGCGGTTCATGAAGCGGCTGGTTGCCGAGGGGCGCCTCGACGGCGACCCGGAGATGCTGACCGTCGCCTTCATCGCGCCGGTGCTGATGTGGCGCCAGATGGTGGCGCTGGGTTCGCCGCACCGCTTCGCCCACGATTTCCGGCACTTCGCCCGCGCCCACGCCACGCACTTCCTCCGCGGGGCGGAGCCACGCACCGCCCCCTCGGCGGCGGCATCGAAGAAGAAACCGAACGGTCGTTCGACCGGACGGCGTCCGCGCGCCTGAACAAGACGAGCCCTCCATGTGGACCCTCCTGCAGATTGCGTTGCGCAACGTCGTGCGAAACCGGCGGCGCACGCTCATCACTCTCGCGGCCCTCCTGGTCGGCGTGGGGGTGATGGTCTCGATTCGCGGCCTCCTGTCGGGCTTCCAGCGCGGCCTTGTCATGGGCGTCGTGCAGGGGCAGACCGGCGCCATCCAGGTGCACAAGAAGGGCTACCTCGCGAACGTGCTCTCGAACCCCATCAACCTGGACTTCGCGGCGGACGAGGTGCTGGCGAAGGTTCGAGCAGAGCCGGGCGTGGTGGCTGCGAGCGCGCGCATCATGTTCGCGGGCCTCGTGTCGAGCGGCGACGAGACGATGTTCCTCGCGGTGCAGGGCGTCGATTCGACGGGCGAGTTCGAGGTCTGTCCGCTGCGCAGGCGCACGCTGGATCAGGGCGGCACGCTGCTGCCGCCGGCGGGCGGTGATGGCGGCGTGGTGCTGGCGACGGAGCTGGCGAAGAGCATGAAGCTGAAGACCGGTGCAGAGCTGTCGCTGCTGGCTTCGGACAAGGACGGCGCGCTCAACGGCGAGCCGGTGCAGCTGACCGGGACGCTGGACCTGAACATGCCCGGCGAGAAGAAGGTGGGCCTCGTGCCCCTCGCCGTGGCGCAGCGCCTGCTCCGCATGGAGGGACGAGCGACCGAGGTCATCGTGAGCGTCCCCGAGGAGCGCATCGACGAGCTGGGCGATCTGGTGAAGCGGCTGCAAGCGCGGCTGGGGCCGGAGTACGAGGTGTCGAGCTGGGACGAGATCGCGACTTTCGTGCGCCAGACGCAGGCGCGGCAGAACTTCATCCTGCAGCTCATCGCGGCCGTCTTCATGGTGCTGATGCTCCTGGGCGTCGCGAACACGATGCTGATGAGCGTGCTGGAGCGGACGCGCGAGGTCGGCTCGATGATGGCGATGGGCGTGCGCCGCTCGCGAATACTGATGCTGTTTCTGTTCGAAGCGGCGGGCCTGGGCGCCTTGGGCGGCCTCATCGGAGCGGGCGCGGGGCGCGGCCTCGTCGCCTTCCTGAATGCGCGCGGCCTCGAGGTGACGGCCCCCGGACAGAACGTGCCGTTTTTGATTCGGCCCTACGTGATGCCGCAGTACCTCGCGATGGTCGTGGTCATCGCCACCGCGGGCTCCGTCCTCTTCGCGCTCTACCCTGCCTGGCGCGCCAGCCGCATGCGTCCCGTCGAAGCCCTGAGCGGCGGCTAGTCCACCGGGAAGGAAACCGAACGAATGTTCACCCAGCTGACCCTCGCAGTGCGGAACGTGCGCCGGAACAAGGCGCGCACGGCGCTGACGCTCGGCACCATCGGCTTCGGCGTGTTGATGACCTTCTTCCTTGGAGGCTTCGCGCAGGGCTTCCGGAACATGCTGATCGACGACACGATCTTCGGCCGCACCGGCGCGTTGCAGGTCCACAAGAGGGGCTACTTCGAGGTGCGCGACAACCAGCCCATCGACTTCGACATCGAGCAGGGCGGCGAGCTGCAGAGGCGCATCGAAGCGGTACCGGGCGTGGTGGCCGTGACGCCGCGCATCGTCTTCTCGGGACTGCTCAACGACGGCTCGCGCTCGACCAACGTGGTGGTCACCGGCATGGAGGCCGAGACCATGGGCCGCGTGCTGCCCATGGCGAAGGACGACGTGAACGGCGGCGGCGTGGGGTCGGAGGCGTCGGCGACGGTGCTGGGCGCCGACCTCGCGCGCGCACTGCAGCTGCTGGTCCCGAAGGAGGGCGCGCCGCCCCCGAAGGCGAACGAGAAGCCCGAAGAGACGTTCCAGTCAGGCCGGGTGGTGGTGTTCCAGGCGGCGGCGAAGGGCGGCCGCCAGAACGCGCTCGACGCGACCGTGACCGGCACCATCGACAACGGCAACGCCTTCGAGTCGAAGCGCGTCGCCTACGTGCCGCTTTCATGGGCGCAGCGTCTGCTCGGCATGGAGGGGCGCGTCACCGAGTACGCAATCGCAGTGCAGCATCGCGACGAGATCGACGATGTGGCGGAGCGGCTGCGGACGGCCCTGGGCGCCGAATACGAGGTGCAGACGTGGCGCGAGCTGAGGCCGAACGTCGCCGACGTGACGCGCTTCGTGAAGGTGGTGCTGACCGCGATCTGCCTTATTTTCCTGATCATCGCCGTCATCGGCGTCGTCAACACGATGCTGATGAGCGTGCTGGAGCGGACCCGCGAGATCGGCACGATGATGGCCGTCGGCGTGAAGCGCGGACAGGTGCTGGCGATGTTCGTGATGGAGGCCGCGGTGCAGGCGGCGCTGGGCGGCCTCGTCGGCGGAGCGATCGGCGCGGGCATCGTCCTGCGCATCGCGGCGACGGGCGGCGTCGCCGTCTTTGCCCCCGGAACCAAGGTGCTCAAGCACATCGTTCCTGCGTTGCCGACCGAGCTGGTCGTGGTGGCTCTCGTGGCGTCGCTCGTGGGCGCCATGGGCGCGGCGCTCTACCCCGCCTGGCGCGCGAGCCGGCTGCATCCCGTCGAGGCGCTGAGGGCGCTCTGACCCATCCAGTCTTTTCCTCACCGGAGCTCCCGATGCGAACGATCGTTCAATTTTCCCTGCTGGGCCTCCTCCTCGCCGCGCGCTTGGCACTTGCCGCCGAGCCGACCGCCGAGGAGATCATCAAGCGCTACGACAAGATCATGGGACCGGCGAACTTCGAGGCGACGAGCCAGATGACGGCGCATCGGGACGACGACACCGAGCGCTCGTACAAGATGCGCTACCTCAAGTCGGGCACCGACAAGTTCCGGCTCTGGTTCCAGGAGCCCGCGGCGGTGCGCGGCCAGGAGCTGCTCCGGCAGGGCGACAACAGCTGGCTCTACATGCCGAACCTCAAGCGCTCGGTGCGGCTCGCAAACCGCGACAGCTTCCAGGGCGGCGACTTCAACAACGCCGACGTGCTGCGCGTGAACTACGAGGCCGACTACAGCGGCACGCTTTTGGCTGATTCCGAGGGCATTCCGGACAGCCACCTCGTCGAACTGAAGGCGAAGGGTCCCGACGCCTCCTATGACCGCGTGCGCCTCTGGGTGCGCAAGGGCGACTTCCAGCCCATCAAGGCCGAGTTCTTCACCGAGAGCGGCAAGATGCTCCGCATGGCCGAGTTCAGCGACATCCGCGACTTCGGCAACGGGCTCAAGCGGCCGGCGCGCATCGTGATGAAGAACATGCTCGCGACGAAGCGCTTCTCGGTCATGACGCTGGACGCGATGAACACCAAGGTTGCGCCGTCGTCGTCGAAGTTCGTTCTGGACGATCTGGGGCGCTAGATGACGACGCGCACGGCCGGCCTGCTTCTCCTGCTGCTTTGCGTACCTCTCGCGGGCGCTGCCGAAGAGTCGAACGGTCGTTCGGTTTCCGCCGGGGCCACGCCGGAGCCCATCGAGGCGGCGCCGGCCGAAGGCAGCGTGGAGGATGCGCCGCCACCGGTGCGTCTCGAGACCAGCGTCACGGGCTATCTGGACACGCGGCAGACCTACCAGCACGTGCCCGGGGGACGGCTCCTGCCGGCGAGCAGCGTGCCCGCGTGGCTCTCCATCACCGAGGGCAACTTCCAGCTGAAGCTGCGCTGGGGCGACCGCGGGCTCGCCTACGTCGACGCCTCGTTCTTCCATCAGGCGGGGAAGTTCTTTCAGGCCGACACGGCGGATGGCGGCCTCGAGCCGATCGACGATCGCGACGTCGCGTCGCTTCGGCCCCTGACGGTGGTGAGTGAGGCCTACGGTACGTTGAACTTCGGTGAGCACGCGCGGCTGACCGTCGGCAAGAAGCGCATCGTCTGGGGACCCGGCTTCGCACTCAACCCGACGGATCTGCTGAACCCGCCGAAGGATCCGACCGACCCGACGTTCCAGCGCGCCGGCTCCTGGCTCGGCTGGCTGGAGTTTCCGTTCGACACCTTCACGCTCAGCTTCGTTGGCGCGGCGAAGACGCTGCGGCAGTACGGCGGCCTGCCGTCGGCGCTGCTCGTCTACCCGGACCATCCGACGGCCGAGGCGGTGCAGAACCCGGCGCTCGACGACCGCGACGAGCAGGCGCACTTCTCGACCGTGGCCCGCGCCTACTTCCTGTGGAAGGACACCGACATCAACCTCTTCTGGTCGTTCACGAACCTTTACAACGACGCCTTCGAGATGAAGAACCGCGCCGGCTTCTCGCTCTCGCGCGTGGTGGGCGAGTGGGAGCTGCACTTCGAGGCGATGGGTCAGCTGGGCTCCTCGCGCGTCTACGCCTCGCCCGACTGCGTCACCGACGTCGCGGCGATTGGCCTCTGCGCGCTCTCGGGCAGGACCATCGCGGCCCGAAGCCGCCTCGAGGACAAGAACTTCACCGCGCGCGTGCTGGCCGGGGCGCGCTGGAGCCTCGAGAACAACGGACTGCTATCGATAGAGTATTCCTACATCGGTGACGGCTACACCGCAGACGAGTTCCGCGACTACGTCGCTCTCGTGAAGTACGGACAGCAGGCCATCGCGGCGCTTCCCGCCGACAGGCGTCCGACCATCCCCGGCCAGCAGGCGTCCGACCCGGGCAGCCCGCAGAAGTTCACGTTCGACCCGCTGCGACGCCACTACGCCTTCGTCACCTGGCAGCAGCCGCAGGTGAAGGACGACTTCACGCTCACCGCGACGCTGCTGGTCGGCCTCGAGGACCTGTCGGGCCAGCTCGTCCCCGGCGTGACGTGGAGCGCGCGCGAATGGCTGAACGTCTCGACCGCGCTCTTCGTGCCGATTCCGGGTGTCCCCGGCCTGAGCGCCGACGTCGGCGGCAAGACCTACTCGGAGTACGGCCTCTCACCGGTCGACGTGCGCGCCTTCGTCTCTGCGCGCGCCTTTTTCTAGGCCTTTCTGAACGCCTCTTCGGAGCACCCCATGGCCCTCGTCAAGCTGCACGACGTCAAGAAGACCTACCTCTTGGGCAAGACCGAGGTGCCGGCGCTGTCGGGCGTCAGCCTCCAGATCGAGCGCGGCGAGTTCACGGTGGTGATGGGGCCGTCGGGCTCGGGCAAGACGACGCTGCTCAACATCATCGGGTGTCTCGACCGCGCCACGAGCGGCTCGTACCAGCTCGACGGCGAGGAGATCGGCCACCGCGACTTCAACGATCTCGCAGAGGTCCGCAACCGGAAGATCGGCTTCATCTTCCAGTCGTTCAACCTGATCCCCGTGCTCAACGTCGTCGAGAACATCGAGTTTCCGTGCCTGATTCGCGGCGAGCCCCGCGCGGCGCTGCGGGCGCGTGCGCTGAAGGTCGCAGCCGACGTGGGCCTGTCGGATCGCATCGCGAACCGGCCTGACGAGCTGTCGGGCGGTCAGCGGCAGCGCGTCGCCATCGCCCGCGCGCTCATCACCGAGCCACAGCTGGTGCTGGCCGACGAGCCGACCGCGAACCTCGACTCCAAGACGAGCGACCAGATCATCGACCTGATGCTGGAGCTGAACCGGACGAAGAACGTGACGTTCCTGTTTTCGACGCACGACCCCCGCGTCATGAAGCACGCCCGGCGGGTGGTGCGCATCGCCGACGGCGTGCTGGTCGACGGCACCGAGGCGGCGGCGCTCGACATCGCGCAGGCGGCGGCCGGCGGCCACTGAGGCTCTACCTCAAGAAGCTTCTTTCGGCCTTTTTTCAGGCCAATTTGCGTCGTCGCTGCACGCCGTTGAGTCCTGTTCCCGCGGACGCTACAACCGGCCTCTTCCCCTCCGACGAAGATCATTTCGGGCGGACGGACGAGGCCTCGCATGACCCCCGGCGACTTCACCCACCTCCACCTCCACACGCTCTACAGCATGCTGGACGGGGCGATCCGCATCCCCGACCTGCTGAAGACGGTGAAGGAGAAGGGCATGTCGTCGGTGGCGGTGACCGACCACGGCAACATGTTCGGCGTCATCGACTTCTATCGGAAGGCGAAGGAGTACGGCATCAAGCCGATCATCGGCACCGAGGCCTACGTCGCCGGGCCGAAGGGCATGAGCGACCGCACCGAGCGCGTCGGACACCACCTGATCCTGCTGGCGAAGAACGCCGAGGGCTACGCGAACCTGCGTTACCTCGCGTCGAAGGCCTACCTCGAGGGCTTCTATTACGACGCCCGCATCGACAAGAAGATCCTGCGCGAGCGGTCGGCCGGCCTCGTGGGCCTGTCGGCCTGTCTCGGCGGCGAAATTCCGCGCTTCCTCAAGAAGGGCGACCGGGACGGCGCGCGCCGCGCTGCCCTCGAATACAAGGAGATCTTCGAGCCCGGCAGCTTCTTCCTCGAGGTCCAGTCGAACGGCATCCACGATCAGGAAGAGGTCAACCCGCAGCTGATGCAGCTGTCCCGCGACCTGGACATTCCCCTCGTCGCCACCGCCGACTCTCACTACGTCAGCCGAGAGGACGCGCACGCCCACGAGCACCTCATGTGCATCGCCTCCGGCAAGACGCTGGAGGACCAGAAGCGGCTGCGGCACGAAACCGACGAGCTCTACATCAAGAGCCCCGAAGAGATGTGGGGCCACTTCAGCGGCACGCCCGAGGCCGTCACCAACACGCAGCGCATCGCAGAGATGTGCAACGTCGAGCTGGACCTCAAGACCGTCTACCTGCCGAAGTTCCAGACGCCCGACGACATGGCCCCCGACGAGTTCCTCGCGGTGAAGGCGATGGAGGGGCTCGAGAGGCGGCTCGCGGACCTGCCCTACAAGGTGGACCACGACGAGTACCGCGCCCGCCTCGCCCGCGAGGTGAAGGTCATCCAGCAGATGGGCTTCGCGGGCTACTTCCTCATCGTCCAGGACTTCATCAACTGGGCGAAGGACCACACCATCCCGGTGGGTCCCGGCCGCGGCTCCGGCGCCGGCAGCTGCGTCGCGTGGGCGCTGCGCATCACCGACATCGACCCGCTCCGCTACAACCTGCTCTTCGAGCGCTTCCTCAACCCGGAACGCGTCTCGATGCCCGACTTCGACATCGACTTCTGCCAGGACCGCCGCGGCGAAGTGATCGGCTACGTCTCCGAGAAGTACGGGAAGAACAACGTCGGCCAGATCATCACCTTCGGACAGCTGCGCGCGAAGAGCGTCATCCGCGACGTCTGCCGCGTCCGTGGCCTGCCGTTCTCCGAGGCCGACCGCATCGCCAAGCTGATCCCCGAAGAGCTGGGCATCACCCTCAAGGACGCGATCGAAAAAGAGCCGCGGCTGCGCGACCTCATGGATGCGGACGACAAGGTCCGCGAAATCGTGGAGGTCTCGCTGCGCCTCGAAGGGCTCAACCGCCAGGCCGGCATGCATGCGGCCGGCATCGTCATCGCCGACAAGCCGCTCTGGGAGTACGTGCCGCTCTACAAGGGCGTCAACGGCGAGCTCGTGACGCAGTTCGCGAAGGACGAGGTCGAGAAGGCCGGCCTCGTGAAGTTCGACTTCCTCGGCCTCAAGACGCTCACCGTCATCGCGAACGGCGTGAAGATGGTGAACCGCGGCAAGTCGCCCGACGACCCCGACTACGTCGACGTGGGCAAGCTGCGGGTCGACGACAAGAAGGTGTACGAGATCATCACCCGGGGTGAAACCGCCGGCGTCTTCCAGATGGAGTCTTCGGGCTTCACCGAGATGGTGAAGAGCATGAAGCCCACGGTGTTCGAGGACATCATCGCCGCGGGCGCGCTCTACCGCCCCGGCCCGCTCGACCAGAAGGGCGACGACGGCCGCACCATGGTCGAAGTCTTCATCGCCCGTAAGCACGGCGAAGCGGTCGAATACCCGCACCCGAAGCTCGAAACGATCCTCAAGGAGACCTACGGCGTCATCGTCTACCAAGAGCAGGTGATGCAGATCTCGCAGGTACTCGCCGGCTACTCGCTGGGCCGCGCCGACCTCCTGCGCCGCGCCATGGGCAAGAAGAAGGCCGAGGAGATGGCGAAGGAGCGCAAGGGCTTCCTCGAGGGCGCGCTGGCGAACGGCGTCGAGCAGGCCACGGCCGATCGCATCTTCAACCTGATGGAGAAGTTCGCGGCGTACGGCTTCAACAAGTCGCACTCGGCGGCGTACGGCCTCGTCACCTACCAGACCGCGTGGCTCAAGGCGCACCACCCGTCCGAGTTCATGGCGGCGCTCCTCTCCTCGGAGCGCGACAACACCGACAAGGTCGTCGCGCACATCGCCGAGGCGAAGGAGATGGGCATCGACGTGCTCGCCCCCGACATCAACGAGTCGGAGCTCGACTTCAACGTACCGCTGGGCAGCGTCGCCGTCCCCGGCGCAAAAGGCCGGAAAAAGAAGGAGAAACCGATTCGCTTCGGCCTCGGGGCCATCAAGGGCGTCGGCGAGAGCGCGGTCGAGGCGATCCTCGCGGCGCGCGCGGAAAAAGGCGCGACGACGCCGTTCAAGGGGCTCTTCGACTTCTGCCAGCGCGTCGACTTGAAGCGCGTCAACAAGAAGACCATCGAAGCGCTGATCTCCGGCGGCGCCTTCGACTTCACCAAGCAGCCGCGGCGCGCACTCGCCGAAGCGATCGACACGGCCGTCGACCGCGGGCAGGCGGCCCAGCGCGACAAGGCAAGCGGGCAGTCCAGCCTCTTTGGCCTCCTGGGCGGCGGCCCCGCGGCGAAGAAGGGCGAGACGGCCGTCACCGAGGACGTGCCGGACGTCGAGGAGTGGCCCGAGCGCGACCGCCTGAAGAAAGAGAAGCAGACCCTCGGCTTCTACATCTCGGGACATCCGCTCGACCGCTACGTCGACGACGTCAAGCGCTACACCACCCACACGCTGGCCGGGCTCCCGGCGAAGCCGTTCGAGAAGGTCGTCGTCGCCGGCATCGTCTACGGCTGGCGGGAGCGGCCCACCAAGACCGGCAAGCGCATGGGCTTCGCCACCCTCGAGGACTTCTCGGGCACCGTCGAATGCGTCGCCTACGACGAAGCCGTCAACAAGTTCTCGGAGCTGCTGCAGGGCGACGACCCGGTCCTCGTGCGCGGCAAGATCCGCCTCAACGATCGCATGGGCGGCGGCGGCGGCGAGGGCGAGCAGGAGAGTCAGCCCACGCCCGAGATTCAGATCGAGGAGGTGCGGCTGCTCTCCGACGTGCGCGCCGAAAAGGCGACCCGCCTCGAGATCCACACCGACGTCGCAAACCTCGACCCCGTGCGGATGAAGAAGCTGCAGGCCCTGTTGCGCAACAGCCGCGGCAACTGCGCGCCCTACCTGTACGTCACCATTCCCGGCCAGTCCGAGACGCGACTCGCCATCAGAGGCCTCAAGGTTGCGCCTGCCGACGAGCTCCTCAGCGCCATCGACCGCGTCTTCGGCGGCGGCCGCCACGCCACGGTGAAGTGACCATGAGCGAGATCAGCGCGAGGCAGCTCATCGCCCCCGAGTGCCCCTGGCACGACGCCCAGCAGCTGTTCGGAGAGCCGAACGTGAAGTGGTGCGAGGAGCGGCTCTGCAGCGTCATCAATGAGCCGGCGAACGCCTGGTCGAACCTCGCCTACATCCTCGTCGCGCTCTGGTGCCTGTGGCAGGGCCGCGCGCAGAACTCGCGGACGCTTCGGCAGTTCGGATGGACGCTCGCCATCGTCGGCAGCTCGTCGTTCGCGTACCACGCCACGAACAACTTCGGCACGCAGCTGCTCGACTTCATGGGCATGTACGTCTGCGTCTTCCTGCTCATCGCGATGAACCTCCATCGGGGCGGCTTCATCCCAGCCTCGCGCATCACCTGGATTCATGCGGGCGGATCGATCCTCGCGACGCTCTTGATCCTGCCCATGAGGGCCGCAGGCCTCCCCTACCAGGCGATCGTGCTGGTCGGCGCGCTGGGCATCATCGGCACCGAATTCGCGGCGGTGCGCGTCGCAGGCCGGCCGGCGTCGTACCGCTGGTTCGCCGGCTCGCTCCTGTTCTTTGCTATTGCCTTAGGATTTTCCATCTCCGACGTGAAGGGCTGGCGCTGCGACCCGAAAGACCACCTCTTTCCGGGCCACGCCCTCTGGCACCTCTTCGGCGCCGTCGGCCTGTTGCTGGGCACGCTCCATTACCGCCAGCTCGAGCTCGAGGCCGCACGACGGGAGGCGACGTGAGGACTTCGGTCGGACTCGCAGCGCTCGCCCTGCCGGCGCTGCTGTCGTGCCGCTCGCCCGAGCCGCCCACCCCCGCCTACTGGACCACCGGCACCGCCTATCCGTCGCCGCAGGGGCCCACGGTGCGCGGCCTCCTCGACCGCCGCGGCCTCATCCACGCCCACAGCTACAACTCGCACGACGCCTGCGACAACGCGCTGGGCAACACCGGCCAGCGCGACCTGCCGTGCCTCGACGACTTCCGCCGCGACCTCTGCAAGGTGCAGCACGACTTCGTCTTCCTCACGGACCACGACGGCTCGTTCTCGGAGACCGAGTACCCCGACGCGATGCTCTACAAGCCGGCCGACGGCGACACGCTCGTGACACGCGAAAACAAGCCGATCGCGACGCGCCTTGCCTGCGCCGACGGCCACCGCCCGCTCGTCATTCCCGGCACGGAGTCGGCGACCATGGCGGTGGGCCTCGAGGAGCACGTCGCACCGACGAAGGCCGCCCGCAGCGCGCTCTACAACGCCGTCGACGCGCAGGCGATCGAGGCGTTCCGCCAGAAGGGCGCCATCAGCCTGCTGCAGCACACCGAGGACTGGACGCCGGAGCAGATCACCTCGCTGCCGCTGGACGGCTTCGAGATGTACAACCTCCACGCGAACACCGTGCGCGCCGCCGGCACCGCGCTGGAGCTGATGGGCCGGCTCATTCAGAACCAGACCGAGGGCATGGCGCGGCCCGACCTCGTCTTCCTCTTCCTCTTCTCGGAAGATCCGATTTACCTCTCGACATGGAGTAAATCGCTCGCGAGCGGCGCCCGCCGCGTCACGACGATGGGCACCGACTGCCACCGCAACAGCTTTCCGCAGCTGCTGGAAGACGGCGAGCGCGTCGACAGCTACCGCCGGATGATGTCGTGGTTCTCCAACCACCTGCTCGTGCGGCCCGAGGCCGACGGCAGCTGGGACGACCGGAACCTGAAGGAGGCGCTGCGCGCGGGCCGTCTCTACGGCGCCTTCGAGGTTTTCGGCACGCCCGACGGGTTCGATTTCCACTCCACGGCCGCAGGCCTCACGAAGGAGATGGGCGAGGAGGTCACGCTCGCCGACGCGCCCACGCTGCATGTGAAGGCTCCGGCGGTCCGCGCGCTCGACCCCTCCCGCACACCGCCCAAGCTGACAACGCGGCTCTTGCGCGCCACGACCGAAGGATGGGTCGAAGTCGCATCCACGCAGGGAAACATCGACTTCACACCCACTCGACCAGGCGCCTACCGCGCGGAGGTGCGCATCGAGCCGCACCATCTGCGGCCCGACCTGCGTGACGACGCCGACCGGCTTCTCTCCCACGACTACGTCTGGATCTACTCGAACGCGCTGTACGTCCGCTGATCAGGCGTTCGCAGGGAACAGCGATTCGGCGCGCGTCTTGAACCGCTCCAGCAGCTCCGGAAGCTGCTTCTCGGTCAGCCCGTCGACGATCGCCTTCGGCACCGGGATGAAGCCGCCGATGCCCACCTCGAGGCTGTAGGTCGCGTGCGTGCGGTTCGGGCCGTCGGCGCGCAGCTGCCACGAGCCCTCGTTCTTCTTGAACAGGTCGCCACGCACGAGGCTCCAGCGGACGGTCATGCCCTCGGATTGCAGCTTCAGCGTGTAGGTGATTCGCTTGATCACCTCGATCTCGTACGTCACCTCGGCCGAGTTCGCGGTACGGTTCGCCACGGTGATCTTCTTCACCTCGGGCAGGAACTGCGGGTACTTCTCGTAGTCGTCGATCACCTTCAGCAGGTTCTCGGGCGAGACGTTGATGACGATGCTTCGCGATGCTTGCGGCATGAGGTCCTCCGGAATGAAAGGGGTGTGCATGAGACCAGATGCCGCTCCGAGGCGCCATTTCCCTGTGCTTGCCGCAATCGCCGCGCTGCTCGTCGCGGGCTGCGCGACCCCGAAGACCGCGCCGCGGATCTTCTTCCCGTTCTGGAGCGTCCGCGACTCGAAGAGCCACACCGTCGGCTGCGCCGAGGTCGTCGTCTGGATCTCGAAGAGCGGCAAGGAGGGCCTGGGCGCGAACATCCGCGTCCGAGCGCCGAACGAGCCCTGCCCCATCGCCATCGCCGAGGCCGTCGTGGAGCTCGGTTCGGAGCGCGTCGAGGCGGCCCTCCTTCCCCCCGAAGGCACCCTGCCCGCAGCATCAAACGCCAAGGCCTACATCCCCTTTCCGTTCGACAACGAGGCGGCCTGGAACCGCGGCGATCACCAGGCCACGCTCGTCGTCCGCATCCGTGCGGGCGGCGTGTCGCGCGAGATTCGGCAACCCCTCACTCAGCGCCCCCTCTCGTTCCTGCGCGAGCCGCCTCCGCCGGCCCCCCGCGGTGTCACCGTCGACAAAGTCGACCTCAAACCCTTGCGGCCACCAGGCTCGACGAAGATCCTCGCGCCCCCGCCGGAGCCCGTCCCGCCGGCCCCACAGTCCCCTCCCGCGCTGGCGCCCGCGCCAACGCCTCCTGCACCGGTCCCCGAACCCGCGCCGATGCCCGCCGAGCCAGCGGCGCCCGTCACGCCCGACGATGACGTGGCGGTCGAAGGGAGCGAGCCATGAGACGCCCTCTCTTCGGAGCCGCGCTCGTGCTGCTCTCCGGCTGTTATCTGCACCGCGAATACGATCGCAACGGCCCCGGGCACGTCGACCTCTACACGCCCCCCGTCACCATGGTCGAGATGCCGGTCGACACCGGCCGCCACGGCCTCCTGATCTCGAGCGGCGCTCTGGGCGGCGGCGGCCCGTTGTTTCGGCAGGAAGTCGGCAGCGAGAGTTTCGGACGGCTTCAGCTCGAACTGTCGGTCGACTACTTCCGCACGATCTCCGGCGCCGCCGAAGAGCCCGACAACCTGCCGCCGCTCAACGGCATCAACCTGGGCGCGACGCTGCTCTCCTCGCATGCCCCTCTCGAGCGGCAGCTGTACGCCGAGATCCAGCACACGAACCGCCTCGTCGGCGCCGCCGTCGGATGGACGTGGAACCCCGTCACCAACGCCCATGGTCCGCAGGCAACGCTCTCCTACGGGCCGATCTACGCCCGTGGGGGCTGGCTGCCCGGACAGGCAGGCACCCTCGAGTTCGGCCTCGCCCTGAAGAGCTACGCGAAGCTCAGCTGGTTCCGTTAGGCTCTCACCCGCCGGGCGCACCATCGCGCGCCCGGGAGCACCCGATGGAGCCCGCCCGCACGCCACGGCCCTGGCAGCACCTGCGGCTGATGCCCACGACGTTCGTGTTGAGCGTTGTCGTCGTCCTCGCGCTCGCCTTCGCACCTCCGACGAGAGAGGCGCTCCGTGTTCCGAAGCTGTCCGAAGCGGAGGCGATGGCCCTCGTCGCCAACTCCGACGTGCCCGTGGTGCTGACCTTCAGCGTACCCGGATGCCACTTCTGTCACGCGGCCCTGAAGATGCTGATCGAGGTCGCCGGCGAACGCCCCGCGCTGCGCTACGCCGAGGTCGACCTGTCGGAGGCAGAGGGCCTGCGCGAACGGCTCGGCATCACCGGCGTCCCGACGCAGCTGCTCTTCTCCTCGGGGCGCGTCGTCCACCGGACCGCCGGATTCAACGACGCCGCAGCGCTGGACCGCGCGCTGACAGGTGTCCGGTAGCAAACACCGCCGATGCGTCCGACTGACCGATGCCGCTGCTGGCCCTCGCACGGTATCGTCTTCAGCGTGAAAACTCCCATCGCCCCCGCTCGCCGCCCGCCCGACGCCCGCCTCACTGCGGAGTCGGGCCAGGCCGTCGTGGAAGCGGCCATCGTGATGCCCGCGATGGTCTTCCTCATCCTCGTGCTCCTGCAGCTGACGATGGTGCAGCACGCCCGCATCATGACGGACTATGCCGCGTATTGCGCCGCGCGCGCGGGCATCGTCTACAACGCCGACAACACGGCGATGCAGCAGGCCGCCACCATTGCGCTCCTGCCGACGCTGGGACGCACCGACAACCTCGCCGCCTTCACGCAGACCGCCGGCGGCGTGATGCTGATGCGCCGCGAGGTGCCGTATCGGACGCCGTTCGGCCTGCCCATCGTCCGGGTCACGACGCTGTCGCCGAAGCCCGCAGACTTCAACGCCACGCTGACGCGCCACACCGGCGGCCGCGAGATCGATTTCGACGACGTGCGGCCCGCAGCGGCGAGGCCGAACCAGCTGCAGATCGAGGTCAAATACTTCTACCGAATGAAGGTGCCGTTCGCGAACAAGATGCTCCAGACGCTCTACTTCGCGAGCCGTCCGCGCACCTACATGCTCAACCGGATGTCGGGCATGGACGTGACGCGGCCCGAGATCTTCGGACGACCGGCGACGGGCCTCGCCGAGGCCGCCTTCGTGGGCAGCGGAACGCCGGATGCCGCCCGGATCCTCGCTGCCCGCCGAGCCGCCGGCGCCCGCACGGGCGGCTTCTACATGCCGCTCACCGCCACCTACACCATGCGCATGCAGTCCAACGCCTTCCGGGCGAACGTCAACTAGCAAAGAGTCCGTTCGAAGAGCCCCTGGACTGGAGAGAACGATGCTGAAGCGAATCCAAGAGCTCAGGAAGCATGAAGAGGGGCAGGCGCTGGTGCTCGCCGCCATCTGCATGCTGGTGCTGGCGCTCTGCGTCGTCGCCACCATCAACCTGTCGTACGCCACGAGCGAAAAGATCCGGCTGCAGAACGCCGCCGACGCCGCGGCCTACACCTCGGCCGCCGACGAAGCGCGCGTCCTCAACTTCCTCGCCTACACGAACCGCGCGATGGTGGCGCACTACTGCGCCCACATGAACCTGCTCGCGTACCACTCGTTCCTCTATTTCATCTACGTCTTCTCGCGGGCGGCGACGAACATCCCGTACATAGGCCCAATCTTCTGGATCATCGCCGGTCCGGCCATGGTCGCGATGTATGCGTGGGAAGCGGTCTCGGCCATAGGAGAGTTGGCATTGGAAGGTGCCAATGCCGCGACGGCCTTCGTCCAAGTCGCCGTTGCGAACGCCATGCCTTTTCGCATCGCTGCCGGCGCACTAGCCGAGGTCCGCAAGTACAACCCGGCCTATCGCATCAACCCGATTGCGAGCACGGTGCTGGGCGTCAACGAGGCGATGAACTGGGCGAAGACCGTGTCGACCGGAGGCTTCTCGCTCTTTCCAGCCTCGAGCGACGAGGACAAGTTCAACCGCCTGCTGATGATGGAGATCGCGAACGGCAGCCGCCACCCTTGGACGGCGCACGGCGGCGGGAACGGCTCGTTCCCGCTCGTGCGCAGGGCGACGCTCAACTTCGACATCGGCGTGGCGGGCCTCTACTTCGGGAAGACCGGGCGTGCCGAATGGGGCGCGTTCCGCCCCACGACCACGGGTACGAGCCTCTTCTCGAAGGTTTACGCCGCTATTACACCCCAAGAGCAGATGTATTCGATCGACGCGCTGACGCTGGAGCTCAAGATCCTTGGCTTCAAAATCAGCCTGTCGCTCTTCTCTTACATCCGCGCCGACAAGAAGCTGCAGGGGCGCTGGCACGAGCTGTCGTCCAACGTGGGCGACAACTGTCGGCAGGTCTGCGGCGGCGGCTTCTTCGGCGGACTCTGCCGGGCAGGCTGCTCAACCGCGCTGGCACCGGTGAAGGGCATCATGGCGGCGGTCTCGGCGTCGATTCAGGCGCTGGCGTCCTTCCCCGACTCGGTGCCGCACATCCACGCGGGCATCGCGCCTTACGCGCGTTTCCGTCCGGGTAAGCAGCGTTGGTCCCGGCCCCGCGCGAACGAGATGTTCAACCAGCAGCCGACGGTGGTCATCGTCACCGAGCCGACGACCGACCTCGTGCGCCGCGCACGTCCGTTCATGAGGAACTTCAGCGCCAGTCTGGGCGGCCTCTCGGCGAACAACAGCGCGCTGGTCCGCATGGCCGGCGCGACTTCGAAGGCCTCGAAGCGGGGATACACCAGCGGCACCGACTTCCGGCCCACCGGCAACGGCGGCCTGCCCGGCTTCGCCGACGGCTTCAACGCCATCAGCGCCGGCCTCGCCTACTACCATCGTCCTGGCGACTGGCGTGAACCGCCGAACCTCTTCAACCCCTTCTGGGGCGCGAAGCTGATGCCGGTCACCGACTATCCGCTCATCGCCAACAACCCGCTCTTCTCGCCCTTCGTCCGAACCAACCTCCTGGTGCACTGATGATGATGATGCGTCGTCACCGCGAATCGGGAAGCGCCCTGACCGAGCTCGCCATCGTGGCGCCGGTCTTCATCGTTCTGGTTCTGTGGGCGCAGTTCTTCACCGACCTCGGCATCCTGCGGCTCAAGGCCGACGAGGCGGCGCGGTTCGCCCTGTGGGAAGTTGCGGCCCAGCGACCGAACGCCGAGATCGCCCGCGACGTCCAGACGCGGTTCTCCGACCTGTCGTCGCCGACCGACCGGAACAGCCAGGCGCCCGCCGGCGTCATGTCGTTCCGGCAGGTCACGATCGGGAACGTCGCCATCGCTGACGTCGACTCGCGTTTCGTCGCCCGCGACGCCGTGAAGCCGGAGGGCGGTGGTCTGCTCGCTCGCCTCCTCGGCTTCATGACGGGCCTGGTGAACAAGATGGTCGACGCGGTGCTGCGGCTCTACAACTTCAACACCAACGGCGCCGCGCAGGCGACGATCACGATTCAGGCGCGAAACACGCTCTTTCCGCGCGGTCGAATTCTCGGCATCGACCTGAGCGCTCCCGCCGAGGCGACGAACATCTCTATGACCGTGCGCTCCCCCGTGATGCTCATCGACACATGGAAGGCGTGGCCCAGCCGCTACGCCGTGGGCAGCCGCGACGTCAACGCGACGCCACAGTCGACCTACGGCCGCGGCAGCACCCCCGAAAAAGAGGTGTCGAAGCGGCTCGACAGCATCGCGTTCTTCGGCCTCGGCCGCTGGGTCGACCCGTTCGATCGCATTCTGGCCTTCCTGCGCGGGCCGGGCATCGTCATGCGGAGCACCTGGGCGAGCGGCGGACCCGTCGTCATGCTTCCCGGCGCGCCGGCGAAGCACGGCTGGTCGCCCGCGTCGGGACAGCCCGTGCAGAGGGCCGGCGACTACACGAGCGCCAACTCCCGGCTCACCAAGAACATCGATTCGCCCAACCGAAACCAGACCGACCGTCTGCGGCTGACCTCCCCCGGCGAGGCGATCAACACGGGCTACTGGCGGGACAAGGGCGGCATGGGCGGCGTCATCGACAGCGTGCCGGAGGCCCGGGCCGCCATCAACCCGTACCGCACCGCGCTGCAGTGCCGCGACGGGTTCTACATGGGCGCAGCGGTGACCGAGCTCAAGCGCTGGAGCAAGACCTTCGGACAGTGGGCGAA
>JACCDP011453838.1_pt1 | contig 20315 bp, 21 predicted proteins | sample 7445841 | NCBI WGS metagenome assembly JACCDP01 (sample SAMN15323441, study PRJNA562643) | freshwater metagenome | isolation source: river surface water | place: USA:Blue River Watershed | collected 2017-08-17
AGTGATATGGTGAACCTGGATGAGGTAATGGCATTGTCTGCCCTGATGACCTATAAGTGTGCCATTGTTAACGTTCCTTTTGGCGGTGCCAAAGGGGGAATATCCATCGATCCCAAAAAGTACAGCGCCTATGACCTGGAGCGGATTACCAGGCGATATACCAGCGAACTGATCAAAAAGAAATTTATCGGTCCTGGTGAAGACGTACCTGCACCCGATTACGGAACAGGAGAAAGAGAAATGTCATGGATACTCGATACCTATATTGCCATGCACCCGGGCGAAGTAGAAGCATTGGGTTGTGTCACCGGAAAACCCGTTACCCAAGGGGGTGTAAAAGGAAGAAGAGAGGCGACGGGATTGGGGGTGTTTTTCGGAATCCGCGAAGTATGCAACAACAAGGAAGTGATGGACCGGCTGGGTCTTAGTACCGGTATCAAAGGAAAAAAAGTGATCGTACAGGGATTGGGAAATGTGGGATATCATTCCGCCAAGTTTTTCCAGGAAGGTGGCGCGATCATCGTTGGACTGGCCGAATACGAAGGTTCCATTTACTGTGAAACAGGACTGGACGTAGAAGCAGTTTTCCAATACAGGAAAAAAACCGGATCCATTCTCAACTTCCCAGGGGCAACCAATTTCGCCAAGAATACTGACGCACTGGAAGCCCCCTGTGATATTTTGATTCCTGCCGCATTGGAAAATGTAATCAATGATACCAATGCAAATAAAATTCAGGCCAAGATTGTAGGAGAAGCGGCCAATGGTCCTCTTACTCCTGATGCAGATGAGATCCTAAACCAAAAAGGGATATTGGTGGTGCCAGACATGTACCTCAATGCAGGTGGCGTAACGGTCTCTTATTTTGAATGGTTGAAGAATCTCAGCCACGTATCCTATGGCCGTCTTGAGAGAAGGTTCATGGAAAACCAGAATGCCAACATCGTTTCACAAATCGAAACCATGACAGGCAATAAAGTGACAGATGAGCAACGCAAATTATTGGTTCATGGGCCTGATGAAATCGACCTGGTCAGAAGCGGATTGGAGGATACCATGATCAAGGCCACCAATGAAATCCTGGAATGCTGGAAGAACAATCCTAGTATTCCTGACATGAGAACAGCAGCCTTTGTCGTAGCCATCAACAAAGTAGGCAACAGCTACCTTGAATTGGGAATTTTCCCTTGATTGATTTTCAATAAGCTGGAAAAGCAGAACACCATTCGGTTTGTTCTGCTTTTTTGTTGGCAACATAACAAAATGCGCCATTGGTGATCATGAAAAAGGGAACAGGCAGTTTAACATTATAAGAAAGAACCTGCATCAATACTTTTTCATCCAACTTTATGGTTGGCGCCTTGCATTCAATGATCATCCAGGGTTGATGGTTTCTGTCATAAACCAGCAGATCAAACCGCATGGCATTTTTTTCGGTTGACAAAGTCTTTTCAACAGCAATGAAGGATGAGGGCACTTTTTGCTCTTTGATCAGCCAGTTGATGATGTTTTGCCTGACCCATTCTTCTGGTTGCAAAGCAATCCACTTCTGTCGCAGTTCATCAAATATTTGCGCCTGATCACCCGACTGCCTGAACCTGAAGGATGGTTCAGGAAAATTCATTGCTATCATGCTTGCAAAGTAATCAGTATTTTTGTTGAGAAAAGATAAAATGAATAGCAAAGAGGAAATCGTAAAAAACTGGTTGCCGCGCTATACGGGCATGAACTTGGAAGAATTTGGGGAATACATCCTGCTAACGAATTTTAGCAAATATGTTGACCTCTTTGCTGAATGGAACAAAGTGCCCGTAGTGGGACAAGGGAAGCCCATGCAATGTGCCACAGCAGAAGGCATTTCCATTATCAACTTTGGCATGGGGAGCCCTACTGCTGCAACCATCATGGACCTGCTGACCGCCATAGAACCCAAGGCAGTTCTTTTTTTGGGAAAATGTGGCGGCTTGAAAAAACGCAACAAACTGGGAGACCTGATCCTGCCCATTGCTGCCATCAGAGGCGAGGGTACTTCCAATGACTATTTCCCTGCGGAAGTTCCTGCACTTCCTGCATTTGCCCTCCAAAAAGCCATCTCCACTACCATTCGTGAACATGAACTCGATTATTGGACCGGTACAGTTTATACCACCAACAGAAGGGTTTGGGAACATGATCAGGAGTTCAAGGAATACCTGACAAAGATTAGGGCATACGCCATCGACATGGAGACCGCCACCATTTTTACAGTTGGCTTTTTCAACAAGATCCCTACAGGTGCCCTGCTGCTGGTCAGTGACCAGCCCATGATCCCTGAAGGGGTTAAGACAGAAGAAAGCGACCAAAAGGTGACCGTCAATTTTGTGGAAAATCACCTGAAAATAGGCGTTGAATCGCTCAAACAACTGATCAACAACGGGCAAACCGTTCGGCACCTAAAGTTTTGAGTTGGGAGGAAGTACCAAAAACTGCAAAAACCAAAATTTTCATTAATTTTGCAGCCTAAATGCCAAAACAGATCTGATGCCGTAAGATCAGGTTTGAAAGGATATCAACCCTATTTCGGGGCTATCGGGATTTGTTTCAGGCAATAAAATTCTACGCATGAAATTATCCCAATTCAGATTCGACTTTCCCCTCAACCTTATTGCACAGACTCCTGCCAAAAGAAGAGAAGATGCCCGCCTGATGGTGGTGCACAAAGACACTGGTCTGATCGAAAACAAAACCTTCAAAGACATCCTCGATTATTTTGAAGAGAAGGATGTTTTCGTAGTGAACAATACCAAGGTGTTCCCCGCCAGGATGTATGGACGCAAAGAAAAAACAGGTGCCAAGATCGAAGTATTCCTCTTGAGGGAACTGAACAAGCAGAACAGGCTTTGGGATGTGATCGTAGATCCTGCCAGGAAGATCCGCGTGGGAAATAAATTGTATTTCGGCGATTCCGATGAATTGATCGCAGAAGTCATCGACAATACCACTTCCCGCGGACGTACCATCCGTTTCCTTTTTGATGGCCCGGACGAGGAGTTCAAAGAGATCCTCAATTCACTGGGTGAAACGCCGCTGCCCAAATACATCAAGCGCAAGCCGGATGAATTGGATCGTGAGCGTTACCAGACAGTATATGCCAAGCATGAGGGCGCTGTTGCAGCCCCTACTGCAGGACTGCATTTCTCTGTTGAACTGATCAAGCGATTGGAAATTGAAGGTGTTCGTTTTGCGGAGATCACCCTTCACACAGGATTGGGAACCTTCAGGACAATTGAAGTAGAAGACCTGAGCAAACACAAGATGGAGGCTGAATATTACAAAGTGGATGAAACAGCCTGTAGGATTGTGAACAAGGCCAAGTCCGAGGGGCACAGGATTTGCTCTGTGGGAACCACCACCCTTCGTGCATTGGAAAGTACCTTTACCGCTGATAAATTGCTGAAGCCCTCTGAAGGCTGGACCAATATTTTTATCCATCCTCCTCATGAGTTCGCGATTTGCGACTCACTCATCACCAACTTTCACTTGCCCAAGACTTCGTTGTTGATCATGGCATGTGCATTTGCCGGTTATGAGTTGACCATGGAAGCTTATAAGAAGGCGATCAAGGACAAATATCGTTTCTTCAGCTATGGAGACGCGATGCTGATCATCTGATCCTGTAGATCACCTGAAGAAATAGGTTGCAAAAAATACCGGGAGTCCTATCCATTGGACTCCCTTTTTTTATTCCAGTCCAAACAGTCCCTTGTTCAAGGCCTTGAGTGTATCATTCTTGCTTCCGGTAGGAATGAGAATGGACACGTTGTGCATACTGCCTCCATAACTGACCATGTTGATGGCAATCCCAGAAAGCGAGGCGAACAAGGCTGCAAGCAAATTGCCTTTCTGTGTAAGTTTATTACCCACTACTGAGACGATGGTTTGTCCTTCTATCACTTCCAACTCGCCCAGTGGTTGCAATTCCATGGTGATCTTATCAAGATGTGCTGTATTGTCAATTGTTACCGATACCGCCACTTCAGAAGTGGTGATCATGTCAATGGATGTCTTGTATTTTTCAAACACTTCAAAGATCTTTCTCAAGAAACCGTAGGCCAGTAGCATTCTGCTGCTCTTGATTTTTATCATGACGATACCATCTTTGGCGGCTACTGCCTTCACTCCTTCACTGTCGGCTTCCTTCAAGATGATGGTACCTTTTGCCTCTGGCTGCATGGTGTTGAGCAACTTGACCGGAATGTTGAAATGCTGGGCAGGCCAGATAGAAGCAGGATGCAGGATCTTGGCGCCAAAGTAAGCCAACTCTGCAGCCTCATCAAAACTCAGGTGTTCTACCGGACGGGTGCTGCCCACGACCCTTGGGTCGTTGTTGTGCATGCCATCGATGTCGGTCCATATTTCGCAAACAGATGCTTCAATGGCTGCTGAAATAAGTGAAGCCGAATAATCACTTCCGCCACGCTTGAGATTGTCTACCTCTCCCTTTGCATTTCTGCAGATATATCCCTGTGTAATAAAAAGTTTTTTACCGGGATGCGCCTCGAGCGACTTCTGCAGCTTTGCCCTGATTTGCAGAACCTGTGGTTCATCATTGGCATCAATGGACATGAAATCCAATGCAGGCAGCAGCACATGATCCTCTCCTATTTCTTCCAAGTAAACAGAAAACATTTTAGTGCTCATCAATTCTCCCTGTGCCAGTATATCCTTGTTCAGGGCATCATTGAAGGATATTTTCAAAATGATGTTCAAAAACTCAAAATGCTCATTGATGATGGTTGTAGCCTTGTTTCGGGCATTTTCAGTTTTGAGCAACTGTTCGATGAAATTCATGTAATGAGCATGCAGCTGATTGATCAGCTCCTTGGCTTTATTTTTATCGCCTGAAGACATGGCATCACCGATGGACACCAAAGCATTGGTGGTTCCGCTGAGGGCACTTAGTACCACGATCTTCGGTTCAGCATCACGGGTGATCAGATCTCTTACCTGGTACATTCTTTCCGGCTTGCCTACGGAGGTGCCGCCAAACTTCATGATCTTCATGTCTATCGGTTTAAGGATGCAAAGTTAAAAATTGATATTGAATTTATCAGCAATGGCCTGCAGATCATCCAGCACTACTTGCAAGAGTGGAATGCCATGCTCCTTTCGGTCGACTTCCATGATTCTTTCCGGGTCACCAGGGATCAATACCGGTTGAGATGCATCAATGGGTTCAGCCTGTCTAAAACGGCCAATCCAAAGATCCATATCCTTTTTAAAATCCTCAGCAGTTCTGAAAGCATCGATCCGCATGGCACCAAAGAAGTGTCCAATGCCTTTCCCGGGTTGGTTTTCGGGCATCGGAACATAGGCAGGGAATGGCGGCACCCAGGGACCGAAATTGGCACCACTCAATACCGCAGAAAAAATATCTACTATCGAGCCCAATACATATCCTTTATGGCTTCCATGATCACGGTCGCTACCCAATGGTAACAATGCTCCGCCTGACTTCAGTGCATGCGCATCCTGAACAGCCCCCCCTTCTTTGTCTTGTATCCATCCCAAGGGTGCATCCAGGTTCTTGCGTTGCAGTATTTCCAATTTTCCATTGGCAGCCGTAGTTGTGGCCATATCCCCTACAAAGGGAGGTTGATTGCCCGCAGGTACGGCAACACAAATCGGGTTGGTACCCAACATTCTTTCTTTGGAAAAGGTAGGTGCCACCAATGCACTGGCATTGGTCATGACTATGCCAATCATGTCATGCGGCAAGGCCATCATGGCGTGATAGGCAGCAATTCCAAAATGATTGCTGTTTCGAACACTGACCCAGCCTGTTCCAACCGCTTTTGCTTTTTCAATGGCAATTTTCATGGATTGTGGCCCCACAACCAATCCAAGTCCCTTGTCTCCATCCACTACAGCTGTTGAGGGTGTTTCGTGAACGATTTGAATTTGGGGACGGGCATTGACCCTTTCGGCTTCCCACAATCTTATATAACCTGAGAGTCGGGCAACACCATGTGAGTCAATTCCTCTAAGATCAGCTGATACCAGCACTTCGGCTGCAGCACGGGCTTCATCAGCATTCGATCCGATGGCCTTGAAAACGGCCTCTGTAAATGACAGCAGGCGTTGATAATCGATTGTGATAGACATGGTACAAAAATATTTCATTGACAGTTCAATCGCGTTATTGCATTCAGATTTTAAGTGGATTAACCCGATTCTAAGTAGGAATAATCACTGGAGGTGAGGGTTCTTTTCCCTTTTTATACCAAACGAAGCAATGCAGCTTTGTATAAAACAATTCACATGCTTAAACTACAAATGATCGGGCACCTGGGCAAGGATTGCACCGTAAACGCCGTGAACGGCAGGAATGTAATCAATTTCAGTGTTGCTCACAGTGAGCGATTCAAAGACAACGCTGGAACGCCTCGGGAAAAGACAACATGGGTGGAATGTGCCTATTGGACAGAAAAGGTTGCCATCGTCCCCTATCTGCGGAAAGGACAATTGGTTCACCTGGAGGGAGTCCCTGATGCAAGGCATTTCACCAGAAATGATGGAACCCCAGGAGTTGCCCTGACACTGCGCGTGTTTGGTATTCAGTTGCTGGGCACATCCAAGGAAAACGATCCTGTAAATGATGAGGAGCTGTTGATGGTAGCAGAGGGAAGTGATGACCTTCCTTTTTGATTTCCATGATGCTTAACAAGCAGGATCACCTGATCGATCGGATGACGGCACCTGATCGATCAGGTTTTTTATCTCCAGGACAAACCATTGGAAAGCTTCAAACCATTTCTGGCAAGAAACCTATTTATTGCGGATTGACTTTTCGCTTGGAATAGATGAGTTCCCGGTTTCTTGAAGCGAGCGCATTGGCAGAATCAATCAGGACCTTGAATACATCAGGCTTTTGTTTGTAGTATTGATAGCTTCGGGAAAACTCTTCTGCAGTAACATGATTGACTGCCAAAACTTTGTCCAATTCAGTTTTCAAAATGGAGTCTTTGGAACGCAATGTATCTTTAAACAAGTAAGACTCTGCGAAGCCTTCTGCCAGTGCGACTTCATTGAGCAGATAGGCCATCTGGGTTTCATTCAATACTCCTTTGTTCAATGCGTTGTTGCAGGAGCATAAAAAAAAGAGACAACCCATCAGTATTTGTTTCGGTCGGATCATTTCAGTTCTTCACGGTATTTAGAGGCGTTGGAAATATCAATGCGCGAACAGAGGTCAACAACCCTTGCCTTTTCTTGTATGGTTCCTTTTTTGAAAAGGCGGATGATCTCATCGGTTTTCCCTTGAAAAAAGAAAGGCATGAACATAAGATTGGGGGTTTCTGAGGCGATTGTATTCAACATGGAAAGCCCATTTAAAACTTGTTCCCTGGCATCTTGTTCGCGGACAATCATTTGATCCATTCCTTGACGATAGTAGGTATAAACTGCATCATGCAGCAAAGCATAGCGACTGTTTTGAAGATTTTCTGATAACCAATAGCGATTTCTTTGTCCATCAAATGGTTTCCATCCTGCAATATTTCTACCCTCGGGAGAAGTGCTCGCGATCAAGGTAGCCTTTTGAAAAAAGGGGTCACCGCCTCTTGGTGAAAAGGAGTCATAATCCATTCCGAGTATGATGTTGACATAAAATGCAAACAGGGCAGATAGATTGGCGGAAAGCGGCTCAGTTCCGGCAACCCTGTTTTCATTGAATTCTATCGGTTGAAATTCAACATACCGAAAAGTAATTTCATTGTCGATGAAGTTGACAAGTGGAGACAAATAATTGGTTCCGTGAATAGGTCTTGCTGCTTGGATGGTGAGGGTTCCTTTGTAAACATTGGGTTCGACCACAGATTGCAGATTGAGCAAAAAACTGCACTCCACCCTTTCATTGGACTCAAAAACATCGCTGGTCCATTTTCTTTTGTTCAGAAAATTAACCAGAGAAGTTTGAAGGGTTTGGAATACTTTTTTATCGACCGTCGTTCCGATTTGGGCATAAACAACATTCACTTTTGCATTCAACTCCTGCGCGTTCATGCTTGAGCAGATCAAGAAAAGCACCAGGACTAAAAAAACGTTGCGCAACATGTAGACTAAGTTAGGCAATATTGGCATGATGTGCATTCAGCGGAAATGAAAAAGGCGATGCAATGCACCGCCTTTTAAAAAAGTTGATTGGAGTTATCTGAAAAGATCTTCATCGTTTTTACGGAAATAAACCTTGTCCTCCATAAATTCCTGTGTAGCCAGCAATGCAGGATTGGGCATTTTCTCGTAAGCCTTTGAAATTTCAATTTGCTCCTTGTTTTCGTGGATCTCTTCGAGGCTGTCTGTATGGCTGGCAAACTCTTCCAGTTTGTTGTGCAATTCTTCCTTCAGGGCGATATTGATCTGACCCGCTCTTTTAGCGATGATGGATATAGATTCATAAACATTACCCGTTTTGCCTTTGATCTCATTGAGATCTTTGGTCTCAGCTACATTGGTGATGTTATTTCCCACTTGCCTGCGAAGTCTGCTCATTGTTCAGCGATTTAAGGTTATTTTTTGTCAAAGTTAAGAAACGTTCTGCTTCTTTTAGCAATTTACTTTCTGGGAAGCGATCCTGAAAGTCCTCCACCTCTGTGATGACTTTGTTGTATCTCTCCTCCTGCTTTTCAGGTATACTCATGGATGCATACCTGAAATAAGAACGAATGGACATCAATTTGTATTCATCGCCTTTGGGAGAGTCAGGGTAATTGTTCATCAGGGTGGTAAATGCCAGTGCTGCGGCACGAAACTGACCCACATTGTAGTAAAGCTGTGCAGAAAGCTGCTCTTTGACCTCAAGTTTAGCCTGGCATTTGGCAATGATCTGTTCTGCCTCTTTAACCCTTGGCGATTCCGGATGCGTATTGATGAATATCTGGAACATACCAATGGCCTTTAACGTATTGGATTGTTCCAATTCCGGCTTGGGCGATTGACGATAATAGCAATAGGACTGCATGTATTCTACCTCTTCTGCACGGGGACTATTGGCAAAGATTTCGAGATAACCCTTGAACAGGCTTTCAGCGGTGATAAAATCCCTCAGATAATAATGTGAATATGCGTACTTAAAGTAGAGGTCTTCATGCTGGGGGGTACCTTTGAAAATTGGAAAAAGTTCCTCGTACAAAACCTGTGATTTCCTGTACTCTTTCTGGTCATAATATTGGTTGGCCATTTTGAGTTTATACTCAAAGTCTTTGCTTTTCAATACTTTACCAAACTTCGAGCAACTTGAAATTGCCAAAATAAGGACCAAAAAGAAGAATATGCTTTTTTTACTCATGGGGGTGCAAAGTTAGGCAAATAGTTCGAAACCCTAAGTTAGCAAGATGGATGAATTTCCCCGTTAAACAACTCATAAAAAAAGAGCCCTTTTTGAGGGCTCTTTTTTTATATATCCTTTGAATGATTACTTCTTGGAACGAAGATTAGGATGAGGAGCGGGAACGCTATTAGGAGCATCAACCACCTCACCTGTTGCACTGAAGTCAACTGCATTGACATCGCCGTCAGCTTGACCATATTTGTTGATCAAACGATCAGCAGCAATGCCTTGCTTTTCGGTAAGATATGTGATAACGGCATTTACCCTGTCCCAGCTCAACTGCTGGCTTGCCTTTGAAGCTTGTGCATATCCTGTAATGAATACTTTGCAAGCCGGATTGTTCTTCAACCTGTCTGCGGTAGAGGCAAGCAGGCTTTCAGCTTCCTTGGACAGTTTAGCAGAGGCTTTGCCAAAAGTAACACTGGGGATATTGCCCATGTTACAGGTCACAACCACTGGAGGAGCGATATTCTTGCAGCAGGGTGGTTCTGGACATTTGCCAACACCATTTGCATCCACTGGCTGACATTCAGTTGGCGTAATCAACTGCTTGTCTTTATAGTCAGGAACGCCATCGCCATCGGTATCCTTGCTTACACCATGGGTGTCAACAGGTGCACCAGCCGGAGTATTGGGTTCTCTGTCAAATTGATCAACAACACCATCACCATCATTGTCGTCCAATACCACTTTGGGCATTTTCATCCTTTTAGGGGCATTGAGCTCACCGTATGCAAACTCTAGTGGATTTTTCCAGTACAAGGGCTCAACTGATTTTGTTTTCTTTTGGGCCATCGTTTCTACTCCCATGAGCAAAAGCGCGCCTAAAAAAACAATTGGTAAAAAATTATTCAATTTCATGTTTTTTGTTTTTACTCAGGTTCTGATTAGAAAAGATTGATATTGATACCCAAGGACAAGAAATTATAGGTGTCGTAATGGGTAGTAAGAGATGGGTCTCCTGCGGGTGTTGCAGACCAGCGTTGTGCATCCAACAAGTCATCCTTCAGGAAGGTAAGCCTGTCTTCAATGACAATATTCACCTTCTTAGAAAGCTTGAAAGCTGCGCCAAAACCAAGCGTTCCGCTCAGCCTAGCTGTTTTGCCAAAAAGCTTGGCATCGTTCTGCGAGTTGGAATCACCAGCGGTTTCATAGGTACCATCCAATAAAGATTTGATGGCATCTTTGGTATCTTTCCTGGTCGCATAGGTTCCACCTGGGATGCTGTTGAAATTGTATTTCTGTCCGCTAGCATTGAGTGCATCGACTTTTGCTTCGTAGAATGTCACTCCCGTTCCAATTATGGCATAAAAACCAAACTTGGGTTCAGCCTTGTGAAAGCGGATGTTGCTGAGGTTGAACAACATCTGGGCTGATAGATCGTTCAGATTGGTCTTGTAATTGTAGTATACGCGATCCGTTGCAGGCACCAAAGCCACTGTTTGTGGATTACCCCCCGTATAAACACGCTGGTTTCCTTTGTAGCCATTGTTCCTCCAGGCAGGATTGCTCATATAATTGTAATTATCCTTCCAGCTAAGACCTGTTGCAGACCCATGGGTATACTCGGCCCTGATGGAAACCAGATAACCAATGGATTTGCGAACATGCAATCCATAACCAAAGCTTGGAAAATTAGCACTAAAGTCGCCATTGATGGTGGGCGAACCAACTTTGATACCCAATTCCCATTGGCTTCTAGGCTTTGCGGGGAAAGTGTACTGGTTGTTGAGGAATTCCTTGTGTTGAGCCATTCTGGATGGAGGAATCAATGATGAATCCTTCCAATCAGTACCGCCGTTGGTGGAAATCTGTGCCTGCGCTGTAGCTGCCAGGACCAAAAAACCAAAAATGAAATGGAGTTTTCTGATTGCCATAAGTTTATTTGTTAGATGATAGATTTTTGACAAAGTACTTGACTATGCTAGACAAAACTAGAGATAATCTTTTAATTTTCAAACAAATAAAGCAAAATTTCCATATTTAGTACGAAATGTTGGTTTTGAAATCCCACAGGCAAGTGAACTTAGCCCGGGCACCCCCCCTTTTTTGAAAGGGTTGACTTTATTTGCTTAGATTTGCCAACCGCAAAATGTCTCCTGCTTCACTTACCATAGAAAATGAATTAAGGGCCTTCGAAACGCTCTTCAAAGACGCGGTCAAGAGCCATGTGCCCTTGTTGGACAGGATCTTAAAATACATCGTCAAAACCAAAGGAAAGCAACTGAGACCCATGTTCGTTTTGCTGTCTGCAAGGCTTTGCGGGGGGATCAACGAAAGCACGTATCGGGCAGCGTCAGTAGTAGAACTGTTGCATACAGCAACCCTTGTGCATGACGATGTCGTGGACGAAGCAGGCGAAAGAAGAGGTTTTTTTTCCCTTTCAGCACTTTGGAAAAACAAGGCTTCGGTCTTGGTGGGAGACTATCTCCTGGCCAAAGGCCTTTTGTTGTCGCTTCAAAACCGTGATTTTAAAATCCTCGAGATCCTGTCGGATGCTGTTAGGCAGATGAGCGAAGGGGAACTTTTGCAACTGGAAAAAGCCCGTTTGCTGAATATCACAGAAGAGGATTATTTTACGATTATTCGCAACAAAACAGCTTCCTTATTGGCCTCTGCCTGTGCCGCAGGAGCATTTTCTGCCAGCCAGAATGAGGAGCTAACAGAAAAAATGAGGCTTTTTGGGGAATATGCGGGCATTGCCTTTCAGATCAAAGACGATCTCTTTGACTATGGCACAGCTGATATTGGAAAACCAACCGGCAATGATATCCGTGAAAAAAAACTCACACTGCCGCTGATTTTCACCCTTAATAACGCTCACCCTGTTGTCAAAAAAAGAATCGTTTACATACTGAAAAACAGAAACAAGAACAGCAAAGACATTGAAGAAATTATCCGGGAGGTTACCCAATGTGGAGGAATTGACTACGCTGAAAAAATCATGATTTCCTATAAAGACAGAGCCCTTGCCATGATTGATTCCTTCCCCGATGGCCCAGAGAAAGCATCCCTCACCGAACTGGTCACCTTCACTACGGAAAGAAAAAAATAAGATGGGTATTAGAGACAAAAGATGGAGAATACTGGACTCACCATCTGTTGAACAGCAAACCCTGGTTCGGGAATTGAAGATTCATCCCGTCATCTGCGGAATACTGGCGCAACGAGGACTGAGGGATTTTGAGGACGCAAAAAAATATTTCCGCCCTTCCTTGGCAGATTGTCATGATCCCTTCCTGATGAAATCCATGGAATTGGCAGTGGATCGTATCATCAGCGCGCTCAAAAACAACGAAGCCATTTTGGTATATGGCGACTATGACGTGGATGGAACCACTTCCGTTGCATTGGTGTTTGATTTTCTGCACAAACTCAAACCCTCCGCAAAACTTGATTACTATATTCCCAACCGATACAAAGAAGGATATGGACTTTCAGCCCAGGGAATAGCGTATGCAGAAGCCCATGGCTTTCAACTCCTGATAACACTGGATTGCGGCATCAAATCCATTGAGCTGATCGAGGTGGCAAGAACAAAAGGAATCGACACCATTGTTTGTGACCACCACCTACCCGGTGAGGATTTACCCAATGCTGTTGCCATCTTAAACGCCAAGCAAAAAGATTGTCCCTACCCTTTCAAAGAACTCTGCGGGTGCGGTGTTGGGTACAAACTGGTTCAGGCCCTTTGTCAAAAATTGGGGTTGCCTGAATCAGCTTATCTCCAATACTTGGAGTGGGTGGCAACCGCCATTGCTGCAGACATCGTACCGGTCAATGGTGAAAACAGGATATTGGCCTTTCATGGAATTCAAAAAGCCAATACCCAACCTTCTACCTGGATCAAAGCCTTGATGGAATTGAGCAGGAGCGAACAAAAAATCAGCATTGGCAATCTCTCTTTCTTGATCGGACCCAGGATCAATGCAGCCGGCCGAATGGATGATGCCAAAAAAGCAGTTCAACTTTTCATTGAAAAAGATGGTGAAAAAGCCAAAGCGCTGGCGCAACTGTTGCAGTCAGACAATAGCTCCCGAAAAGAAGCGGATGCGATGATCACAGAAGAGGCCATCCGCATGATTGAAGCGGATGAAACATTCCCTTACCGTAAATCAACTGTTGTATATGCTCCCCATTGGCACAAAGGCGTGATAGGGATCGTGGCCAGTCGACTGTTGGAACGATACTACAAACCGACCATTGTCTTAACCAAGAGTGGAGACTATTGGGCAGGCAGCGCCAGAAGCATACCCGGTTTCAATATTCATGATGCACTTGATGAATGCAGACAATTGCTCAAAGCATTTGGTGGACATTACTTTGCAGCTGGCATGACCCTGGAAGAAGAAAACCTGGAAGCATTTTCTTCACAATTGGATGAGATTGCTACAAGAGTGCTTAGCGATGAACTGATGGTTCCAGAAATTATCATTGACGCAGAAATTGAGCCCAAGGACCTGACGACTTCCTTTTATAAAATATTGGAACAAATGGAGCCTTTTGGACCAGAGAACCCAAGACCGGTGTTCTGCATCAAAAATGCGATTGACAAAGGATGCAGGATCGTGAAAAACGAACATGTTCGATTTGAAATTGAAAAAGAGGGAGCAAGAATGCAAGGCATTGGTTTTAACATGGCAGAAAAATTTCTGCAGAAAGAAGAAGAAATGCCCCTTGACATCGTTTTCACACTGGAAGAAAATCATTACAACAACCAGACCACCCTTCAAATGAAGGTCATTGATTTCAGGACAAGTACTTCATAAAAAAATGGGGTCGCGTGAGCGACCCCATTTGATCTGTTTACTTACTGCCACTATTTGACAGCCACCCCATCCTTCATCAGCTCAACGCTTCTGTCGATAAATGCCGTCAACTGGCTTCCTTTCAGCATTCCCTGAGACAAGAGAGCAAGGTCTGCCAGGTTGCGGATCTGTTTTTCCTGATCCGCTTTTTCTTTCAGGTTCAGGATGGAAGCATAGATACCATGATTGCCATTGACAGTAAGGGTTACTTCATCCGGCATGTTGGCATAAAAACTTCCCATCGGTCCACTCATGGCTGCCATGTCTTTCATTCTTCTCATGAATTCAGGGCGGGTAGCCACCACAGGCGGTGCATCAGCGCTGAGTCCTTTGACCTCAACGTTCACCGTCAGGTTGTCAACTTTGAATTCAAACAAACCTTTCAAGGCTTCCTCTTCAGTCTTGGAGAGAATGGATTGGGTATCTTCCTGCTTATCGATCAGGTTGTCGGTGATATCTGCATCTACCCTGGTGAATTGAACATTTTCCCATTTGGATTCAATCTGTCCAATAAAAGATGCATCCACCAAAGTATCCATTTTCACCACCTTGTACCCTCTTCCTTCAGCAGCCTTGATGTAGGCATCCTGTTGTACCGGATCTGTTGCGTAAAGGATTACCAATTTGCCATCTTTGTTTTTTTGGAGGGTTTCAGCAGCACTGCGGTATTCCTCAAGTGTGTAGAATTGTCCGGTGTTTGCATCCTGCATGATGTGAAATTTGTCAGCTTTTTCTCTGAACTTATCATCGGTCATCATGCCATACTTCACAAACAATCCCAGGCTCTCCCATTTCTCTTCAAACTCCTTGCGCTCATTGCGGAAGATCTCGTCCAGTTTATCCGCCACTTTTTTGGTGATATGGTTGTTGATCTTTTTTACGTTGGGATCTCCCTGTAAATAGCTCCTGCTCACATTGAGCGGGATATCGGGAGAATCAATCACACCTTGCAAGAGCATCAGGAACTCAGGTACGATGTCTTTTACTTCATCGGTTACAAACACCTGGTTGGAATACAACTGGATTTTATCCTTCTGGATCTCATAGGACTGTTTGATCTTGGGGAAGTAGAGAATACCGGTAAGGGTAAAGGGATAATCCACATTCAAATGGATCCAAAACAATGGAGTCTCATTGAAGGGATAGAGGGATTTATAAAATTCTTCGTAATCCTTTTTCTCCAGTTCCGCCGGTTTTTTAACCCAAGCTGGATCGGTGGTATTGATTTGCTTGTCCTCGAAAAAGATGGGTACAGGTAGGAACTTGCAGAATTTTTCAAGGATGCCCTTGATGCGGAAACTGTCCAGGAATTCTGCACTTTCTTCGTTGATGAAAAGCTTGATGGATGTGCCGCGTTCTGCTTTTTCGGTTGGCTGCAGGGTAAACTCAGGACTACCATCGCATTCCCATACCACAGCTTCACTGCCTTCTTTGTAAGAGAGGGTGCTGAGTTGTACTTTTTCACTCACCATAAAACCTGAATAGAAACCCAATCCGAAGTGACCAATGATATTTGCCTCGTTCTGTCCCTTGTATTTTGCCAGGAATTCCTCTGCACTGGAAAACGCCACTTGGTTGATGTATTTATCCACCTCTTCGCTGGTCATGCCAATCCCCCTGTCTGAGATGGTCAGGGTTTTGGCCTCTTTGTCCAATACTACATCGATCCTGAGTTCGCCCAGATCGCCCTTGGCTTCTCCGGAACTGGAATAGGTTTTGAGTTTTTGGGTAGCGTCAACAGCGTTGGCGATCAGCTCCCTTAAAAAAATGTCATGATCACTGTAAAGGAATTTTTTGATGATCGGAAAAATGTTCTCCGTTTGTACTCTTATTTGTCCCTTTTGCATAAACTGTATTTTGACTGATCCTTGTCAAATCAGATGCCAAAACCCTAAAATGACAGGTTGACACGATAAAAGCTTGAAAATCTGACGAAAACTCCCAAAAAGATGGGATTAAAATGCTGTTTAACCGGTTGAAATCATTACCTTTGCCCCCCATTATCAAATCAAAAAATACAGGGTTTATGCAAAATTATGAATTGATGGTGATTTTTACCCCTGTTCTGAGTGAAGATGAATTCAAGTCTGCTCAGAAGAAATATGCCGAATTTATCGCTGCCGGCGGTGGATCTATCGTGCATAGCAACCCCTGGGGGTTGAAATCACTGGCCTACCCCATCCAGAAGAAGACCACAGGTATCTACTGGGTAATGGAATATGTAGCGCCATCCGACATGAATGAAAAGCTGAAGATTCAGCTCCTGCGTGACGAGCAGGTACTCCGTCACATTGTGATCAAACTCGATAAATACGCCGTCGAGTACAACACAAGAAAGAGAAGTGGTGTATCAACAGGTAACGAAAAAGCAGTGGAGGGTTAATCTCATGGCAAAAGCAAATGAAATCAAGTACCTGACAGCCATCAAAACCGAGAAGCCTAGGAAAAAATTCTGTCGCTTCAAGAAATATGGCATCCGCTACATCGATTACAAAGACGCAGAATTCCTGAAGAAGTTCCTCAATGAGCAGGGCAAGATGTTGCCTCGCCGCATTACCGGTAACTCTCTGAAATATCAGCGCAAGGTTTCTGAGGCCATCAAGCGTGCTCGCCAAATGGCATTGTTGCCTTATGTAACCGACCTGTTGAAGTAGGACCTTCAACCTAATCACCGAAAGGTGTGACAGTTCCCAAAAAGGAATTGGAGTAGGAAAAACTTTTAAAAACAAAGATTATGCAAATCATTTTGATCCAGGACGTAAACAATCTCGGCGGTGCCAATGAAGTGGTTACCGTAAAGAATGGTTATGCCCGCAATTTTCTCATCCCTCAAAGGATGGCGGTCGAAGCTTCTCCTTCCAACCTCAAGCAGCTCGAAGAGCGTTTGAAGCAAATCAGGAAGAAAGAAGAGAAGATGCTCGCTGAATTGAACAAGGTTATCGCAGCATTGCAGGCGGGACCCATTACCATTGGCGCCAAGACTGGAACCAGCGGAAAGATTTTCGGTAGTGTAACCACTGTTCAGATCGCCAAGGCGGTACGCGAGCAGAAAGGTTATGAAATTGATCGTCGCCGTATCCACCTGGTTGATGAGATCAAGGAATTGGGAAGCTACAAGGCAAAGGTTGATTTTGGCAACGGAAACGAAACCGAAATCTCTCTTGAAATTGTTGCTGAGTAATTCTTCAATACATTGTATTCAAGCCCCCTGTTTCAGGGGGCTTTTTTTATGCTATCTCATGAAACATCCTTAAAAGGACCATCCGAATTGTGTTTAACCCTTGCGTTTCATTAGCCTTGCAAAATGAAGCAGGTAGTCATGAATGGGAATACAATATTACTGCTACTATCCTTCCTGAATCCATTGATGATCTTCGCAACTGTCCAGCAGCTGCCGAATACTGAATGCCAGACTTCTTTGCGATTAAAGCATTTGGACCAGACATTGGATTCTGCATTGCATTTTTTGGAGCAGGTTAAAACAGAAGGCGGTTGGAGTAAAATTGCCGTAGTCCAAAAATCACTGGCAAAAGGCGATAGCGGAAAAGTCATTTTAGCTTTACGGAAAAGATTGAATGAACAAGGGATCCATGCAGTGGACACAGGTGAGGTGTTTGATGAACCATTGGCATCTGCCATAAGAAAATTTCAATGCCTGCATGGACTGGTGCCAGATGGAAAAGTTGGAAGAGAAACCTTGTACGAAATGAATCTTTCCGTTGAAGAACGGATCTCAATGATAAAAGCCAACCTTGAAAAGGTGAAAAGACTTCTTCGATCCGATCATGAACGTTTGGCGCTCATCAATATACCCTCTTTCGTAGTGTATGTTTTTGAACAGGGAGAGATGGTTTTTTCCAGCAAAGTGGTGGTAGGAAAAAACAATACCCGGACGGCTGAATTTGGTGCTGAGATGAATGAAGTAGTCCTGAATCCCTATTGGGAAATTCCCCCTAGCATTCTACAAAAGGAAATATTGCCAGCCCTGAAAAGAGATCCCGGATACCTTGAAAGAAACCACATGGAATGGAAGGGGAATCGATTGAGGCAGCGACCCGGACCCGACAATGCCCTGGGCATGATCAAGTTTCTTTTCCCGAACCCCTTTAATATGTACCTCCATGATACCCCTTCAAAGGAATTGTTCAAAAAAGAGAAGAGGGCATTCAGTCATGGTTGTATTCGGGTGGCGGACCCTCTGAAACTCGCCGTTTTTGCATTGACTGGCACTGAATGGCAGGATGAAAAAGCGATTCAAGCTGCTTTGTTGAAGGTAACAGATAAACGGATTTCCATGGAACAGAAAATCCATGTGGAAGTGACTTACTTGACCGCTTTTGTGGATGGAAACGGAGACCTCAATTTCAGGAGGGATTTGTACCAAAAACAACTAAATACCGTGAAAATGCCAAAAAAGAGCTGAGTTGCTGAACTTTTCGGTAATTTGTATTGTTCAGCATTCGTACATCAAACCTTGCATCATGAATATTTTCGTAGGAAACATCAATTACAAGCTAACCAACGAAGGGTTGGAGCAAATTTTTGCCCCTTTCGGTACCGTTAGTTCCGCCAGGGTCATCATGGACAGAATGAGTGGAAGAAGCAAGGGCTTTGGATTTGTGGAAATGCCCAATGATGAGGAAGCCCTGAAAGCCATCTCATCGCTCCATGAAACTGAGGTCATGGGCAGAAAGCTCATTGCCAGCGAGGCGAAGCCACAGCAAAGGGACTGATTTTTTCTTTGAAATAAGCATTGGAAGTATCCGATACAATACCCTTGCTGTTCTTGAAAATGATGTAGACCCCCATTTTTTCTTTCTGGTTGGCAAAAGCAAGGGCTTCTCTATATCCCATTACCATAAAGGCATTGTCAAATGCATCTGCTGTCATGGCATCTTTGTAAATAACAGTAACAGCAATCATACCATTGTCAATTGGCCTTCCTTGATGGGGGTCAATGATGTGACTGTAATATTGACCTTTCAATTTTGAATATTTACTGAAATTGCCTGAACTGGTAATGGCTTCACCGCTCAGTTGAACATTGCCTTCTTTTCTTTGCTGCTGATGGTCCAGCATGTCTACACTGATTTTCCAAGGTTTGCCATCTGCTGATTTGCCCTGGGTTCGGACCTCCCCTCCCAGTTCTACAACATAATCTTTGATGCCTTTTTGATCGAGCAATGCTGAGAGTTGATCAACGCTATAGCCTTGGGCTATACCGTCACAGTCGATGCTAACATCGGGATGATCCTTCATGAGTGTTCTATCCAGCAATCGAAGGTGATGAAAACCAGTAGTTTTTTGTAGCATCCGAATGTTTTCTGCAGATGGCACAACGCTTTTTTGTTGGTCTCCAAAACCCCATGCTGCTGCAAGATTTTTAATGGTGACATCAAAGGCGCCCTTTGTTTCCTGGTAAACCTTTTGCGCTGAAGACAGGACCTCAAACAAGTGCTCATCCAATTTTAATCCGGTTTTCGAAGCATTGAAGGCATTGATAAGGGAATAGGATTTATAAAGGGATAACGAACTGTCCAGTTGGCGTAACAGATCATCCACTTCTCTCTTTTGCACCAGCGGGGAAGTAGCAACATATTTGATCGAATAAGTGGTTCCCTGTGCCTGTCCATTGATGGTAAAAATGGATGGATTGTTGCTTTTTCGAAATCCCTGAAAAGAAAGGAGCAGGGCTGACAACAAAATGATAAAAACAAAAAGGCCAGGTTTCATGTCACTAAAATACTGTATGGAAACGAGGGGGTAAGAGTAAAAAAAAACCCCACAAAAGTGGGGTTTAATAAATATGGCACCTACCTACTCTCCCGGGACGAATCCCAGTACCATCGGCCATGAGGGGCTTAACTACTCTGTTCGGTATGGGAAGAGGTGAACACCCTCGGCAAAAGCACCATAAGAAGGTTCCCGAATGAACGGGATAATAATGTCATATTGGGAGTTGTAAACGGAGTAATTAAAAAAAATTAAAGCTTACGGGCAATTAGTACTACTCGGCTTTACTGTTACCAGTTTTACACCTATAGCCTATCAACGTCATAGTCTTTGACGACCCTTAAAAGGAAACTCATCTTAAGGAAGGTTTCACGCTTAGATGCTTTCAGCGTTTATCCTGTCTGTAC
>JACCDP011392246.1_pt1 | contig 20312 bp, 41 predicted proteins | sample 7445841 | NCBI WGS metagenome assembly JACCDP01 (sample SAMN15323441, study PRJNA562643) | freshwater metagenome | isolation source: river surface water | place: USA:Blue River Watershed | collected 2017-08-17
CAAGACGAATGCTTTAGTATTCCATATCCACAATGGAATGCTAAAGTATTCACCATACCTAAGTGAATACTAATTTACCTCAATTCAACCAAGGCTCATCAAATTCGCAACCAATGTCTGACCATGCTATGTCCATCTCATACTTTGTCATTACAATAAAGTCCTCCGCATCAGCCAATGAGTAAAAAGTATCAATGATAGAACCATTGTATTCAACATTGTATAGTCCGTCAATCATCACAATTTTAAACATACAATCTCCAATCAATCAAAAGTCCAATTGTACCAAAAATCCAGAAAATGTCAATATAATCAATAAGTTAACCAGCAACCCGGTCAACTATTTTTCCAGTTTCAACACTAAAGTATTCATTTTCTACAGTAGGGTAAACTGCACGAATTAGTATACCTTTTCCATTATTTTTGTAACGCTTCCGTGTATATTGAATACATTGGTTTACAGTTTTAAAATAACCCGTATGCTCAATACTTACACCATCATAAATTAATACAAATTGTTTCATTTACAATCCTTTCTGATTTACAATGGTTGGATTCTAGTGGAAACCGATTGAATTGGCAACCTAATACCATAGTATTCCAGTAAGGAAATGTAATGAAAAAGTTATAATTTCCATGCCGGTGCAAAAAAGTGCAATATTGTGCATTTTTTCGCATGGTGAAGCGCAAGATAGTGCAACCGCTTTGTAGTTAATCCGACTTAGTTTCTGGCAATGATGCCATTTGTTTTCAAAATCACTCAGGATTAAACCAAAAGGTCACAGAGCCATTCTTTGGTTTCTTTCCTTCTGGCGCCCCGCAAACAAAAGTTCTAATCCGAAACACTACAGGTAGTGCCGCTGATTAAAAAATATGCAAAAACCTCGTGGTTTTACTACTATTTTCTGAAGCGGACACTAGGGGTAGTGCTTTTGTTTGCAGGAATTTCATTCATGCAGCCCCAGCGTCCATCCCCTGCCTGTTCGAATGGCTCTATTATGCACGAACCAGTCCGAAAGGCAATTCAGAAAAAAGTTCTCAGTTTTTCCCCTGTAATAAAAAAGTTTACGCTTGACAATCCCCAGGACTCCTGCATAATTCAACCATCGATTAAACGAAAGGAACAGCAATGAGAATTGATGCACAAACCATCCGCCGCACGGATGCTCAACGGTTGACCAATGAGCTCTTGGTTAATCTGGAGAGCTCTATGGAAACCAAGTATGGTATCAAGGAGACCGATTATGCTGCTAAAAATGCTTTCATGACCGGCTACATTAATTCCCTGCTGGCTGCTGTTGCTGCTGCATCCCCTGCTTCGCTGAAGGAGCTGGAAGGCCATGTCGCTTGGATGAAGCGATAACCCACCGGACGGATGGTATACTTTTTTCATAGGTTGCCATCCTCACCAATTCTGGTATAATTGATCCCATGATGATTGAAAAGGAAACGAAAAAATGATGATTTTCTCCCATATTGAAGTTGCTGCGGTATATTGTGGTGGTATGACCATGGGCTACTGCATTGCTGTGCTTGTCCGTTATTTTGCTTGAAAAGGAAATGAAAATGTTTACAGAGCAATTCAAAACCCTGTCCCTCAAGGAGCAGGCTTCCATTATCAAGGCGCTGCGTGCTTTGCATAAGGAAAACCGTGTAACCGCCAAAATTGAAAAGGCGGCAGAGCGACAAGCTAAGGCTGTTGCTCGCTCGGAGAAGCGTGAAGCTCTCCGTGTCAAGCGTGAAGCGGCCATTGTGAAAGCACAAGCACGGCTGCAGAAGCTGCTCGAAAAACAGGCTAAACCGGTTGGTGTTAAGGCAGTGAAAGCCGCCAAGCGTCCTTCTAAGGTTGTGATTCTCAAAGGTCAGGAGGCTGCTAATGCTGTCGCTTGAATCTAAGGCTTTGGCCATAGTGTATGGCCTTGCGGTTGTGGTGTTGGCATTGGATCTGTTTTTCTGGAGAATGTAATGGCGAAAATGAGCAAGGATAAGCTGCCTTTCGAGGGTGGCGAGGTTTTGGATACCGAACCGGTGTTGGTGACCAATCCGTTTTCTGGTGAAAGCATTATGCTGACCCCTCTGGAGGTGACGGTGTATGATATCACCATTGGTGCTGAGCGGTTCGGTGCTTATGATACCGTGCGGATCGGACTGGAATGGTTCCGCCGATTCAACCCTGAAGCCTACATGGTATTGCTGGACTGACATTATGATGGATCAATTCAAAAAGGTTTACTGGCCAGGTGGTATGAGCCTTAACCATTCCTGCTGGATGCTGGTACAATCTGGCTATGATTCCAGAGCCGGTACATTCTACATTCCACTCCGCAGGTTGGCAAGAGCTTGACCGGTAGGATGGAATACTAAAGTATACCATTGCCATTTTCACTGGTTCTGGTATACTCCATTCCATAGTAAATCGCAAAGGACGCAAAATGCTCAAGCTCTCCAAAACCTCCAAGCTCGGTACCAAAAGCTGGTCGCTGCAGGCTCTTGAAACCTGTCCTGGTTCTAAAGCCGCTGACGGTTCTCTGGTTCCCGCTTGTTCTGGTTGCTACGCTACCACCGGCATGTACCACTTTGGTGCTGTAAAAGCTGTCCGTGCCGACAATAAGGCGGACTGGAAGCGTGAGAGCTGGACCAATGATATGGTCAAAGCATTGTCCAAGGACACCCATTTCCGCTGGTTCGATTCTGGCGACATGTATTCCCTAGAGCTTGCTGAGAAAATGCTGGCCATCATGGAATCGACACCTAACACCAAGCACTGGTTACCCACCCGCATGTATAAGTTTCCCAAGTTTCAGGCGGTGCTGGCCAAAATGCAAACCTTACCCAATGTCATGGTCCGTTATAGTAGCGATGCTGTGGATGGCACCTATACACCTGGTGTCCATGGTAGCACCATTGTACCTGATGCTACCTCAGCACCTGCTGGTGTTACAGTATGCCAAGCATATAGCCAAGGCGGTAAGTGCCTAGACTGCCGTGCTTGCTATGATAAGTCCGTGGCGGTCATTGGTTATCCGGCGCATGGCCGTAAAATGGCTAAGGTTATACGGTTAGCGGTAGCGGTTTGATATTAGCGTAAGACCAAGGGGCAGCTGGACCCCGCTACTGTTGGGACGCTTCGGCGTCCCTTTTTTTGGCTCTAGTGTGAGCTGTATACTTTTGTTTTCGACTGGGGTTGGATGGATGAGGGGCCATGGGGAGAGGCGTTAGCTAAAAAAAGCTCCTCCAGGTCAAACTCTTTTTTCCCATTTTTTATTTTCTGGGGCTTCCTGAAGGATTTTGAAATTTTTTTCCTGGAGGAATTTTTCGAGGATATCGCATGTCTCCATATGACACAGATAACCATCTACATGGGTGCAGCCTTCTTTTCTATACACTTCACAATGTTTTACTGGATCATCAGACTGGCGGAAGATATTCAGAAATTTCATCTATGATTCCTCTAAGGTGTTCTATTTCATCCGCAGCTTCTTCAAGCAAATCTGCAATCCTGTCTGGTTTACCCTCCTGAACGGATTTTCTGCTGGGTATCTGTCTACGAATCTCCGCTCGTTTCCTCAGTCGGTACGAAATATCATTTTCTATATCCATACGGACTCTCCACTTCAATTGCCCAATGAACTACGCACCAATCATGAATACATCTCTCTCTGGAGATATCATCACCTTGACCCGCTTCTATCATTTTGATGGACCAATATTTGTAGTAAGATTCAATGATTTGATCTTCCGACCAGGTTTCTACTACATCTTGACCGAATTCACCTGGAAAACAAATTGAATAGTATTTCATCTTAAAGTTACTCCAAAAGCGTTCTACCCTGTATTTCCCAATATCTCTCTACGGATCTCTTAGCATAGTCTGAGTCTACAAATTGGCCATTGTGTAACTCTTGGTGCATAAAGTTTTCTACTCTATACATCTTTGCAATCCATACTGCGGTTGATCCTGTGCCCATCTTATGGACAGCACCAATGATTTGACCATCTTCGTCATCATAGTATGCCCAAAAGCTAAATTCTTTTTCCATCCATTTTTTCATTTTCTATATTCTTTCCATAGGTCACGGATAATCTGTTGTCTTTTACTGTCTGTAATGGCTTGTGCAAGTTGAATCATGATTTCTTCGATCTTTGGATTATTCTTCCAATTACCATAGAACCATCCGGTCGGATTACTGATACCTTTGATTCTGTCTGCACCATCTACATAGACGAAATGTGAAAGGCTTATGGAGTCATTACCTTTTCCGAAAAGATCAAGTGCTTTCTGATTAATGAAATAATCGAATTCATGACGATTACCACAAACCACATAATATTTTTCATTCATTCAGAAATCCATCCGTTAGATTTTGCGTAATAATAGAAACCAACACCGGCAGTATACAGTAGAATCTGAATCCACAGCGATTTCTGGTTACCAAAGGCATTCATGTTCATCATGCACCAGAGCATACCCAGCATGAAACTGAAAAGGTTCAGAGAATATACTGAAATTGTAAAGAAAGATTCTACGAAATTCATGTTAAGCCTTGCACATTACCGGACCCAGACCAGTTGGGCACCTCGGATTTATGCAAGTATAACACAGGTTGGCTGACAGGTCAATACCACAAGTTGAGCATCTGTTGTTTGGAGGCAACTGCGGAACTGGAATTGTTGGAACCGCCGGAACCGCTGGAAAAGGTGCGTATTTGATACGGTAATATTCTGATAGTTCCATATCAATCAGATATTCTTCCAATAGTCTGGAATAAAAGTAGTAGGTTTCAAATTGTTTTGTCATAGACATTTCTCTCTAATTTCATGTTGCGGCGCATTAAAAAAGGATACATATTAGTATAAACACTAATATAAGGAACCAAAATGTTTTTCGGTATACTAATCTTTACTCTTTATGTAATCGCCTTGGTTGTTACAAATAAGTTGGATGTTAATTTTGATTTTATAACCAAGAGCCTTGGTCAGTCCATGGAAGAATATGTGGTCTCAAAGAATCCACAAAGCACAGCCGATGTGGAACACTCAATCTATGAATATATGAGAAAAGGTGGTTCATTTCGTTAATTCTTTGATTAGGCCGTAAATCATACTTCCAACTACGGCGAAAAAACCAAACATGATAATCAGCCATAAAGATAGAATCACAGTCTTTATGGCCATGAAAATATACTTCACTTTTTCTTCTTTCTTTTCGGTTTCTCTTCCTTATTTTCTTCCAAATCCACATTGTAGAAATCACGGTATTCTTGTTCTGTGATTTCTTCATGTTTGGTCGATTCTGTCCAAAAGAAACTGTTGGTGTGTTTCAACATATTTTCTAGGTTTCTGCCAATACAAACAAACTTGTATTTGAAACCTGTTTTCATTACCACATGCACTTTATGAAACTTAGGAATCTTTTTGACTGGTGTTTCGGTCATTTGATTTTATCTGCAAATTGATTCATTCGTTCAACACAACATGGACAAGTCTGGTCAAAGAATACTTCTGACAAACTTGGATCACTACAATATGGACAGGATTCTTCTCTGGCACAATTCCATGCAGCTCTGATCCATTCTAATGCTCGTTTGGCATCAATTTGTCCTGTTTCCCATTCCTCATAGAATCGGTCGGATCTTTGGCTGAAGTTTTCTAGTTCGTCAAACCATTCTTCAAATGTTTTATACTTTTGCATAATATAATTTGTAGAGTTTTACATAATAAGCAAACCGGATTGGTTCTTGTTCCAGATTGGGTAATTGATCGCCCCAGATTTCTACCATCCGATTGTAATGATTAATTGCTTCTTCGTCTGTCATAGTTCAATGGATGACCATTTTTTAAGTTTATCTCGTTTTGCTTTTCGTGCATGATTTACAGCACTATCCGAGATTATACACTTTTCCACCATAATGTCAATCATGGCCAAGAGGTCTCCCACTTCTTCTTCCAAGGATTCTTTATTGGACTTGCCAGATACTGGATGTCTAGAATCAAAACCAAAACGAAAGATTTTCGAAATGGATTGTGTGACCTCTGCACATTCTTCCTGTGCAATACAAAAGACCTCTTTGACCTGATTATTCATCATTTGCTTTCATTCAAAAGTGATCGGTTATCGTAACCACTATTTACAAAATCTTCGGCAATGTTTTCTGCCAAACTTTCTGAGCTGATGGTTCTTCGTTCAATAACTCTTTCATTGATATACATGGTGACTTCCCACTTATCGAAACTTTTGTCCCAAGATGTGCGAATTAATGTAACGGTGGCCTTGCGGTCACCATTGTAATATTCGGAATATAAATCTTCCATAATTTCTCCTTTAAGCGATCCAAGAAATAAATTTGTTGAGAACAATACGATTGTTCAAACGATTGCCGGCATATTTGGTAAATGCAGATACGATACCACGGGTGGTAGCATTTTCTTTGATTTCCAATTCGGCGTCATCATTCGTGTCTAGGCTAGAACCACGCAAAATATAGTAATCATCAAAACCAGTTTTTGTAGAAATTGCAAAATTGTTTTTTACAAACTCACCTTTAATTTTTTCAATTTGATCATAATCATAAAGACCATCAGTGCCTCTTTTAACATCATATAGGTATTTGATTTTGTTTTTGAATTCACCGGTATCTGCAACATAGAATCCAATCACATGAGCACCGGTACGGTGTTTCAACAAACGAACAAGAGCGTTGGTTTGACCCATAGACAACATTTCACCAAGATTATATTTTTCTTCATGACGAGTCTTTCTATCACGAAGCACAATACTACCTCTTCCTCTTTGAAGTGTAGTTGTTCCCATTCCAAATTTACCTTGGTAAATACTATTCAAATAAGAACCTTCACCATCAGTCAAAAATACGGTGTTAACAATTTGAAGTTTGTTTCGTTTTTGAAATTCAGGAACAATTTCCATAGCAGAAATAATTGCCTCATTCAAAGGAGTTCCTGACAAATGCATCCAATCAGGACCATATCCAGTCCGATAAGAGGAACCAATACCTGCAATTGTCATCAGAGCACTACAAGCAATGGTAAAATCACGGTTTGACATTCTACTAGAAAGTAGATTTAACAAACCAAATTTATGACAATGCAAATCACCAGATTCGTAATACATTTGGCTCAGGTATTCTGGTTTGGTGTCATCAATAAAAGCATAAACCTCAAAAGGAATATTCACCTTGCGACAGAACATAGCCAAATTGAACAACTGTTTCATGGTATTACCAAGATGGCGAACCATAGAACCAGACCAATCAAGATACATGACAAGGCCGTGTGATTTACCTTCAGGAATCACAGACATTCGTTTGAAGATATCTTCGTTGAAATTGTATGAGTAAACCTTGTTCAGATTCAAGTCACCAGTTTTTGCAACAGAAGCACGTTTCATTTGATCAGCATTTTTACGCAATTCAAATTCTTTAACGAGATAAGAAACAACCTTATTGGCTTCAGATTTGTATTTGTTGAAATGTTTAGTAGAAAGTTGAAAACCTCCATCAACATAATCTTTATACAATTTCTTGTAATCGTAAATTCGATTGATATCAAACTTGGGAATAGATGCGTAAGACATTTTTTCGCCGGTAGTGGAATACAACTTGTTCTGATTTTTGTTGTATGCTTCATCTGTGTGTGATTTCAAATCTTCTTCATTGATTTCACCGGGCTTGGAATCGATAGAAGCGCCAGGTCCGTAACCAGATTGTGAACCACCTTCAGAGGAATTACTGGTGGAATCACTATCTGAAGTAGATTCAACTTCTTCACTTTCTTCAGATTCGCCGGATTGCTCATTTTTTTCTTCGGAAGAACCGGATGAAGGTTTTTCTTCACCTTTTTCTTGATTTTCTTCGCTTTTTCCTGAGCGAGCGTCAATGACTACATCAAAATCTTCAAGAGTTTCGCCAGTTTCTTCATTTCCAGCGCCATTTTCATCATTTTCTTCATCAGTAACAACAAGGATTTTGATTTTTTCTTGTTCCTGTTGCGGATTTTGCGAATTTTTCAATTCGTCTTTCATGTATTCGTAAATTTTCTTCGCAGCTTCGATAGTTTCGCTATATTTTTCTGCGGATTCAACCTCGGTCATCAATTCACGCTCAAAATCCGTAAATTTGATGCCCAAAACAGGACCAACTTTGTGATGCAAGTTCATCCGGTCGATGAAATTCATTTTTTGAAGGTCTTTTCCTGCGGTTTCAAAGAAATCTTTTTCCATCAACTCTTTGTAAGCTTTAACAAAGCAGTTTTTTAGACCAGGATATTTGTATTTGACTTTTTTCTCAATACGATAATCTTCACACACATTCAAAATGGACATGTGAACACCAGATTTTTTGGCATCCGCCATTTCCTCAAGTGGAGTGTAGAGTGCGTGACCAACTTCATGACCAATGAACAGATCATAAAGGTCACCAGACAAATTGGAATCAAGGACGGGAATAGTTAGAATACGATTCAACACATCGAAACTAGCTGTAGGAACATTCGCCTGTTCGACATACAGGTTTTCAGTTGCCATCAATTTGGCCAAAAGTGATTTTGAGTTGAAATTTGACATTATTTTTTCTCCGTAATAATCAGGGATTTACCGACACCTTCACCAACAACAGTTAATTTCAATTCGGTGCCTTCTTTCCAGCCTTTTTCTTGGATGAGTTCTAGAGGAAATTGCAAAATTGCATCTCCTGTGCCATCATCGGCTTCAATGATTTCAACGATCCAAGATTTTTGCTGCATGTTTTACCTTACGGGAGTATTTTACATCAACTTTGTGTTTTTGAACAGGTTTAATTGGTGTCCTGCACACAGGTCGTTGTAGTTTTACAACAAATGATACTTTCTCTTTCATTTTAACGCCTCATTTTGGAAATATCTACAGCGTCCTGGCTGTTAAACACAGGTACAGCATTTGATTTGTGTAGAGTTGCAATACCAATCACTTTGTCACCGGTGTATACTTTAGTGCCAGGCTTGGTTGCAACACCCATACCGGTATTTAATGAAGGATAGTGTTTGGTTTGCCGAACATAAGACTTGGTTGGAGTCCATGGTTCAACATTTGTTTTGATGGGTTTTTTGGGTTCGTATTTTTTGACAATAGAATCCCACTCTGACGCAAGCTGGCGTTGAGCTGCATTAGGCTTACGCTTCTTAGACTTTTGTGTGTAGGTGTGAATCATCATCGAAATATCTCCAAAACAGATAAGTGTATTATATCTGAAGTGAAGATACTTGTCAATGATGTTGTTGTATTTTTACAACAAGTAAGGAATTAAATAAATTTTCTTGCTTTTTTTCTAGCAGGTTTCACATATTCGTCATCATAATTTGACAAATATGTATCGTAGTCATATTTAATTAATTTTTTTGTTCTGTTACCACGATTATCATTTTTCTTAGAAAAATCGTTGTATGAATCATCGCTATAGTCCCTATCTCTACGAAACTTTGCAATATTTTTGGACACAAAAACTCCTTACTTAATTACTTCAAAATTTATTCCCTTGATTTTAGTTTCCGGCATATTATGCATATCCGAATTCGTAATGTATGTTATGTCTGACAAGGGATAGCAGAACTTAACTAATCTTAATAAATTGCAAACTGTACCATCAGCATCATTGAATCTGAACACTTCATCAACACATTTTAGATTTTCCACAATCTCTCGGCGTGTTTCGTAATTCTGGTTTAGAATTCCTGTTTTCATGTGAAGATTTATATCTGAGTAAAGACCTACGATCAACCAATCTCCTTTGCTTCTGCATTTTTGGAGAAATCGTAACTCTCTCAATGTGAGTGGATCAAATATACCTGATGTGACTATGATTTTGTCTTTATTCATGGAAGCATTTGTGGAAAAGCCTCCTTGACGAATTTATAATTTAAACCTTTCACGCCTTGATCTTTAGCAAAGATACCCATAATAATTTCAGCTTCACGGGGCTCTAGTGAATTTAAAATTTGAAACAATATTTCTGTTCTTCGTTTTTCATTTAATTGTTCTGCTGTATTGTTTCCTTCTTGAAAAAGATACAATCTACGCAATTGCGAACTCAAGCTATCATAAGTGATGCCAGGTAAAACATCATCAGGTATCCTGTAATTTTCTGGAAGGCCTTTGACTTTCCATTTAATGTCAGGATGAAATGTCATCTTCAAAACATCAACTAGTGTGTGTGATAAATTTTTGCCAATGACATTCATTCTTTCTTGTTTTGTCGTGGCTTTCTCAAATTCATCAAAAACTTCATAAAGTGGTTTCATTAAAATTCCTCAATAACATCCATCAAGTTTTTAAGTTTGTTGGCAATAAAGTAATCCAGCAATTTGTTTTTTGGTGCTGGTTTGATTTCGTCATACATATTTATAATTTTGTCTTTGATATCATTAGGAATGCTCCTAAGGTCAATCAAGACCTGGTTGCGAGCGAAACCAGTATTTGCAATCGTATCGTAATTTGCAAATTCTTCATTCAAGTATTTTTCCATCTTTTGTTCGGTCATACGTTTCTGCCTTTGGCCGGTAACAAAAGTGTCGCTTGAAGATAGGATATTAGGAATGCCATCACCAGTATCTCCGTTGATGATTTTCATTTTCAACTCTTTGACTGGATCATGCGATATTACAAATTTCTTTTGTGCAGGATTATATTGCTTGATGTTGTATTGGCTTTTGCCATTATACATCTGCAATTGTAGAAAGTCTCCGTCACTAGAAATAATCAACACATCTTCATGCATGACATGACGAGGTGCAAGAGTGCCGATGATATCATCTGCCTCAGCTCCTTCAACATCAATAACTTTGTATGGGAAATTTTCTCTGAGTTCGTTTTTAAACTTGGCTAACATATCAAAAATGAGGTGCCAATCCAAATCAGACTTTTCTCTGGCTTTCTTACGGTGTGCCTTGTAGAAAGGAAAGAATTCCTTGCGCCAGTATTTACGGTTATCACAACACAACACAACTTCACCGTATTCTTTACGGAAGTTCTTTAGGTGTGTCCTAATAATATTAAGAACCATGTGTCTAATTAGGTCTTCCTCTAAATTAACTTTAGGCTTTTGGTTGGCAATTTGTGCCATAAGACCTGCTAGTAGAACCTGGTTCAAATCAACGAGAATCATAATATACTTTCAGAATTTTTTACTATTATATCACAATGCCGACCATTTGGCAAATATGTCATCAACAAGACGATGTGAGGTGGTGGTTTTCTTGGAAACCATTCCATACCAATCTTGTTTAATCATACGAGAAACATATTCTCTAGGTTCAATTAGAATACCCTCAAATTTATCCAAGTCAATTATATTGTATTCTTCATCCATTCGAAAAAGGATAATTTCATACATATCACCCAAATCGCTACCACCAATTTTTTCACTTGGTTCTCTATATTGAGCAATTTCCACTTTTACTTCATTATCATCATCAGATTCATCATTAGGAACAAAAAAGATTGTATCATAATTTTTAATCTGTCGAAAAACTTCTAACATTGTAATCCTTTGATATGTGATTTTCTCACTCTTACCATAATCCATGTATTATAGTAATCATCACTTTCTAAAACACCATTGACAAATTGCTCTTTCGCTTCTAGGTAACCACACTCTCCTTTGGACTTGCAAAGATGTAGTATCTTACGGACAAAAGCCTCTTGACCGTGTATTATAACATCTTTTTTCAATTCCTCGTTGCTACCATAATAAGTTTGCCAGTCCGAAGAAACTTTTATTTTTTTCTTCTTACCTTTTACTTGCTTTGTTTTTGAGCTGTAGAAAAATTTCTTACCAATGTATTTTTTACCAGTTGTTGTATTGGTGATACAGTATACGAATCCGTAGTTCTCACCAATCATTTCCTCGGTAAAATCATTTTCTTTATAAATCCAATTCAATCGTCCCATATTTGATTATCCATAGCATCGTCATCCTCTATATAGTCGGACTCCGTAAGCTCATCAATCGGTTCGCCACAAAACGGACAAATTTCTGGATAATCTTGAGATACTAATTGTTCTTGGTAAATTACATCATAGGATGATTCGCAGTTTGAACACTCTGCTGTTATTGTTTTCATGTTTTCTCCTTAATGAGCCCAAACATCACTCCAATCACCTTGCGTTGCGCCTTTTGCATAATCAGTTGCACGATTCTCAAAGAAGTTGGTGTGTGTTGGTGCATTAATCATTTCCTCAACCCATGGAAGAGGATTTCGTTTCACTTTAAAAATACCTTTCATGCCAAGGCCAATCAATCTACGATCAGCAATGTAACGAATGTATTTTTTTACATCATCACTACTTAGGCCTTCCATTTGTGTAACACCGAAAGCCAAATCGATAAACTTATCTTCAAGTGCAACCATTTTTTCAGCAATAGTATAAATGCTTGATTTAAGTTCATCAGTCCAAATTTCTTGATTTTCTTGCACATAAGTTTTGAACAATTTCATCATGTTCTCAGCATGCATTGTTTCATCAACAATGGACCAAGTAACAATTTGACCCATACCCTTCATTTTACCATGGCGAGGGAAGTTCAACAACATAATGAATGACGAGAACAATTGCATACCTTCTGTAAATGCGGAGAAAACAGCAATGTGTCTTGCTGTGTTTTCTTTTGTTCCGTTTTTGGACGAAATATCCAAAACATAATCGTGTTTGTCCTTCATTTCTTGATATTCAAGAAATTGGTTGTATGTTGTTTCTGGTAAACCAAGAGTTTCAATCAAATGTGAGTATGCAGCTATGTGCAAAGCTTCACGAGCAGCGAAACCCATCAACATCATACGAATTTCTGGTTGTGGAAAGTATGGAAGATAATTCTTAACATAACCACCAGCCACATCGATATCACCTTGTGTGAAGAAACGAAAGATGTGTGTCAAAAATTGTTTTTCTTCATCGGTTAGTTTTTTCTTCCAATCTTTCATATCTTCAAGCATTGGAACTTCTGTGTGTAACCAATGAATTTGTTCATGTTTTAACCAGGCTTCATATGCCCAAGGATAATGGAATGGTTTAAATGAATTTCTTTCGTCTGTTAATTTTGATTCTATTTTTTTAATCATTGATCCAAACCTCTAAATCTTTAAGTGAACGAACACCAGTAAATCTCTTAACTTCTATATTTTCATTTTTCATAATCAATGTCGGCACACTTCTAATTCCATAATCCATGGCAATTTCTGGATTAACATCAATATCAATAACTTCAATAGGGATATCGTTAATATTGTTTACTGATTCTAAATTTTTTGCCATAACTTTACATGGTTGGCACCATGATGCTGTAAATCTCAAAATTCTTTTCATTTTTGTTCCTTATTTTTATTTCCAATATTTTGAATAGTCAATATTATTCCAATACTTTTCATTGTTGCGATTCCAGAAATTTTTGATAAGATACCAGGCCATACCCATATATCCCATTTTTCTAAATCTTCTACTGTCCTGTCCAAAGTAATGATTCATCAATTTAAATTTTTTAGGATCATATTTTTTAGAAAGAAAGAAGTCCTCGCTTGTTTCATATTTTTCTGGAAATCCACCGAACTCATTAAACCTATCTGTTCTTGTTAACATAAAAGCACCAACTGCAAATGGCACTTTATATTTCATTATACTATTAATGACATTAAAAATCAAGAACCCTATTTTTGTTCTGATATCGTTGTCATAACATCTTATCTTTAATCCTATTAAATCTAAATTTAAATTTTCCATTTCATTCATACAATCAATTATGACTGAATTTTCAAAAAACCTAACATCGCTATCAATGAACAGTATATATGGTGTTTTAACTAATTTTGCTCCGTTATTTTTAGCAAAAGAAACTGGCCCACCATCAATAATTTCTACATTCAATTCACCTTGATTTGATCTTATCACTTCTCTGGTATTATCTGTAGATGCATCAGCAATGATTATTTTTGTTTTACCTATATTTTGATTTTTTAATCCGTTAAGTAAATGATGAATATAATTTTCTTCATTCTTACATGGTACAATTATTGTTACTTTATTTTCTAAATTATTTGACATTTACTTGAATCCATTAATATTAGAATTTATAGTTATCAGTTCTTTCCAATAGATTATTTCCCATCTACCATCTGTATGTTCAACTAATGCACTACATGATTCAACCCAATCACCGTCATTCATGTATATTGTGCCGTCAATTTCTTTTATTTCTGCTTTGTGTATATGTCCACATATTACTCCATCATAATTGCGTTTTTTGCAATATGATACTAAGTTTTTTTCAAACTGAAAAATAAAATCAACGGCCGTTTTAACTTTGCTTTTTAAATATTGACTCAAACTCCAATAACCAAAGCCAAACTTGTGTCTCCACCAGTTAAATTTATTATTCAACCATAAAACAAAATCATATGCCTTATCACCAAGTATTGTCAGCCAGGGAGCTAATCTGCTAATACCATCAAACAAATCACCATGTATTACCAGATATTTTTTGCCATCAACACCAATATGTTCACATTGATTCATTATTTCTATGTTACCGAAACCAATATTATATGGCATCAATGGTCTTAAAAATTCATCATGGTTTCCAGCCACATATATGACTTTTGTTCCTCTTTTTGAATATCCTAGAATTCTTCTAACTACGTTTGTGTGACTCTGTTTCCATCTCCATTTGTTTTGTTGAATACGCCAAACATCTAATATATCACCAACAAGATATAGTGTTTCGCATGTATTAAATTTTAAAAAATTGCTTAACAATTCGGCTTTACAATCATTTGTGCCCAAATGCACATCACTGATGAATATGCTTTTATATTTCATTTTTTCGTCTTTTCATACATGACGGTATCTGTATCACCTAGTGCCCATTTAGCTTCAGTTTCAACAGACCATTTTTTTGTTGCTACTTTAAAATCAGGATATTTCAAATCTTTAGGATTACTTGAAGGTTCAAATACAATCATTCTATTATTTGGCTGACATGCGAACTGACCATTATCGCATTTTATGAAATTATACGATTTATGATCTTCAACATCTTCGGATAATCCAGTATCTATAATATTAAAATCTGGATGAGCTGAATCTACTGTGAACATGTATTCACCATACATCCATTCACCACTTTTCAATTTAAATTTACATTTCATTGATTGCAGTTGTGCTTTCTTCAATACAGTAATATCATAACTCAGAGAATCCCATAGCTGCAAATAATCTAAAGGTAAAGGATCACCTTCAATCGGTTTCCAACAAAATGCACTAATTGGTAATTTATCATATAGAGCACCATAATTATTTAAGTATGCTTCTATGCGAAATGCTTGACCTCTTAATGATTTGATACTCACCCACCAGCAAGGTTCTAATTCACCATGGCCCTTTTCAAAATCGTAAAGGTATTCACGGCGAACAAAACACTTGACTGTTGGTAAATTAGCAATGATATGTGCCATTATCCCTCACACGCAATACAGTCATTACCTTGAGCAATTTGTGTCATATCCAATTCTTTAATCACTTCACGCTCAATTTTCTTAGACACTTTGTCGGCTTTAGCAAGTTTCTCACTACGGCAATAATACATCGTTTTCAAACCTTTTTTCCATGCCATGAAATGCACAGCATGAATGTATTTAATGTTACTATCCGGACGGAAGAACACATTCAACGATTGTGCCTGATCGATATATTGCTGACGGTCTGAAGCATGTTCAATAACCCAACGCTGGTCGATTTCCATAGAGGTCTTGAATACCGCTTTGGTGTTTTCGTCCATCCATGTTAGGTGTTGAACGGAACCATCATTAGCAATAATAGATGACCAAATGTCTTGATATTCATTTTCGCCTGTTGGTGTTAATGGTGTGCCATCAGGTGAAAGATGATTCATAATAACTTTGTCGAGATAACGATTCTTATTCAAAAATGAGCCAGATAGCGTATCCTGACGATAAGCGTTAGCACGATAAGGTTCAATGCTAGGGCTAGTGTTTCCCATAATGATAGACGAAGAAGCATTTGGAGCAATAGCCATAAGATGACTGAAACGTTTACCAGTGCCAGAAGCATCTGGAGCTTCGCCCCTAATTTTTCCAAGAACCAAGTTAGCATCGTCCAATCCTTCTCTAATATTTTTGAACATTTGGTTATTCAAAACTTTGGCCATTACTCCTTCAAAGGCCACATTCTTTCTTTGTAGGTACGCATGAAAACCCAAGGCACCAATACCAATAGAGCGCTCACGTTCAGCGGAATACTTAGCCCTAGAAATAGCATCAGGAGCGTTATCGATAAAATATTGCAAAACATTGTCCAACATTTCTGCCACATCACGGAGAAAAAGTGCATGATCTTTCCATTCATCGTAATACTCCAAATTTAAAGATGACAAACAACAAACTGCGGTTCTTTCTTCATTTGTTGGCAAAATAATTTCTGAACAAAGATTTGATTGATGAACCTTCAATCCTTTTTCTTTTAGCCATTCTGGCAATTCACGATTACTTGTATCAATAAAATGTAGATAAGGTTCGCCAGTATGCATACGCAATTCTAGAATTTTTTCCCATAACATTCTTGCGGATACAACTTCACGAATTTCATTTGAAGCTGGATCAATTAGTTGCCAAGAATCATCGGCATCTTTATCAATCATGCATCGTTCAATAATTTCCATGAATGAATCTGGAATATTAATACCATGGTGTAGATTCAAACAACGCACATTTTGATCGCCTGTTGGTTTCCTCATCTCAAGGAAGGGAATAATATCAGGATGGGAAATATCAAGATAGGCAGCGTAAGACCCACGGCGAGTGCTACCTTGGCGATACGCCAAACTAGATGCATCGTAAATTTTGAGGTGCGGCATGACGCCAGTAGATTTATCATCCGCCGAGCGAATACCAAAACCAATCCCAACACCGCCACCAAGCATAGAAAGCCAATTAGTTTCTGAAAGATTATCAACTAGACCCTCCGCAGTATCTTCAATGTAGTTTAAGAAACAAGAAATTGGTAGGCCACGCTTGCTACGACCAAAAGAGAGAATCGGTGTAGAATACGATAACCAATGTTTGCTAGAATATTCATATAGTCTTTGTGCATGATCTTTATCTGTTGAGAATGCTTTAGAAACAAATGCAAGTCTATGTTGAGGACTTTCTTCATCCTCACGCATATAAGATTCTTTAAGTCTTTTAATTCCTAGTTCGTCAAACAGTTTATCCTTTTCTAAATCAATTTCAATTCCCATGTATTGCATTTTTTATCCTTATTTTTTTACAAATGGTTTTAGATTCGGTGGAGACCATCCCTCAGGCTTCAAAACTTTACCATCTTTACGCTTATTAACTTTGCCTGTGCTAGGGTCAATTTTTGATAGGTTGGAGCGTGCAACTTCATTCCACGCACCTTCCACATTGAATTGTTTCATATAACAATAACCAAGAATCACCCAAATCAGGTCCATACATCCATCAAGTTGTCCTTCTTCGTCACCTTCAAGAAAGGCTTTAATGAATTCATCAAATTCTTCACGAATAAGGTTCTTATATAGTAGAATATTTTTTTCGTTTATTTCTTGTTCACAGGCTTCAATAAATTTCACAACATCATTATTCACTTACAAACTCCTTAATCATAGGAAAAATAGGTTCAATTGCATCTACACATGCCATAGCAACTTCACGGTGTTCTTTTTGTGTTCCATTAGCGGAACGGAGTTGTATATAGTGAACCCAAGAACGCATGGTTCCATTCATATACAATCTTGAACCCATAATGCCTTCAGGCAATACTGCTCTTGCTTGTTCTTTGGCAATACCATTTTCAATAGCCCATGCATATTCTCTTTGTGCGGCATAAATGACACGCTGTTGAGCACGGTACCACTCATTTTGTAACAAATGATCATCCACTTCAATACTGTTTTGACGATTTTTGGTATCTTGCAATCTGGCTTCACGGGTGACAAAATCTAAGTCTTTAGTTGGATCCGCATAACGCTGGCTGAATTCTTGGAAAGAGAAAGAACGGTGCCGCAAAATTTGTCTTGCAATGTCACGGGTAGTTTCAATTTCCAAACAGACGGAAACCATCTCCAACGGAGACCAGTGCTGGTTCTTAACCAGATATCGAACCAGTTTTTCTGATGTGTCCGTGTTGTTTTGGTTTGATGGGTTTGACACTCTGGCACAATATGCAATCTGATCCAAAAGAGTTGTTTTAGACGGAACATCCACTCCTAGAACATTTTCAAAGGGGCCTTGTGAATAATTAATTAATGTTACTTTCATGATTTTCTCCAATTTACAAATTCAATTTTCGCTCTTAAATTTTGATATGTGTTTTTACTTATGATATCTTGAATTTCGTCCGGTGAAAAACCAGATAAAACCATATCGTTGATATCTTTTTCTTCAATCATTTCAGGCCATATTACAATATTGAAGTGTTCTTCGATTGCCTGTTCCATTTGCCGACAAATATCTTTGTTTCTTGGTTCATTATCGTAAACCAACACTAACTTTGATTTACCAACATGTTTGGCTGCTACTTTTAAGTTTGCATCGGCCGTTGCAATCGCATTACTCAAAAAAAGTGAATCTATAGGTCCTTCCGTGACATACACTGGTTTTTCTTCATCTTCCAAAACAACACGGTCTAATCCAAAAATTTTGTGATTATCGTCATCCAACTTTACAGTAATATATCTTAGTTTGGATTCACCAAGAGCTCGACCTTGAAATGCCACAAGATTTTTTTCTTCATCATAGAAAGGAATAACCAATCTCGGATCATCTTCTTTCAATCCATCTTTTTCTATGTTTAGATTTTCAACAAACTTTTTAAAATCTTCGGCAAAGTAAAGTGAATTTAAATGTTCATTTGGTATTCTACGATTCAAAACATAATCTTTGGCAAAATGACCATCTGGTAAAGATTCAATGGTAGGCAAAGATAATTTGGTTTTGAATTTTGGTGTTGTTGATTTGAATTCTTCAAATGTGGGTTTTTTATAGTTGGCTTTACCATCTTCTCCGTTTTTGTATCTTTCTAATGCATATTCTTTGAGTAGATGTGGATCAACTTTGTCTAGGAAATTATAAAAAGACAAGGATGCGCCGCAGTTGTGGCACATAAAGAAATAGTTGTTCTTTTTCTCGTAGATATAACCACGAGCCTTGGTCTTATTTTTGGAAGAATCGCCACAGAGAGGGCATCTGAAATTATACAAATCAGATTTTTTCTGTGTGAATTTTTGAAGCTTAGGGGATACCCTCAGCAGAAAGGTTCTATCAATGAAAACGGACATAACAAATTCAAAGTCAAATTAACTAAAGAGTTTTGTTATTATATCAAATTTAACATGGGAAAGCAACCAGACAACCACAACAATACCACCGGCTGCCATCCATTTCCATTCAAGAATTTTTTTTAGTTCAGAATCTTCTTTTTTATTATGTTCACGGATTTCATTTCGTAGGTTTTTTATTTCATCCATGATTCTGCGTTCGGTTAATTCGATCTTATCGGAAAGATTTCTATCAACTGTGGTAATTCTGGAATGAATTTCTTTTATATCTTGTGTGGTATCTTGCTTTTCTTTATCCATATCATCGTAGATATCATTGACAATTTTTTCTTGATTGGTCATCAATCTTTCGATAACCTTATCCATTTTATCACACAAATGAGTAATGCTGGCAACCTGAGCTTTCAGGATACCAACATCGACTTGTAATTGTGTGACTTCTTTTTCCATTATTTTTTCTCTGGAACTTTGGTACCTTCAAGTTTCTTGTGTACCTTCATTTCTTTACATTGTTGCTTTGGATTGCCTTTTGCATCTTTAACAACTTGTCCATTTTTGTCTTTGACATCAACGCAAACTTTGGTAGTTTCACCTTCAGCAGCAAAACCGGTAACTGATGCGATTGCCAATGCAATGGCTAAGAATAGATTATACATTATAGAATTCCTTTTTTGGTTTCAGTTTTTTTATTTATTGGTGAAAATTTTTCTGCTACTGTGACACCTAATCCTACCATAGTTAAGTAGATCATACTATCAAACATGAATTGAGAAATATCTTGGTCCCAAAATAGATTTGCAATAAAAGCAGTAGCACACAATAAAAATGCCAAAAAGGTGATTACTCGTCTACTGCTTAGTGAACCATCAATACCATCATTTAATAAATTATTAAACATTTAAATCTCCGGTTGTGGTGCAGGAGGTGGTGCCATTTTACCACCATAACCCATCACTACAC
>JACCDP010156242.1_pt1 | contig 20311 bp, 18 predicted proteins | sample 7445841 | NCBI WGS metagenome assembly JACCDP01 (sample SAMN15323441, study PRJNA562643) | freshwater metagenome | isolation source: river surface water | place: USA:Blue River Watershed | collected 2017-08-17
CTCGAGCAGTAAAAGTCACGCCCAAATCTGCAGCTAAGCGATGGAATCGGCGAGAGTCTTCGGCGGCAATCACATCGGCAGCTGTGAGCGCAGCGATTAAGCGCGCGCTCGCATCTCCCGGGTTACCAAGGGGGGTTGCTGCCAAAATTAAGCTCACGCGCATACGCTACCGTCATGAAGCAGTTCGCCAGATCAGCGCTTGCGTATGCAATTTATTTGATCTCGCTAATCGCATTCGCCATGCGTTTATTCCATTTAGGAGAGCCAAAAGGCTTCATTTTTGATGAGCTCTACTACGTAAATGGCGCGCAAGATTATTTGAAATATGGCGTCGAAGTAGATGGCCTAAAACCTGAATTCATAGTCCACCCGCCGGTCGGAAAATGGGCAATTGCCCTTGGAATTAAGCTCTTTGGCGATCAGGAATTTGGTTGGCGAATCGCATCAGCTTTCTTTGGCTCGCTCTTGATTCTCCTCGTTGGACTAATAGCAAGAGAATTATTTAAATCCGATAGTTGGGCGGCTCTTGCTAGTGGATTAATCGCACTAGATGGTTTGGCACTCGTACATTCGCGAACTGCTCTCCTAGATTTATTCTTAACTTTTTTCGTAGCTTTAGCGCTTTGGGCTTGGCTCAAAAATTGGCACTGGTTAGCCGGTTTGGCTTTTGGATTAGCCGCAGCTACTAAATGGAGCGGTCTTTACTTCTTAGTAATTTTTGCGTTAATAACTTTCTATCGAATTAGCAGTAATTATTCTGGCCGCCAATTAATTAAACCGATTTTAAAATTTCTAGTGCAATACGTATTGCTGCCAGTAGCCACTTACTTAGTTAGTTGGGTTGGTTGGTTCCGAAGTAATCTGGGTTGGGATCGCAATTGGTCACCGAGTGCGATTAAATCCTTTTGGCACTATCACGCCCAAATGTTGGGCTTTCACACTGGGTTGGTCGAGAAACATTCATACCAAGCAAATCCTTGGAGTTGGTTAATCCAAGGGCGACCAACATCTTTTTATTACGAAACACCCAAAGGTTGTGGTTCGACAAGTTGCTCTCAAGAAGTTTTGGCACTGGGTACACCACTTCTTTGGTGGTTCGGCACAATTGCAATCTTTTTTGTATTTGGCATTTTGATCCGTAATTATTTAAATAGAAACTATGAATTCGCTCCAATATTTATTTGGGCTGGATTAGCTGCTGGATATTTACCTTGGTTCTTATTTCAAAAACGAACTGTTTTCTCTTTCTACGCCATTGTGTTCGAGCCATTTCTAATATTTGCTTTGGTTTATTCGGCCAAATACCTATTGGAATCAAGGGTTAGAAGAGAAATTTCGCAAGCTTTAATAACTGTTGCGATTGTTTTAATTGCGCTTAATTTCATCTACTTCTACCCGATCTTTACCGGTGAAGTAATTACTTACGAAGCCTGGTATGCCCGAATGTGGCTACCTTCTTGGATTTAACTAACTAAGGCAGTAAGCGAGCTAATTACTCGTTAACAGCCTTGCTATCGCGCAAGCGGTCAACCGCTTCATCGGCAAGAATCTGATCAAATATTTCATCCTTAGATGGCGCAACTGCATTGAGTGCTGCCAGTGCCAACTTCTCTTGCTCTTCGCTCCACTTGCCTGGCTCGGTTAAATCAATAACCCGCTTCTGTGTTACCGCTTTAGGCGCACTTAAATAAGTTGGTGCCGGAATTGAATCTGGCTGCCAAGTGCGACGCTCTTCGGCTGAACCCTTTGGCAAAATTACTACGCCAGTTAGCTCGCGTTCAGAAAGTGGAATCCAATGATCGGTTGTTGCTTTAGGAGTCACAACGTCAACTAAGTTAGTAGTTGATACACCATTTGTTTCGCGCTGTAGTTGCTTCACTCGTCGAAGTTGTAGTCGCTCTGAGATTGTTTCGCGACGTACTTGCACAATATAAAGCGCAATTCCAGAAATTGGGACCAAGGTATAAATGAACTGTAATTTATTCATGACTCCACCCACCGAAGTTGCTACTAAAGAAAAAGTTAATAAAGTAAAAATAATTCGTCGACGTAACATTTTTTGAGCACTCTTGGCCACAAAATCTAAATCAGTATGCATAATTCCAGTTTCAGGTAATCCACCTGGAGATTTGCTTGCAACAACTTTCAACGCACTCTTGTATCGCTCAACAGATTTTCCAGAAAATTCTTCACGGTCGTGAATCCAACGCGGCAGAAAGTAGGAAACCCACATTCCGGCGATCGCGAGATAGATAAGTCCTGAAGCCATGATGGTTAAAGATAGAGGGGGTTCACGCTCAAATCGGGTATTTAGGGGTCTTTAAGACTCGCTACTTAATTTCTGGATTCTCTTTTACAAAGCAGATGTGGTCGCGCCAAGCCCCGTCGATGTGTAGAAAACGTGGGCGTTCGCCTTCGAGAATAAAGCCAGCTTTCTCGGCCACTCGTCGAGAGGCGCCATTTTCGGGACGCAAATTAATCTCAATTCGATGCAGCCCTAACTCGTTAAACCCGTATGCAGTAACCATTTCGACAGCTTGCGTAGTAAAACCTCGATTAGCAAAGCGGCGATCAATCCAATAACCAATGTGCGCACCCCGTAGTGCTCCATAAATAATGCCGCCCATAGTTATCTGGCCAATCAGATTTGGACCTTCCCAAATAGCCATTGAAATCGTGCGTCCGCTTCGACCATCACGGTTATAAATGCGCACCATCTCGAAAAAAGAAGGTCGTTTTGAAACCAGATCGCCACCATCTATGTGCTCTGGTACCTGTGGCAAAGTCGCTTCCCAAGGGGTAAGCCACTCGCGATTTTCAGCACGGACGGCAAACCATTTTGCGCGATCCCGGAAACGCAGCGGACGCAGGGTTAGTTCTTCAGATTTTAAAACGACCGGCCAAGACTGATCAGATCTGCGATCGCTCATCACGGCTACTTATATGTAACGACGCTCGAGCACAACGACAGTGACTTCTTGCCCGATGGCTTTTTCGGTGTCACTTTCGGAGAGCGCAATAAATGCGTTGGCATCAGACAGGGTTGATTGCTCATCTTGTGAAGGAAGTGGCAGCACAGAAACGCCATCTTCGGAGAGAATCGCACGAATATATGAACGAAGCCCAGCCGTCGATGCAACTGGTTTTTCTAGCTTCGCCTTAACTGCTGGCCGATGAATCGTGGCTGCACCTAACAAAGTACGAATCATTGGTCGAATAAACAGCTCAAATGAAATGTATGCCGAAATTGGATCTCCCGGAAGCGTTACAACAGGCGTTTTATCAGGACCGATAGTGCCGAAGTTGTGACGACCGCTAGCTTCGATTGCTAAATCAACTGTGGTGATATCGCCTAATTTAGACAAGGTACGAGTAATTAGATCAAAGGAATCATCTTGGCGTTCGCCGCTAATAATAATTAAGTCTGCGCGAACTAACTGATCTTCGATAACTCGTTGCAACTGTTCTTCATCATCTGGAATTGAATGCACGCGGTATCCAATTGCACCTGTTTCGCGAACGGCAGTGGTCAATAACCACGAATTGGTTTCAAACTCTTCATCACCCGTTAATGATTTTCCAGGTTCAACCAGATCTGGCCCAGCCGAGAGAACAACTACACGAGGATGCGGTCTAGTTGGAAGATGATCCAAACCAATCGAGGCAGCTAAACCAATTTGGGTAGCTCTAATTCGTGCGCCTGCACGCAATACCAATCGCTCGCCCGCATGCACATCTTCAGCCAAGGTTGCTCCGTGAGCATCAAGCAGTGGCATATCGAAAGATTCAAGCGGCTTACAAATGGAAATTAGCGAGGTGAGAAACTCATCTACCTTTGTGCGCTCTGACATAATCCCACCATACTTTGTTACTCGATACTTCCTAGGGATTTAACTATGAATGAACATGTGAAGTCTGACAATCCTAAATCTGACAAGGAAAAATTGCGCCAGCGTTACCGAGTCGAACGTCGCGATGGTTTCATTCCAGTTGAATTCACCCGTTTGGCACAAAGCCCGGAAATTGCAGCTGCCCAAGTAATTGCAAGTTATTTTTCTTATGGCGAAGAACCAGTTACAAATCTGTTAAATCAGACCTTAATTAAAGCTGGGAAAACTCTTCTGCTTCCGTGCGTTAATGGGTCGGAAATGACCTGGGTGCAATGGAAAGGTGATGATTTAAAAATAAACAAAAAAACTAAAATTCCAGAACCAATGGGTGAACCATTTACTGATTTAGCCGCAATCGATGTGGTTTTAGTTCCAGCACTTCGAATGGATACAGAAGGTTATCGATTAGGTCAGGGTGGTGGATTTTATGACCGATTCTTGCCGAAAGTTAGCGCTTGGAAAATTGGCTTGCTGCATGAGGGCGAATTATCTAGTCAAAAATTACCGCGCGAACCACATGACATTCCGCTAGATGCAGCAGCTACGCCAGGTTTAGTGGTTCGTTTTAAGAATTAGGAAGATTGCGCGCAATTACAATTCGTTGTACTTGATTGGTGCCCTCATAAATCTGAGTTAGTTTGGCATCACGCATCATGCGCTCGACCGGATAATCAGATACATATCCATAGCCACCCAAGATCTGCACGGCATCAGTTGTTACTTTCATCGCAACATCACTGGCAAAACATTTACTTGAAGCCGAATAAAACTTTAGATCGCCATCATTTCGTTCTGATCTAACTGCAGCGGCGTAAGTTAATAGGCGGGCTGCTTCGATACTCATTGCCATATCTGCCAACATAAATTGAACTGCCTGGAAATCAAAAATTGATTTATTGAATTGCTTACGTTCGTGAGCATATTTCGTAGCCACATCAAGAGCGCCTTGAGCTAAACCAAGTGCTTGTGCCGCAATAGTTACTCGAGTGTGATCGAGCGTATCCATGGCAAGTGCGAAACCTTTACCGACTTCGCTAATGCGACGATCATCAGAAAGTTCTACATTGTCGAAATAAACTTCGCGAGTTGGTGACCCTCTAAAACCCATCTTCTTTTCGGGTGCTCCAAAAGAAACACCTGGGTCTGATTTCTCAACTACAAACGCGGTAATTCCCTTTGCGCCAAGAGAAGCATCAGAAGTCGCTAGAACTGTGTAGAAATCCGAAAAACCGGCATTTGAAATCCATTTCTTGCTGCCGTTGAGAATCCACTTATCGCCACTCTGAACCGCTTTGGTGCGCATTGATGCGGCATCAGAACCAGCTTCTGATTCTGATAAACAATATGAAAAACCTTTTCCTTTAGCTAACTGAGTAAGCCAGCGCTCTTTTTGTTCTTTGTTGCCGCCGATCATTAGCGGTAGTGAACCTAATTTATTAACGGCTGGAATAAGTGAGGAAGATCCGCATACTCGTGCGACTTCTTCAATGATGATTGCGACACCGAGTGCATCTGCACCCTCGCCACCGAATTCTGTTGGTACATGTGAAGCCGCTAAGCCAGCTTTTTGTAACGCATCAAAAGCTTCTTGCGGAAAACGATGATTCTCATCGACTGCATGTGCATGTGGGGCAATTTCATTTTCAGCTAATGAGCGAACACTTGCGCGCAGATCTTTATATTCACTTGGCAGATCAAAGAGCGCGTCCATTGTTACTCCATCACTTATTTGCCAGACCGACGTTCGCGATCAGCAAGTTCTTGTAGGTACTTATTATATTGAGCCAACTCATCTGGCTGACCCATGGCCGCCATTCGTTCCACTGAGCGATCTATCCGTCGAGCTTCACGCGCATCATCACGAGTCCACATAATGAAAGTTGCAATTAGTGCGATCAGGATTGGAATTTCGCCCATAGCCCAGCCAATTGCGCCACCCCTATTTTGATCAGCCAATAAATCGCCAACCCAAGGAGTCTGTAGCGGAGCAAAATAGCCGGAATCAATCAAAGTTGAAGATGACATTAAAGCTACTGAGAAAAATGCGTGAATGCTCATCGCTGCTAACAAAGTAACGATACGAACCAGAAATGGTGGACGCTTTGGATTTGGGTCGATTCCGATGATCACATGGAAGAAAAGAAAGCCCGCTAGTAAGAAATGAATGTTCATAAATAAATGGCCCGCATGGTTATTCATTAATTTGCCAAAGAGCGAAGTGAAGTACAGCAAAAACAGTGAACCGTCGAAAATGAGAAGTGCTCCCACTGGGTTAACAATTACTGACGAATACCTTGAATGAAGTACCGAAAGAAGAGTTCCTCTGACGCCACGCTCTTCGGAATTTCTACCTTGTGGCAAAGTCCGAAGTGCCAAAGTGATGGGTGCGCCTAAAACAATTGCAATCGGTGCAATCATTCCGAGCGTCATGTGCGCAATCATGTGCCACGAGAAACTGAAGTGAGCATATAAACCTAAGCCGCCACTAGTTGCAAAATCGACTGCGCTGATTCCAATTGCAAAAGAGATAGTGCGCCCAACTGGCCACTTGTCGCCGCGCTTTGTTAAAACCATTACGCACTTTATATAAAGTGCAACTGCGATAACTAACAATCCGATCATGAATGCATCTGGTTCATAACCCAAAAGCACTCGAGAAAGAGTTGGCGGCTGTGGTGTCTTAATGCCGATAATTGATAATGCCCGGTCAGTATCTAAAACTGAATCTCGCACTGGAGGCTGGCTAGCAGATAGCCGCGAACCAATGAGCAAAGTAAGAGTCATTATTACAACTTCGGCAAAGATTAACTTTAGGAATTTTTGACCCTTGATTTCTGAAGAGTTTCGTAAGTTTTTACGATGCAAGTAACCAAGGACAATCAACCCGGCCGTAAGAAAAACTTTTGCAAGTACTAAATATGCATAACTGCTATTTAGCGCTTCTTTGAAATTGAGTCGAATGAAAGCATTCACACTGCCACTAATTACAACCGCAATTGCTGCCCAAAGAGCAAGAACGCTAAACCGCGGAACTGCGGCTGCCCTGCTTTCGGGTGATAGAAAAGCCAGGGCAAATACGCCGCCGACCCATAAAGCTAGGGCGATTACATGTATTGCGAGCGAGCCTATGGCCATTAAATGTGAACCGCTGGAAGCTGAATGGCTTTGGAAAACTGGAATTACGATCGCGAGCAAGGTTGCGAGCAAAAGAAATGTTCCGGTTCCGATTGAAGTAAATCTAGGAATGATAATTGAAATCAGAATAGAGAGTAATAGTTGGGTAAACAGATATTGGCCAAGCGGAATCTGCAATAAGAATGAGCGCAAAACATTGGTCTTCAGTACCTCTGAAACACTGGAATTAAGAATGTTTGCCAAAGTCAATACGATAAAAGCAAGATTCGAGATCATCCAGATCAAGCTAGCGATTGACGCAAGTTTTCTTAATTCAAAATTTGTTTGCGCTATTTTTCCATTTACATCAAGCGTTAAGAAAGTTACGGCTAGAAGAGCGCCAACTAAGAAAAAACTAGAAGTTATTGAGGTAAATTTAAAGACACTCAATAAGCTACTAATTAATGATTGACTCATCTTTCGCTAAAAATTTTCCGCGCGTACATTCCTAATCCGACTAAGACAAAAAACGAAAGTACTAACATCATTATTACTAAGAAATCTGTGCCCTTACTGCTACCCGCACTTGGTTGAGCACTGGTTGTCGCATCGACTGCAATCGGGGTTGGTGATTGTGATGAAACCGAATCAGGTGCAGCAAAATTAAATCGGTAATTGCCAGTTAGCGGCACATCATTCTCGGCTAGCAATGTGTAACTAACGGTGTAATAACCACTAACGGTTAATGGAATCAGCCCTACAAGTGCTTCGGTATCAGCAATAGCCAAAGCGCCATCATCGACGCGATTACCGGAAGGATCGGTTACTTCAATACTGTTTCCATCGGCCAAAAGTGGCAACGATGTAATAATCGATACAGCACTTGGTGATACCAATACTGTCGAACCGCTGGCTGGGTCAGCAGTTATGAGTTCATTCGCGTTAGCTGAGGGAATTGCGAGCAGAATAACTGCCGCGAGAATGCCACCGATTTGCTTCAACTTCATGATCTAGCCCTTCCTGCCCGCTTCGATTAGCCTCAATCGTCCCACTTCTTTAGACTTACCTCTACTACGCCCAGATAACGGGCTCAAATTTGCGAATTTTTGAGCCGGAAAGGAATCGAATGCCAACTTATCAATACGCCTGCTCTGCATGTGGCCATGAATTCGAAGCCTTTCAATCGTTTACCGAAGACTCTTTAACCGAATGCCCAGAATGCAAAGGCGAAGTTAAAAAAGTTTATTCGGCTGTTGGTGTTGTCTTTAAAGGCTCAGGTTTCTATAAGACTGATTCGGCAAAAAGTTCAACTGCTTCGGTTCCGGCAGCGGCGCCTGCACCAACTCCGCCCGCAGCTAAGTCTGAATAATTTAAAGTTAATTAATCGTCGTGATGCGGTGGTTTATCACCAGCAATTTCGGCATCACGTTTTGCATCTTCAATTGATTGCTCGTGATCAACTTCATCTGAAGTTACCTTTGGGAATAGTTCGCTCATAATTCATCCAGTCTAGCCCTTTGGGTACAGTTCTCACATGTTTGAGAAACTAGGTCACTTCACCGTTCGCCACCGTAAATCAATGGTCATTATGTTCATTGTCAGCGTACTTACAGCTGGCACCGTTGGCACGATGATTTTTAGCCGGCTTGATTCTGGCGGTTATTCAAATCCCAACAGTGACTCATACCAGGTTTATAACTATCTAAATAAAAAATTAAAGATTGCAGATCCGAATATCGTGGTAGTTGTTGACTCGGGCAACCTGCCAATCACTGACCCAAACATTGTCGCTAAAGCCCAGGTGCTTGAAACTAAAATGGCAAAAGCGCCTGGCGTAACAAAAGTAGTTTCTTACTGGAATACCGGTGGCGAAAAAACGCTAGCTGCAACCGATGGCAAAGCTGCATACATTTTGGTTTACGGCGGTGGCGAAGCATTTACGCCCGAGAGCCAAGAAATGGGCGATTACTTCCAAAAGAATTTTGATGGAAAACGAGATGGCTTAACGATTTACTCGGGCGGCGTTGGAGTTGTTGGCAATTCCATCAACAAGAAAATCGCTGACGATTTAAAAATAGCTGAGGCGATTTCGATCCCACTCACTTTTATCTTGTTGGTATTTGTATTCGGCGCTATGGCGGCTTCGGCAATGCCATTAATCGTTGGTGTTTCGGCCATTCTTGGTGCTTTCTTTCTCCTTTACTTAATTTCTCTTTTAACCAGCGTGAGTGTTTACGCGCTCAACTTAACAACCGGTATGGGACTTGGCTTAGGCATCGATTACGCCTTACTTATTGTTAATCGTTTCCGCGAAGAGTTGCACCGAGGCAAGAGCGTTGAAGATTCAATAGTTAACACAATGGCTAGCGCTGGAAAAACTGTTTTCTATTCCGGCTTAACTGTTCTAGTTACTCTGCTATCTCTGACTTTCTTCCCACTTCCTTTCCTTAAATCATTTGGTTATGCCGGTGTATCAGTTGTAGCGATAGCAGTTGCTGGTGCTTTGTTCGGTCTGCCACCAATTCTGGCGATGATCGGAAAGAAAGTTGATAAAGGCACCATTCGCAAGTCAGCAATTACGCATAAAGATGAAGGTCGCTGGGCCCAAACTGCTCGCCTCGTTATGAAGCGCCCGGTTGCCGTTGTTCTGCTTTCGCTAATAATTCTGGGAGTTCTTGCAGCACCAATCAAAGATATCGCTTTCTCGCAAGGTGATTCCAGAATTTTGCCAGCAAGTAATCCAGCTGCTATTGCAACTGCAATTCAAGAATCACGTTTTGAAAGCAATATTGCAACAATCGACATAATCGTTCTTGATGGCGCAAATAAAGAAAATGAGATTTCAAGTTACCTTGAAAAAATTAAGAACGTTGCCGGAATTGTTAGTGTCGCCGCTCCAAGAGCAATCGGTAAAGATATTCAAATAACGGCTTATGAATCTATGTTGCCACGATCACCAGAGGCGCAGAAGTTAATTCATGATCTACGTGATTTGCCAGCTCCATCTGGAACGCTAATTGGTGGTGTTGCAGCTGATTACACCGATACTCAAGATGGAATTTCACAGACACTTCCACTCGCGCTAGGTTGGATCGCAATCAGCGTTTTGATTTTGCTATTCGTCTTTACTGGTTCAATTATTTTGCCAATTAAAGCGGTGCTCCTAAACGTTATGTCGTTAGCCGCAACTATGGGTGCTTTAACTTGGATCTTCGTTGGTGGTCATCTGCAATGGCTTGTTGGTTCATTCACCGTAACCGGCACGCTAGATACTTCAATTGCGATTCTGATTTTCGTTGTCGTATTTGGTTTATCGATGGACTACGAACTATTTTTGCTTTCCCGCATTCGTGAAGAGCATTTGTTAGGAAAATCGAATATCGAATCAGTAGCTACTGGTTTGCAACGATCAGCTCGAATTATTACCGCGGCTGCGGTGCTGCTGGCTGTGGTGTTTGCGGCATTCGTAACTAGTGGAGTGACTTCCATAAAGATGATGGGCTTTGGTGTTGCATTCGCAGTACTTCTCGATGCCACATTGATCCGCGCCTTACTAGTACCAGCTTTGATGCGCCTGCTAGGCGAGCGCAACTGGTGGGCGCCTAAAGCAATGCAGCGATTTACGCTTAAGCACTAACAGCCCTTACGCTTAAGCCATGGATTTAATTGCTTCCCTGCAATGCGCCGACCAACCAGGCATCGTTCATGCGATGACTTCGGCGGTATTAGCCTGTGGTGGAAACATTATCGAGAATCAGCAATTTACTGATCCGACCACAAATACTTTTGTAATGCGCACGCGCTTTGAAACTTCTCAGGGCCAAACTGCAGCCGAAAAATCACTTAGTGAAGGTTTAGCTAAGTACAACCCAACTTTGCATATTCGACCAACATCAGAGCGCCCACGTGCACTTGTTATGGTTACTAAAGAAAGTCACTGCTTGCGAGATTTGCTGTACTTAAATGAACTTGGCGAACTTAAAGTTGAGATCCCGTTAGTAATTTCAAACCACGAAGATCTTCGTCAACTGGTTGAATCACATGGCTTTAAATTCATGTATCTGCCAGGCGATAAGAGCGCACAAGAAGCTGAAATTATTAAGCAAATCGAACTTCTCGAAATTGATTTTGTAGTTCTAGCTCGTTACATGCAGATTCTTTCGGCCGATTTCTGTGATCGCATGCCTGGAAAAATTATTAATATCCACCACTCCTTCTTGCCTGGATTCAAAGGTGCTAAGCCTTATCACCAAGCACATGACCGTGGCGTAAAAATTATTGGTGCCAGTGCGCACTTTGTAACTCGTGATTTAGATGAAGGCCCGATCATTGAGCAAGATGTTGCCCACGTAACGCATATTGCAACTCCAGAAGAACTAATTGCTATCGGTCGCGATATTGAGCGCCGTGTTCTGGCAAAAGCAGTAAAGCTTTACTCCGAAGATAAAATCTTCGTAGTTGGCAAGCGCACAGTCGTGTTTGCTTAAACTTTTCAAAATAGAAATGCGTGTCCCCGGCGGGAGTTGAACCTGCGACCTACCGCTTAGGAGGCGGTTGCTCTATCCACTGAGCTACGGGGACTTAATTAATAGGTGAAATCTACCTGCCGCTAGGCTTTATAAATACGGGGTTGGCAGATCACGCTCATGAGGGTAGCCTCGGCCTTCTACCGAGATGGAGTTTTTTCCTCATGAGAGGCCAACAATGAAAGCGCTAGTAATTGGCGCTGGTGGCGTCGGTAGAGCAATTGCCAACATCGCATCCCGCCGAAGTTTCATTTCTTCTATGGTTATTGCCGATCGCAATTTTGCTCGAGCCGAAGAAGCAGTCGCCCGCGTTAAAGATGCCCGTTTTTCTGCAGCTGAAGTTAACGCTGCCGAACTAGAAGATATTCGTGCGTTAATTCGCAAAGCAAAGCCCGATGTTGTGATCAATGCAGTTGATCCACGTTTTGTAATGCCAATTTTCTTGGCCTGTGAAATTGAAAATACTAATTACATTGATATGGCGATGTCGTTATCGCGCCCACATCCGCATTATCCAAACACTGAAACTGGTGTGAAGTTAGGTGACGAACAATTCGCACGTGACTGGAACTGGGGTGAGCGCGGTATTTACGCACTCGTTGGAATGGGTATCGAACCTGGCATGAGCGATGTTTTTGCCAAGTATGCATCTGACTATTTATTTAGTCGCTTAGATTCAGTAACTGTTTTTGATGGTTCGAATTTAACGGTTGAAGGTTTTGAGTTTGCGCCTTCGTTTTCAATTTGGACAACGATCGAAGAATGTTTGAATCCGCCACTGATGTGGGAAGACGGCCGTGGTTGGTTTACTACTGAACCATTTAGCGATCTCGAAGTTTTTGATTTCCCAGAAGGAATCGGGCCTGTTGAATGCGTGAACGTTGAGCATGAAGAAGTTGTGCTTATCCCCCAAAAGGTTGACGCGAAAAAAGTTGCATTTAAATATGGGCTAGGCGCGCAATTCATTACAACGCTTAAAACTATTCACATGCTCGGAATGGATCGCAAAGATACGGTCGACGTGCAAGGTGTCTCAGTTTCTCCACGTGATCTCTTGGCAGCTGCTTTGCCAGACCCAGCAACTCTTGGTTCGCGCATGAAAGGTAAAACTTGTGCCGGAACTTTGGTTAAAGGTCTAGATAAAGAAGGTAAGCCACGCGCGGTATACATGTACAACGTGGTTGATAACGCTTGGTCTATGGAAAATTACGGCGATCAAGCGGTTGTTTGGCAGACCGCAATTAACCCAGTTATTGCTATGGAACTAATCCATAGAGGTGTCTGGAAACCAGATGGCGTAAATGGCCCTGAGTGGTTTGATGCAAAGCCATTCTTAGATTTACTCGATGAATATGACAGCAGTTGGCATATTCGCGAAGAATCTACCGACGGTATCGTCCCTGACGATGCTTCCTCACTGGCTTAACTCTTTCTAACTCAAGAAAATTACGGGGATCATGAGCAACCAAGGTAATCAATCAAATCAAGGCACGTGGGCGCTAGTTACTGGTGCCACTGCAGGAATCGGCGAAAGTTTTTCGAGATTACTTGCAGAACATGGTTTCAACTTGGTTTTGGTTGCTCGTGATTTACCGCGATTAAATGAACGCGCTGCTGCACTTGAAGCAAACTTTAAAGTCGAAACAAAAGTTATTGCTGCTGATCTAGCTACTGATTCTGGCTGCAAATTAATCGAAGACTTCATTGAAAATAATGATGTTGAAGTTTTAATTAACAACGCGGGTTTCGGAATCAACAAGTCTTTCTTGGTGAGTGACCTGGCAGCCGAACAACAGATGTTTGATGTTTTGGTGCGCACGCCTATGCGACTTATGCATGTCATCTTGCCGAAGATGAAGGAACGCAACTCAGGCACTTTGATTAATGTTTCTTCCGTTGCCGCATGGATTGCCGGTGGTACCTACAGCGCTAGCAAGTCCTACTTGACCGTGTTAACAGAATCTCTGCACACTGAATTAGCTGGAACTAATGTAAAAGTATCGGTGCTAGCACCTGGTTTTACGCGTACTGAGTTTCATCAACGCGGTCGCATGAAAATGAGCGCCTTGCCAAACTTCATGTGGCTTAACGCAGATGTACTTGTAGCTAAAGCATGGGCAGATGCACAAAAAGGAACTGCGGTTTCGGTGCCTGGTTGGCAATACATAATTTTGAGTTCGTTCTTACGTTTTGGCCCAAGACCGCTAATTCGCAAACTGGGCATGAACGTTCGTATCCGCCAGCGCAATAAGTAAAATTTCACACCAACTTCGCAGGCAATTCCCGCGTTACAAGCAGGTCCTTTTAATCGGCGAAGGTAAGATTGCCGCATAATCTATGGAGGTAAATATGTTGCGCAAGGTTTCTACTCTCTCTATTGCTGGGGCGCTAATTGCCGGGGTTTTGGTTTCCACCCCCGCTTATGCAGCAGTCAGCAATGGCTCGACCTGTACCGTGATCAACAAGACCACCAAAGTTAGCGGTTTTACCTACAGGTGCGTCACAGCAGTTAAGTCATCAGTGACACTTGATGGAACTAAGACCACAATTTATTTACCTGCATCAGCTTCAACTAAGAATGCTAAAAAGTACTACTTGGCCGTTGACTGCATAACTGAATCAGCTTCTTACACCAAATCAGCGAAAGAGCTAGCGGCCTTGGAAACAAGTACTGCAGCAGCACTTGTTGGAATTGATGCACAAATTGCTGAACAGAATAAAGCCAGCGCTAATGTGCAAACTCAGATTGATGCTCTGACCAAGGAAAATGCCGATATTGCGATCAAAATTAAAGAGCAGACTGATTTGATTCCAATCGCCCAAAAGGAAGTTGCCGATTTAACTGTCAAGATTGCCGCTGTTACCAAGCAAATCGATGAGTTCACAGTAATTTTGAATGACTCGAAAGCAAAGTTAGCGACACTAAAGGCTGACACTGTTAACGCCGCAAAAAATGCTACGACAATCTCGAAATTGTCTACTGCAATTAGCGGGCTTTCAACTTCAATCACCTCTTTGAAGACATCGAATTCAACATCAAAGATCCAGATGCAGTCTGTTAACAGCTCAATTAGCAAGTACAACTCATCAATCATGCAGCTAAAGAGCACCGTCAACAAGAATTTAGCTTCGATTGAAAATTCCAAGAAAATCAGTTCAACTATTGCAACTCTAAATAAGACTAAGGAGCTAACTTCAGGCCAACTGAAGCAAGCAAAAGATGCACTTACGCAAACAATGAACTCGCGTAACCTTCTTTGCAGCGCAGGCTTATAAGTAATTAGTTAAAAGAATAGGGCTGGCCGGGTAACTCTGGCTAGCCCTATTCTTTTCCCCTTTTTAAAGTAATTAAGTGTTTAAATGGCTGGCTTTAAATTGTTGCGGATTGGTAGCTTCATTTTGGTTCTGGCCACTTTTATTTTTGGCGCAAGTAGTGAGCAACCTGATTTTCTCAATGATTTACTGCTTTATAACGCCGTACCAGTCACCTTTTTAGCCTTGAGTTTTTACGCCTTGAAAGGTGAGGATCTACGCACGCGGATCTCCTTCGAGTTAGCACTTTTCTGCTGGGCTGCAGGTTCAATAATTTCATCATTAACCGCGGTTTACCTATTTGTGGGCAACTTACAATTTATCTCTGAGTTTCTTTACTTACTTTTTTATCCTTGCATGTTTATCGCTATCCCCCGTTTGTTAAGTTCGAATACTCCTAGCTCAATTTTAGAAAACATCGATGCTGCGATCGTCGCTCTCGGTGTCAGCGCATTGGCTGCAGCCTTGCTGATGCAGCCTGTTTTACCAAACTACGCCGGAACTCAATTGGAAACTTTCTTCGCCATAATTTTCCCAGTAGCTGACATTGTGTTAATAGCTTTAATAGTTTCCTTAAACCCATTTCATCGAGTCATCTGGCGAAACTTTATTCTGACTTTTGGCATATTTGCTTTTGCCGCTGCAGATTTTGTAAATCTATGGTTGAGCCGAAATGGCGATTATAGATTTGGGGGTTGGACCGATTCATTATGGTTGCTCGCATTGTTTTTCATGGTCGAAGCTTTATGGCATAAACGCGATGAGAACAAGTCACGGGTTCCCACACAACCTGTACTAATTGCCGTCGCAGTTTTATTTAGTGCGATTCTTTTATCGTTACTTGCGTTAAAGCCTGGTTATTTTCCTGGCTTCATTGTTGGTCCGGCAATTGCAACTTTATTCTTGGCATTTATTCGTATGGTCGTCGCTCTTAAACAAGCTCAAGAAGTTGGAACTGAGCGCACTTTGGCGCGCACTGATGAATTAACTGGCTTACCAAATCGCCGCAAGTTCATGTCCGAGCTAATTGAATTTTCCAATACGCAAGGTGCGTTATTGCTACTTGACTTAAATGGCTTCAAGCCAATCAATGATCGATTCGGACATGAGATTGGTGATCAACTATTGCGAGCAGTTTCGCAAAGGTTTCGGCGCTCGCTACCCAGCCATTCCACCCTGGCCAGGCTAGGTGGCGATGAGTTCGGAGCCTTAATTTCTGGGGATTTTGAAAGCACCATGGAGGCTGCGCTTGCTCTTCATGCCAGCGCGAGTTACCCATTCGCAATTGCTGGTGAAACGATCATGATTGGCGTCAGTGTTGGCTTTGTAACTAATGATGGAACACGCGACATGATGCATCGCGCCGATCAAGCAATGTATAAAGCTAAACGCGAGGATCTAGGGGTTTGTCAGCTTTAATTTCAGCTAGTCGCTCGAGAGATTCGATGCGCTCGGCGGCATGATCAACCACTCGCTCTGCGTAACCATTGCTGTATCCATCTAGATAGAGCCATGGTTCGTGAATTTCAGCCGCCGATAAATGTGCCAATTCAGGAACATACTTTCGAATGTAATCACCGTCGGCATCAAAGCGCTTGCCTTGCTCGATCGGATTGAAAACTCGGTAATAAGGCGAAGCATCAGTACCGCAACCAGCTGTCCATTGCCAACCATGCGAGTTCGAAGCCACATCAAAATCAATTAGGTGTTCACCGAAGAATCGAGCGCCATGCTGCCATTCCAAGTGCAGATCTTTAACTAAGAAAGATGCAACGACCATTCTCGTGCGATTATGCATCCAACCCGTTTGTACAAGTTGTCGCATTGCTGCATCTACAAATGGGTAGCCGGTCTTTCCTTCGCACCAAGCGTTAAATTTCGAATCAGGTTCGTTGTAGCGCATCTCTTTAAATCTAGGTGCGTAATATTCCCAAGTGGTATGCGGGTTATGGTGCAGAACGTCTGCATAAAATTCACGCCAAGCAATTTCTTTGCGAAAGACTTCGTGCGCTTTGCTTTCACCTAACTTGGCTAACAAAGTACGTGGGTGAATTTCGCCCCATCGTAAGTGCGCACTTAAGCGGCTGGTGCCATCAATGCCGGCGAAGTTTCGATTTTCATCATAAGAATCTAAGCCAGTATTTTGGAATTCTTCCCAGCGGTCGAGAGCTACATTTTCACCCGCTGAAATATTGATCTCAGTGTTCCAATCAGGAAAATTGCGATCTCCTGCAAATGGTTCAGCAGCCTTGATATTCAATGGTTTTGCGGCAGGTGCGCGCCAACCATGTGTGCACCATGCGCGATAGAACGGCGTGTAAACGCGATAAGGAGTTTCATCGCTTTTGCGTACTCGTCCGGGCGCAACTGCATATGGGCTGCCTGTTTGGATTAACTCGATTCCATTAGCAACAACTTTGGCATCACGGGCAACTCCATAAGGCGTGTAATCAGCACTTACATGAACAGAATCGGCCCCATATCGACTCATTACATCTTTAAGAACTTCGCTGGGTTCGCCAGCAATTACTAATAGCTTCTCACCCAAAGACTTATCTAGGGCTCGCAAACTTTGCGCAAGATATGCCAATCGGAATGAACCGGACTTACTCGCAATTCGACTGTCCATAATAAAGAGCGGAACAATTTCATCACTTGCGGCAATGGCAGCTAATAGCGCTGGATGATCAGAGATGCGCAAATCTCGGCGAAACCAGATAATCGCCCGCTTCTTTACTTTCTCTGATGCCATGGCATTATTCAACCACTATGGAGTTAATTAAGAGATATCAAGTTCGCGGCGTACCTGGAGAGGTCAGTCGAGTAAGTTTTGCTGGCCGAATAGTCGACTTCTGGATTCCGCGCGGGGCTACTCAACATCTATTAATTGCCCACGATGGCCAAAATGTTTTCGATGGCAAAACTTCAACTCATCGACGCAGCACTTGGGAGATGGCGCAAAGCGCGATCAGGGTTACTGATCAACTCGGAATCAACCCACCAGCAATAATTGCCATCTGGCATAGCGGCAGTAAGCAGGATGAACACGGGCGAGCGAAAGATTTATCCCCGCAAAGGTTTTTTCAAGAAGATGTTGTAGTCAATTCAGCTAATGTCGTAAAAGCAGACCTCGATAATCTAAGAGGCGATCAATATTTAAATACAATCTTTGACCAGATCGTGCCCGAGATTCTTACTGCTTATGAACTTGAAATACCGGTAGGTAATCGCGCAATGATCGGTGCCAGCATGGGCGGTTTATCAACCCTTTACGCTGGAATTCAACGCCCCGATCAGATCAGAGCAATTCTTGCCCTTTCACCACACTGGACTATCGGTGGCAACCGGTTAGTTGAGCGCACGGTTGAAGAATTGCCAAAGCCTGGCACGCATAAAGTTTGGATGAGCCGTGGCACAAAATCACTTGATGCAGATTACAAACCATTTCAAGAATTAGCTGATCAATTAATGAAAGAAAAAGGTTACCGAATTGGGCATGACTTCGTCACAAAGGTGTACGAAAAGACCAGCCATAACGAGAAATCGTGGGCTGGCTATTTAGACCAAGTAATGAAGTTCTGGCTTAATAACTAACTTTGTATTTAAGAATCTTAGATACGGCGGTTTTGTTAGCCGCATTTTTTACAATTGATACAAACTCAAGATTTGTTCCATTTGCATAATTGCGTGGCTCTAAGAACACTCGATATAAGCCAGCTGCAGCCGTATCACCTTTAACGGTGCGACGATCTGCAGTTCCAATGTTCACCCATTTCTTTCCGGCTTCGCGTACTAGAAAAGTTACTTGATTGTATTCATCGCCTTTAACCGTCGAACTTAACTCAAGTAAATAATCCATAGCAAAATCGGGTCGAGGCGCATTCAAAGTTACAGCTGGCACTGACTTAGCTTTAAATTTAGATGCCGCTTTGAGAACAACATAACTAGTTGCTCCAACTTTGACTGTTAAATTTGCACCTGCTGCGGACGAAGAAACAACAGATCCAAGAATTGGTGTCCACTTTGAACCCGATGTACTCACGTTAAATTTAACTTCTTGCGCGGTTTCGCCAGAGTTAAATACCACTGCATACTCTTGGCCATTTAAATAACGAGTGGTTGCAAAAACTTCGCTGTTGTTAAATCGAATCTGCTGAGTACCCGAGCGCAAGGCTGGGTTCGCTTTGATAATCCCTTGCATTGCGGTGATCTGGTCTTCAAGTGGGTTCTTAATATCAAAAGCACTGCGGGTGTCGATCGGGTCTGATCCAATGCGCTTTTCATCTTGCCACGATGAAACCAAGGTAGGAAACATGTCTTGGCGGGCTGCTTTATCTCCGCCGCGCCCAGTCATTCCCTTTTCATCGCCGTAATAAAGGGCTGGGCCACCACGCAATAAGAATAGAAGAGCATTAGCTAATTTTGATTTCGCTAATGCATCTGCGTCATCACTTGCGGCGTTTTCAATAAACATTCCAATTCGACCCATGTCATGGTTACCCAGGAATGTGGTTAACCCGTACGCCGAAGTTGTTGCAGTTGTGTAAAGATCATCAGCATTAAATAGTTCTACTAACTTCTCTGCACCACGACCATTTGTAACGAATGCCGTTACGTTACTTTGGAAAGCGAAATCTAGAATTCCTGGAAATGCTTGGTTGCGAACAAACTGCGCTGTTGTAAGTGGGTTTGAATCATAAACTTCGCCATAAATTGGGAAATCAGTTTTGCCGGCAGCTTTCGCTGCCTTCAAAATCGCTGGAATAAATGCTTGCCAAAATTCTGGGTTTACATGTTTGGCAGTATCAATGCGATATCCATCGATTCCAAACTTAGTAATCCAGTTACTCCACACTTCAATCCAACCTTTAACAACTTCTGGCTTTTCGGTGAACACATCATCTAGCCCATAGAAATCGCCATCAAATACCGAAGTGCCTGACCAATTTGAATCACCTCGGTTGTGATAGTTAGTAATGTCATTTAGGAATGCTGGCTTCTTAATATTTGCGTTAGCTGCATCAACTGATGGTTTCTTAGCAAAAGAAATATTGGCATCTAATTTTGGGAAGATGTCTTTTCCGGCAACTGTGGCAAGGTCAAAAGGTTTTCCGGTTGCATCTAGGTACGGGGCAGCTTTATGGCTAACGTAAGCATTGTTATCCGAATATTGAATTACATCAGCCGTGTGGTTAACGACGATATCAATAATGACTTTCATACCGATGGCATGAGCTTTAACAACTAACTCTTTAAAGTCATATTCGGTACCTAGGTGAGGGTCGACTGTTGTGAAATCTAAGCCCCAATAGCCGTGGTAGGCAGCTGAATTTCCCTGCATAGTCTGCTGCTTTACTGGCGGAGTCACCCAAATCGAGGTAAAACCGAGCTTTTTTAAGCGATCCAGGCTATTTGTGATGCCCTTGAAGTCGCCGCCATGGAAAGCACCGTTGTCGCTCGGATCAAAGC
>JACCDP011002133.1_pt1 | contig 20310 bp, 15 predicted proteins | sample 7445841 | NCBI WGS metagenome assembly JACCDP01 (sample SAMN15323441, study PRJNA562643) | freshwater metagenome | isolation source: river surface water | place: USA:Blue River Watershed | collected 2017-08-17
GAAATTCTTTGATTGCCCATGCTGAGGTGATCGAGCATGCGATCTGCGCCGGAAACCATAGCCAAATCTGCTTTGCATCCCAAGCCTTGTTCAATGAAAGCTGGAAAATCGATGTACCAGCCGGTATTGTCTTTGTAAAAATCAAATGTATGCGTTTGCGGACGCATGAATGTGGTGTTTCTTTTCTGTTTCGTTGTCATCATTTGGGCTCCTTTCTGAATTCAAAATTCGCCCTAAAATGACCCGGTGGTGGATTTTGACAACCTTGTAAATGTATCTTACTGGGAGGTGCATTTTAAAATTAAAAAATTAGAAATCCGTATTTATTAATAAATTGCAAATATGACATTGCTTTCATCACAGCATCCAATTATTCTGAAGTTTCAAGAGACATGGCCCATTGAGAAATTGAAAACCATGAGTCTCGAGGATTACACGAACCTCGATAAAAATTCATTTACATATTGGTTAGAGAGAGAAACCAGAGAAGTTGGTGGGTCAGGAGTTGGTAGTTCTTTTAGTTTTAGAATTTATCGACGAAGCAATAAAAGCACCGTATATACTCGCGAAAATAGAATGACTGATGGTGAATACTGTTGGTTTTCAGATTTAGGTCAATCTCCCAATGAAGTTTTTCCAAAGGTGCGTCAATCTGTTTTAGATATCGTAAATGCCGCTGCCGAAGCTGATTATCAGAAGGTATTGGCTGTAGAATACGGCAAGTATGGAAAAGCGCTTCAGTGGAAAATCGCATTTTTATATAACCCAGATAAATTTTTACCCATTTATCAAACCGACGTAATTTCTACGGCTTGTAAATCGATGGGGCTTGATAAGCCCAAGGCTGAACTACACGAACAGTATACATTCTTGCTAAATCAAAAACCTGATGATGTAAATACCATCGATTATGCCAATCAGTTGTATAAAAAGTATAATTTAAATGATAAGGTAAGATATTGGGTGGCAGCACCAGGACCAGGAGCATCGGAATGGCCTGAGTTCTTGAAATCAGGTGTTTATGCATTGGGATGGAATGAGGTAGGCGATTTAAGAGACTTTGAGGATAAGGCAGATCTCCAAAATGATTTGGTGGCAGCCAATGATAAAATTAAGTCTGATAGGAAAAATGATGCTTTGGCACTGTGGAATATTTCAAAGGTTATGAAGCCAGGCGATGTCATTTTTGTTAAAAGGGGACTTCATGAATATGTTGGGTATGGGGTTGTAAAGTCCTACTATGTATTTAATGCAGCGGATGAAACATACCCCCATCAGATTGAAGTAGATTGGAAGAAGGAGGGTAGTTGGGCTGCGGAATATCAAATCGTTAAGAAGACCTTGACTGAAATCACGACTTATAAGGATTACGTGAGAGATTTGATCAATTTGATTATTAATGATAAACCTGTAGCGAAACCAATAATTAACCCAACTATGGGCTTTTTCTGGTTAAATGCGAACCCAAAGATTTGGAAGATTGCCGATTTTGAAATAGGACAGCATCAGTCCTACACGGCCTTCAATGCCAATGGAAATAAGCGCAGAATGTTTGATTGTTTTGAATCAATTCAACCGGGCGATTTGATTGTGGGTTATGAGTCAAGTCCCAGCATGAAGGTTGTAGCTATTTTTGAATGTACATCAGGCTTGCATGAGGATGAAAATGAAATTCAGCGAATTGAATTTAAAATTCAACGGTTCTTAAATAAACCCATTGCGTGGGAGAACTTGATTCAAGTTGAGGCATTTAAAGATGCTGATGTAGTGAAGAACAATCAGGGGAGTCTTTACCGCTTAACTCAATCTCAATTTGAGGCAATCTTGTCATTGGAATACGATGTTGATTTACCCAAATACACAATCGAAAATTTAAAGTCAGATTCATTCATCGACGACGAAAAGTTAGAAAAAATGGTGAGTTATCTTGACAGGAAGAAAAACATCATTTTACAAGGGCCTCCTGGTACAGGTAAAACGTTCGTTGCAAAAAAGTTGGCCTATGCACTAATGGGCGAAAAAGATGATTCGCGTATTGAGATGGTGCAATTTCATCAAAGCGTTTCTTATGAAGACTTTATTCAAGGATATCGCCCAACCGAATCTGGTAGTTTTAAATTGAAGAATGGCAATTTTTATAAACTCTGTGCTCGAGCATTGAAGAATACGGATAAACCTTATTTTTTTGTCATCGATGAGATTAATCGCGGGAATTTGAGTAAGATTTTTGGGGAACTCCTGATGTTGATTGAGAGCGACAAAAGATCACCGGAATATGCAATAAACTTAATGTACTCAGATTCTGAGGAAAGTAGGTTTTATGTACCACCCAACGTTCATATTATTGGAACGATGAATACGGCTGATAGGTCATTGGCTGTTGTGGATTATGCGTTGAGAAGACGTTTCGCCTTCTTTGATTTAATACCCGAATTCAGTGACAAGTTTAAAGGATTTCTAAAAGGGGTAAATGTTGAAAATGCCCTAATTGATAAAATTTCAAACAGAATGAACCGGTTAAATGCTGAAATCGCTGAAGATTTGGGTGTTGGTTTTAGAATTGGACACAGTTTCTTTACCCCAAACAGTGAAACGATTCCCAATAATGACTGGTTCACTGATGTTGTTGAATTTGAAATCAAACCGTTGTTGGATGAGTATTATTTCGACGATTCAAATCAGGTAGATACAAAGATTGCCATGCTTAAATGAGCATACCTATAAAAAATATCTATTTTTTACTCAGTTATGGCTGGGACACGGGCTTGGAATATAAACAAACCAAAGGACTTGATACGTCGAGTTATGAATCATTGATTTGTTTATTGTCTGACGTTTTTGTTAATCAATGTGAATACATACTTAAGCGAAACTTAGCCCACAATTACGTATCGTTGACAGAAGAATATGCGGGAATCAAAGGCAAGCTGGATTTTAACCAAACGTTACATCGGCAAGTCCTGCGCAAGGGTAGGGCAGTTTGCGAGTTTGATGAATGGAGTTCAAATATTTTGATCAATCAAATTCTAAAAACTACGCTGGTTGGTCTTTTGGCTTTTAAAGAAATATCCAAAATTCAAAAAAGCGAAATTCGCCGTTGTCTGATGAGAATGGGGGATGTGGATTCTATAGAATTGAGTATGTCTCAATTTGGTCAAGTCAATCTGAATAGAAATAATCAGCACTACAAATTGGCACTCCACATTGCTGAATTAATTGCTCAAAATACGGTATTGAATGAAGCTGATGGAAAGAAGGTTTTTGTTGATATTGGGCGCGACCATCAAAAATTGGCAAAGTTGTTTGAGCGCTTTGCATATCAGTTTTATAAGAAACATTCGGGTTACAGGGTTAAGAAAGAACGCATCAATTGGTTGGCAGATAGATTTGATTATTTGCCTACTATGAATACAGATATTACGTTGGAAAGTGACAGCAGAAAGATTATTATTGATACAAAATTTTATGGTAATACCCTGGGCTCAAGGGGTGTTGATTTTGGTGCTAGTAAATTTCATAGTGCCAATTTGTATCAAATATTCTCTTATGTGAGCAATGTTGCGGAGTCAAGTTCACATTCAATGAATCACAAAACCGAAGGGATATTACTTTACCCCACTGTGGATGTGGAGCTGTCGGAAAAATATATAATCAAAGATCATCCTATTTCCGTTTTCACAGTCAATTTGAATTCCGATTGGCAATTGATACATGAAAGGATGCTGGAGATATTATATTAGTTTGATGATCTCCGGAGAGTATTTTAGTTTATTTATTAATGATTCAGGCAGAATTAAGGGGTACTAACATCTTGATTTCTTGTTCAATATAATGGGAGCAGAATTAATATGATTTATTGACCGAATCATCTAATAAATCTCGAAGTAACGGTAATACAGATTTTATTAGCTGTAAGTCTTCATGATCGTCATAAATTTTTGTTCCGTGAAAAAGATTGTTTCTAATTTGATTGATAAAGTATGCAATATTCTCAACCAATATATTTTTTTGGATACGCTCCCCTTGTAATGCGTGAGTAATAGATCTAAATTGTCCAATGCTTGCGTTCTTCAGAATTTCCCCTTTATTTCTATCTTTAAGTATGCTTAAGCTTTGCATATTATTCTCAAAACAATTAAACACATTTTTGCTATTTCCGTTAAACCATGCAATTAAAAAGTCAAAATCTGTCGGATACTTTTGGTCCTTTTTAAGGCAAATCTTAACACCATTATTGTCGCAATAAACTTTACACGACACAACAAATGAAATCCAATAGGAAATAAAAGCATCGAAGTACTCTTCATTTTCTTGGGCAATTAGTCCTTTTTGCCTCCAACTGTCAATGATTTTATGTCGAGTATCCATGCTGGTTTTACGAAGTAATTCAAGCGCAATGTAATGCCTATGGATAATTATCCCAAATCAAAATAATTATCATCTTTGAGATCGTATTTAAAATCTCCCCATTGACTTCTTTCACGCACAATCGCTGGTACCAGCGCTTCAAAACTGTATGGGAGTTCTCTGAATAAATTCAATTGACTCAACATTGTGCAACCATGTAACATTGATACGACTACCTTGGTGTTTTCTAATTTGGCTATTGCTGATTTATACAGTTCATTTAACTCAATATTAGAGGACGTTACGATAGTGAGATGATTGTCTTTTTTGTCAAATACAATTGAACCCTCTGGGAATTCCCGCCAGTCAAAAAGTACATAGGCCATCAAAACATAGGCGTCATAAATTGTTTTGTCAATGGTTGGATTCATCCTCACAATGGAAGTTACTCCATGTTTTGTAGTACTATATAAATTCAAATACATCATGGAATTCTCTGTGAGTTCCATTCGGTCATTCGATCCCCAAATTCCTCCGTGGTTGGGATGGGAGTTTCCAATTGAAAATAATGCTGTAGTAGTTGCCATTTTTATTTGATTGCTTGTTTATTGCTATTGAATTCAAGATCCTCGTGTAAATCACTGCCCCAATTGACATGTTCAAAGTAGCCTTTTGGCCATTTTAGCCCGTTAGATAAAAGGTTGACATCTTCGCATACGTAGACATATGCGTTATTTATACTACTGAATTTATAATTCAGAGCGTCTGGTGCAATTACTGTTTCACGTATTTTGAAATAGTGTTTTGGATGACCCTCGTATTTATCTAACTGATTTATCCCAGCCTCTTTAACACGGTACAGTACCCCCTTAAGTGCATCTTGCAATCTAAACTTTGATTGATCATATACTGCATTTGCATAGCCGGTCCCATCTTCTTTCGAATTGATTTTATTCAATTCAAAACGGTAATATGGCAGAAAGGCCTTCATACGTCTGGTAAAGTATGCCTTGCGGTGTACCATTTGTGTTGGGTCCATATTTGATCCATAGGCGAAATACCAAAAGTCGTCATCCGATTCTTGAAACCGGTCCCTATCCAAATAGTCACCGGTTGGAATGATTGGTAAATCACATCTTGATTCATTGAAATAACAAAATGCATGCATCTGCTCGCCATTTTCAAGTTCAACATCAATCTGTTTTCGATTGTACCAACTGCTGTCTGGATTGTCTAATCTGTAGCCTTCGAGTGAATCTAAAACGGATAATTGACTTTCAGACACCAAATATACTTCTCCTATAATTTGAGAAACACGCTGGCTTGTGCTGACAAAAGGAATTTTATTGGCATGCATGCAATAATGTTCATTACTTTTTGCCGTGCCAACAAATATGGAATTAGAAACATAATAATGATTTACCTGGCCACTTCTCAGCGTCCCATAAACAAAGACTGGGATTAAATTATTTACGCTCATATAAATTAGATATTAGAGTTTTAACTCGGACTTTAGAAAAATGAACTGTTTTTTGAGAGTTCATTACCGGATAATAAGCAGTGCTGCAAAAAGTACGATTTTTAATTACTGCTTCAATTGAACAAGTTTTTCCAGTTTTAGACAATGAAGTAATTCTGAATTGCTCAAAGAATTCGAAAGCTCTGGACTTGTAAAAAAATTTGCGATATCCGTCAGTTCCAAAATCAATCGTGTTGCCAGAAATCATTGATTCAGCTCTTAATTCGAGAATCTGCTGGCGCAAACTCTTTAATTGATTATCAAAATCAACCAGTTCAAAATTGATTTGAAAAATCTTTACCTGTATATCGCTTTGCATCGCTTCCATCTCGCGATTCCATTTTACCAATACTGGAATCAAACACTCTAGTGATTTGAAGACAATATTGATTTTCATCAATTCATCTTTACCAAAATGATAACGGCTTAGATAAAAGTCTTGAATATCAATGTCCTCAAATTCGTCTGACCTCTCCATAGTGAAGTCAAACAATTCCATCATGTAATTGAAGACAAAGTGGCTGGAATATTTGCTTATATCAAAAGTTGATCCTTCACGATCGGCGCAATAAACCCGAATGCCATGGCGCATTTCTTTTAGGGGAATTGAAGACTCTTCAGTGATTATTTCCAGCCATCGCTCCTCGAATTCTTGAAGTTGTGATTCAAATTGATTTTTAAGAAATTTTACTCGATTTGAGCGTTCTGATTTTATGAATTCAATTTCTGATTGAAGTTGAAAGATCTTAAAATCGAAATCACTGAATAATGTTAAAGCGTTCGAACTGGGGGTCAATTGTGCTACTTCCATGATTCAAAAGTAGCACGTATTTACGCAGCCTATCTGCGCAAAATTAAGTAATTACAGATTCGGTCGACTTTTTGTAAAGTACTGGAAAACATGGTTTTTTAAATCTGCATTTACATGTGCTGCGCTCATTTTTTCATAGAAATCCAAACTGTTATTAACCGTGTCGAGAAGTTTCTCATCAATTATTTTATAAACTGCCTCTTGAATATTTTGCATTGAATTGTTTGGATTGAAAATTTTACTTTCATCTGCCGCTTGTTCTACGCGAGCAACTAGTTCTCGGATTTGTACCCTGTCTGAATCGGTTAACCCAAGAGATTTTGCTTCATTTAAATTATCAATGATGATACTTAACCGATCCATGACCCTATCATTACCCTTAAAACTATCCTCTGAAACTACTTGACCTTTTAGTTCACCGACTGATTCATCAATAAGCAATGACTCATTCTCATTTCTGATTTTGAGGCGGTAGCTATCAAGATCAACTTCTTGTAAAATACTTAGTGGCAATGATTCTTTGCTGTAGGGCAATTTCATTGATAATAATTCACAATACCTGCATAGTTTTTCCAGTTGCACATCTTTGAACGGCATAATCTGGGTCAAGAATCGATATAGTCTAACAAAGTCTTTGATTCGTTTTTTAAATCGTTCTCTGTTTGTATAGTCATCCTCCATCACATCCAAGTTAATGTAACGTTTTACTGCGTAATCCAAAATTGTATCAATGCGTTCGGACCTTTTCTTGGTTTTGAACAAAATGTCGCAAAATTCATCTACCTCAGCCCAAGTGAAAATTTGGTCATCCTCAATTAATCTCAATAATGTGTATAGATCATTGGGGTCGGTTAGATTTTCTTCTGGAATATAATTTGTCCCATAATATGCTTTAAAATCGTTTAAGACCTCTTCGGTATTGTTTTCGAAATCAATAATATTTACGGATTCCTTACCTCGAGTTACTCTATTTAAACGACTCAAAGTCTGCACAGTATTTACGCCGCCTAAGGTTTTGTCAACAAACATTGTTTGCAATAACGGTTCATCAAATCCGGTTTGATATTTATTTGCGACAATAAGAATGCGGTATTCAGGTGTTTTCAAAGCCATGGGGACATCTACATTACCCTTTAGTTTATTCATGCTTTCCTCAGTGTAAATAATCCCAGTATCTGGGTCTTCCACCTTTCCACTAAATGCAACTAACGCTTTATAAGGCATGTTTAATTCTAACATTTTATGGTCAAAATATAGTTTGTACTTCACTGCATGCAATCTTGATTTAGTCACAAGCATGGCTCGCGCTCTGCCGTCTAATTGATGTGATGTTTTGCGCATGAAATAATCTAACATGATGTCAGATTTCTGCTGGATAGAGTTCTTTTGTATATCAACATATGTATTCAAAAGGCGAGTCGCTCTTTTTACATCATATAATTTATCATCAACTTGAGGTCGCTTTAAAAGTTTATAAAGTTTGTCGTATGTGGTGTAATTTGTGAGAACATCCAGAATGAAACCTTCTTTGATTGCCTGGCCCATTGTATACTCATCTATGGCTTGTTTTTGCCCATCGACGAAATAATTGCTAAACAGCTGAATGGTTTTGCTCTTAGGAGTTGCCGTGAATGCATAATATGAGACATTTGGCTGCATTCCCGTCTTTTCAATTTCCTCTAAGATGACATCATTCAAACCTTTTTCTTCTTCAAGTTGCTCATGTTCAGCTTCCGTTAAGGACATGGCTCTGCTCATCTCTCTCGTTGCTGAACCTCCTTGTGAGGAATGTGCTTCATCAATAATTACAGCATATTTTCTGTTGCGATATTTAGCAACTGTTTTAGAAATTACTTGAAACTTTTGGATAGTTGTGATGATAATTGACTTTTTGTCTTCAATCGCTTTCTGTAGATCTTTAGAAGTCTTGTTTTTGTCAATTGCAGCTACCAGCCCAGGTTGATTTGCGTATTGTTTTATATTGGCTTGAAGTTGTTTGTCTAGGACTCTTCTATCAGTGACAACAAAAACACAATCAAACATTCTGTTATCATCTGCAGGGTTTTGCCATAAATGTGATAATGCATAAGCCAACCAGGTGATGGTATTGGATTTCCCTGAACCGGCGGAATGCTGGATTAAATAACGACCACCGACACCATCTTTTACAGTTTCTTTTCTTAGCTTTCTAACGGCTCTTAATTGATGATATCGGGGAAAAAACCGCTTTTTTACGACTTTGGCTTCTATCTGTTTCGTTGCTGTATTGTAGCTGAATTCTTCGTCAGAAAACAGAGCTACGAAATTATTTACTAAGTCAACCAATGATTCGGGATGCCATATTTCTGTCCAAATGTATTCCGTTTTGAATCCATTGGGATTAATGGGATTTGTAATGTCTTTGTTAAATGGAAGAAAAAACGTAGTGGAACCTGATAGGACGCCTGTCATTTTTGCGCTATCAGTATCCATAGCAAAATGAGCCATGCAACGACCTGGGCTAAGTAATATCTCATTAGGATCTCTGTCTCTTTGATATTGTGCAACAGCATCTGAGGTTGATTGTCCAGTTTTCGGATTTTTTAACTCCGCTGTAATAACTGGGATGCCGTTGATGAAAATACCAAGATCAATTGAATTCTCATTTTGCTCAGAGTATTTTAGCTGTTGGATGACTTGAAAAGTGTTCTTTTTATATAAATCCGCGGCCTCATTATTGAGGTTGTTGGCTGGTTTGTTATAACAGAGGGTGAATTGTTGGCCATAGTCACGCACCCCGAACCTCATGACATCAGCTACGCCCCTGGCTTTGATCTCCTTGGAAATATTTTGAAGGATGTGGTTGTCAGTTTCGTTATTACCGAACTGTTGGAAAAGTGCGTCGTAAGCTCCTGGTTGAGTAGATTTAAGGAATGATATCAAACGGTCAGGAATAACCGCTAATTTCTTAGAATAGGCTGTTGTGTTTTCTTTTTGATAACCAATGTTGGCTGCCGTTAGGGCTCCAACAATGTGGTTTTCAAATGCTGCTTCGTTGATTCCCATTAGAATACTTTTATTTTCCCTGTGACAACCTCGGAAATTAGAGATTGCCGATACTCTTTGAGAAGTTCAATTTTCTTTTTTTCTAATTGGATTGAGGATTCAATCTTTACAATTTGTTCATCCAAGTACAATAAGATCTGTTGCTGTTCCAGGATTGGTGCAGTGAATAGAATTAGTTCTTTTATAATTGATGAGTTTAATCCTTCCATAATCGAACCTTTAGAATTCAATCTCAATTGATGAAACACATAATCACTTTCTTGTAGTACCATAACAAAAAGGTCACTCAAAAAGGATTCTTTTTTAAATCTCAGCCTTAATAGATGTGAGTCCAAAATCCCTTTTTTAAACTCTCTTTTGAAAACTTTAGATTTCCCAGTTGTACCCATCATAGTAATTAGAACATCGCCTTCAAGAATTTCGTATTGAGAAAAATCTGAATCAAATCTTTCAATCGGTATATGTCGATTTCCGATTGTAAAGTCATTCTTGATAACATTTCCTTGTCCATAAACCTTTATGCCATCATCAGTAAGCGTATCCAGTTTAAGGGAACTGCCAAATGGTCCAATTTTTATACCTCCTTCATCTTCAATGAGATGTTTTACTCTTTTAATTTCCCAATGACTCGGAATCTCCCCAATACAATCAACCCCAGAATCTTTCATTTTCACATTGGGGTTAAGACCTTTTGTGACAACCTGATTTATTAGTGTAGAACGATATTCCTTTAAAAGTGCATTTTTCTGATTTTTTTTCTGGATAAGCTCATCAATTTGAGAGGTTTTTAAATTTAAATACTCAACGATTTTTTGTTGTTCAGAGAGGGGTGGTACAATTATCGGGTTTGAAGAAATTTCATTTACAGTGATCTGGGGTATTGCCGTTTGTACAAATGGAAAAAGATTGTTTTTATTCCCTTTGCAATAATAATATATGTAATTAGATAGAATCTTAATATTGCAAGGTTTAGAGTATATCGTGGTCTGAGTTGTAGTTGAAGTTTCGCGAACGAATTTAATATGTCCAATGGAATTTCCTCTAGCTGGAATAATTAGGTCCCCAAAATCTAATATAAGCGAGGGATTGTTTATATATCCAAAAATCTTATCCTTTTCAGTTGCAGAATAAACGGGGAATTTTCCGTCGATCACCAAATCTTCTTTAAGTATAGTTTGACCCATTCCGGAATTGAAATAATATCCCCACTTCCCTTTGATCCAGTGACTCGGGATATCCCCAATCCATTCCACACCACTATCTTTATACGAATCGTATTTTTGCATATCAATTAGCCAATTGGTTAAACAAGCCATCGGTTTCTTCTTCTAATTTTTTCAAATCAGACAGAATATCATTTACAGAGCGTAAGGGTTGGTATTTGTAAAAATAACGTGTGAAGTTGATTTCGTATCCAATTCGAGCGTTGTTGTAATCGAACCAAGCATTGGGCAAATGGGGCTTCACTTCTTTTTCAAAGTACATTTCTGGATCTACGGTCAATGCAACTCTTTCGCTGTCTCTTAGCTTAGAATCTGGCTGGACATTTCCTTTTTTGTCCAGCATTGGTTCCCCATTTTTATTCAACAAAGGTTGTTCAACAGGAATATTTAAATATCCAAAATACTCATTCGGATAAATTTTCGAAATATCGGATTCTTCAAAATCATGAAACATCTTGTTCAGATCATTTCGATTTTTTGTATCCAATTTGTTCCGTTTATTTCCGAGACTTTTCTTTTCTGGTGTTGCTAATGTGCTTCCATTAATCAACTGAATTTTTCCCCTTCTTTTTTCGTTTTTGTTGTTGCACAGAATCCAAACATAGGTTCCAATACCCGTGTTGTAAAACAAATCGCCAGGCATCCCGATTATAGCTTCCACTAAATCGTTTTCAATGAGATACCTGCGAATTTCAGATTCCCCTGATCCAGCATCTCCAATAAATAGAGGTGAACCACTAGTTACGATGCCAATTCTACAACCATTGGGGTCCATCTTTGATAGCATGTGCAGAATAAAGAGCATTTGGCCATCGCTCACTCTTGGTAGGCCAATTGAAAATCTTCCAGCGGGGTTCAATGATTCTGCATCAATAAAAGCCTTGTCCTTTTTCCAATTCACGCCATACGGCGGATTCGCCAACATGTAGTTGAATTTCTTTTGAGGGAATTGGTCTTCTGTTAGGGTGTTGCCATGTTTAATGTTTTCTGAATCTTCACCAGTAATTAGTAAATCTGATTTTGCAATCGCATATGACTGTTCGTTTGCCTCCTGTCCATATATCTCAACCTTGACTTTGGCATTGATTTTTTCCTGTATATGTGCTTTTCCGAACATCAACAAGCCACCAGTTCCGCAGCACGGGTCATAAATTGTCCTAATCAGACCTTCCTGATTTAAAGTTTCACGATCATTACCAATGACAATCTCGGTCATGAGCTCAACAACATCCCTAGGGGTGAAGTGCTCACCTGCAGTTTCATTGCTTTGTTCATTCGAAATACGAATCATTTCTTCGAACAAATAACCCATATCGTGATTATCAATTTTATTTGGACCCAGATCAATGGTGGCCATATGACTAATCACCTGGAATAGCAATTTGTTTTTTATTAAGCGATCAATCACTTTGTCAAACTGAAAGTTCTCCAGGATATCTCTAACATTTTCTGAGTAAGAATTTCTGTAACTACTGAAGTTCAATGCAAGGTTTGGCTCATCTTGACATAGGTTAGAAAAATTGTATCTCGAGGTGTTGTAAAAACTATAACCAGCAGATTTTCTCAATAAGGGCATTAAGCGGTCTTCACCAAGTTTATCCCTAAAATCCTGATGGGTTTTTAGAACCAATTCTTTCGTGGGTTCTAACATGCAATCCAAACGTCTTAATACCATGAATGGTAGCAAAACATCGCCCATCTCATTCTTCCTAAAAACGTTCCAAAGAACTTCATCAATGATTTTGAAGTTCTGGTTAAATAGTCCTATTATATTTTCTCTTCCCATTTTGTTGCAATGTTAAATTTATTTTGTGCAGTCTTTTTGCGTTAATTATTGAAATTCGATATACCGACTTGTTTGCGCACCCTTGATTCGAAAGCGATAGTCCTTGATTAAATTGTCAATTTCATTTAATGCGTTCGTCGCTGCATTCACAGCATCTTTATCGATATGGCTATTGAAGGTGACTTTCGTTCTTTTTGCGCTGTGAGATATTTGATCTCCAAAGAAAAAATTAAATGAATTCCCGAAGTCTACTTGGTAATAGTTAGTGATTAATATTCTGTCATGAAATAATTTAGATTCTTCACCACGTTCTCTTGGAATATTCATAAGATCCATTAGGGTGAGGCTACATTTGATATTTAATTCATCTACCATGGTTTCCAATCTTTTGAAGAAAACCTCAAACCACTCATCTGCGTTACCAATTAATTTTTTTGGATTTTTCTCATTGTAATCATCAATGTTCTTTTGGGAGATTTCGGATGAGATAATAATTAAATTAAACTCTGTTAATGGGTCTGAATAGAATTTCGCCATTCTTAACAGATTGTCTTTAAGTGCTTTGTCGCTGAATGTATTGACAAATGGATCTATAAATATGAATTCATTAAATGGAGGGAGCTTCGTAGGCAAATCTGCAAACTGTGTTAAATCATCACGTAATGTCAGCCTTTTGATTAAAAGATTCGATTCTTCATATGTTAATTCACAAAACAGTTCTTCCCATTTAGAGTAATCCGCATGTAAGGATATGTCTTTTAATATTCTGGTTTTTGATGAATTGTCAAAAATTACTTTACCAGGGAATTCTATTTCTTCATTTTCATCTCCAAAGATTACTTTTTGTATAAAATGATAGATCGTTTCATTTTGTTGCATGTATAACTGAAATAATTTACTATGTTCTCGTTGAGCAAAAAACTCTTCTTTTTTGAACATGAATTTAACCTTACAGTGATCCCTAAAATGAGTTAACAGCCTTGTGGCATTTAGATTTAATGCAACGTGTGCATTGCAAATTTCCTCTATCGCCTCCCAGCTGAACTCTGTTGTAATCATATTACAAAATTTCTATTGCCATTTGCGCTGCGATGTCCATGAAGCCGGTCGGAATTTGCTTGTCCAAGAATCCATTGTCACTTATTCTGATTTGATTAATTTCTGCTTCATTAAAATAGGCAATACTAATTTGATCTGGTTTAAGGTCTTTATTTTTTACCAGGACTTGGAGCCTTCGAATCATATATTCAGAATGGCACTCAATGATGAAGCGAATGTTGAATTTTTGTTGCGCATCCCATAACATATCGATTAATTTAGCCTGGAAGTCAGGATGTAGGTTTGATTCAGGCTCTTCAAGTACTAAAATAGAATTTACCGTTTTAAATTTTTTTTGATTATTTGCTGATCTTGAACTTACGATAATTTTTAGTAAAATAGCCAAAATTTGCCCTGAACCATAACCTTTATCAGCAAGATTGACATATCCATACATCCCTTTTGTAGTGAAGACATTGTCATCAAAAACAAATATTGAGAAGCCCAAATTTGACTCTTTGCGAATTTGTAATAACATTCCCTCTTCATTTCGATGATTTGTTGAAATACCGAATTCAACCAACCATTTATTCAGGAAACTCTCTTCATCACCTCTAAGATCAATTTGAATATTGTTCCATAATAGTTTCGATACATCACGAATTAAATCAACATTATTTCTTTGACTAAAGGTTTGCGTGTCGATAAACTCTCTGTAGGGAGTGTACCTGTTGACAGGGGAGAAACATACTTGGCTTAATTGACTGAAAATAAATTTTGAAAACTTCAAGGTGAGTTCTCTGAATGTTTCATAGTTTTCTATGTTTTGGTCTGATACTTGGGTGATTTCAGATTCCTCATCAAAATCAATATCTTTTAGCTTTTCTGTAAACCATTTTGAAACAGAGTCGTAATTTTGGGCCATGTTTTGCTGGGCACAATATCTTGACCATTTCAATGGAATGAAAGATGATAACAATTCCAAAACGGTTCTCTTTGAATAATCTGAATTTTGTGTTTTAATCTCAAAAGATAAACAATCGGGATTTTTTATAGTAACTTCATGTGAAGAAATACGTTCGATTTTTGATCTAAGATTACTAATTTCCGTTTGAATTCGGGCTCTTTCTGCTTGATTTGAGCAATTATTTAATAGTGCAATTTTATTATTTAGTTCGGTTTTGAAAATTGTTAGACCCGAGTTTTTTATAAGTTGATTGCCCCCTTTATCATATACTTTGATATTATTCAAAAATAAAAAATGCTGTATCCCTTCTAGTGAATAATAAACTTCAGAATAGGAATAATCTGTATTGATCACTTTGAATAGAGGTAAATTGTCACTGTCAATGATTTCTATTTTTTCAACTATTATTGGATGAGGATAAACAGATTCATATTCCTTTAATGTTATAGATAATATAGCACCGCCAGACAAGGTTACACGTATTTGAGGCAATTTGTCTGGTTCAACCAAGCCGCCTTCTTTGTTTGGATTGTACTCTTCTATGGATTGCCAACTTTGTAATTCTTTCCAAGCAAGTATATTGTGATAAATACTATTCTGACCATTGAGAGGAAAATCGATGATGCTATCAGATTCTAAATAATCAGAAAGTAGCAATAAAGATTTGGCAACATTGGATTTGCCAGAATTATTTTTCCCAATTAACATCGTGAAATCGGCCAAGCCGATTTCAGAGTTTAATGATTTCCTGAAATTTTTCAAATGCAATTTTTGCATAGTACAAATGTATTTACTGGAATTGATTTATGACTAGTTGTACATGGATTTGTTGAAGGTATTCAACACACGTGCTTTCGTGTATGCTGAACCTCCCTTGATTACTCGAATCCCAGTAAATCCAAGTCTGTTATTTGGGTGATTGACCGGTAAATTGGAAATTAAAATACTGGTGTCATTACTGTGTAAGCCAGTATCATCAAACTGTCCATTGACAACAGATTTTCCCCACATTTTTTGGACACGATTATCCAAGTGGTTGTAGCTGGTGTAAATACGTACCGATGTATTGTTGATGTTCAATCGGAAACCTTTGGTATTGGTTTCGTACTTTGATGGGTTAAACAACGACATCAGTTTGTCGAAAGTTTCTAGTGACATGGCTGGCAAACCCGACAGTCCCTGGCCCATTGTGTTTAATTGATGAACCGAAAAGTCATGAACTGAAAGTATGTCCCTCACGGTTGATTCACCAGACACTTTGCGGATGCTCACCTGTGACGACATTTGATTTGCACCACTATCAAAAACCCTGGACTGCCATTGTTTGTCGAAGAATATCTCATAGTCTTTTTCAAACTCAGCATAGCGCTTTAGGATTTCAAAATTGGCCATGATTTTGATGTCACGATTATTATGGTATCCACAGATGCGACCTGGCAGTCCTTGTGCAACATTTGCTACTTGTTTGCATCGAGATTCTATCACAAATCGTACATGAGATTTTAATTGCTTAAGATCTTTGCCAGCAGTTAATGCATTGACAACAATTAAAAGCACACGGCGATTTTCATTCATGACATGATTTCTCACCTGGTTGATACCATCCGCAATGGAATAGTCTGAATGACCATTTGATCCGATAATAACCGGTAAAACTGAGCCTGCCATTTGGTTTCGTACAACCCTTTTCAATATGCCAGCAGTTTCACCCTTGTTTACACGGATGATGCCTACCCCATTCTCAAATGAAAGAAGGTGTGTCATGTATTCGTGCATATCATAAGACAGTGTTATCACAGTCTTTCCGTTGTCTACATACTCATACAACGGGTCAAAGTTGTCAAAATCATCAACAAGGTTATTGTCAATCATTTCAGAAATGCCAAAATATCCACTGGGTCTTACACCTTCAATGATGGATACATTGTACCCCTTTTGACTTGCGTCCAGTACATCGAATGGGGTTGCACTGATAGCCAACAATGGCATGGTGGGAAGAGCTGCTCGCAATTCTTGAAAGAAACCTACATCGAATGTGCCATCTTCACCACATCCATATTGGTCCTCGTCCCTGATGATGAGTTTGATATTGCCATGTCTTACCAATTGCCCCGGGTTGGGAGGGGTGAAGAAAACATCGATTTTACGGACATAGATTTTACTACTTTTCTGGGTCCATTGACCATTAGTTTGTATATAGTAAGGCTTTTGTAACTCACTTTCATTTTGATTGTAGAGATCTTTGTCCCTCATACTGGTTACAAAAATTACATTCTCGTCGTCCTTCAACAATCCCAAGGCGGGCAAGATGTAATTAACAAGTACATATATAGTCCCTGTTTTACCGCTTTGCATGGGCGCTAAAAATGCGATGTTGGTATGCTTGCGTTTGATTGAAAGAGCAATTTCCAATGCATTGACAATTTGATTGGGGAATAGTCCGGCAAATGGATTTGTCAGTAAAAGCACAACGGTTTCCACAAGTTCTTGTGGGGCATCCAATTCATTGAAGTAGTATTCAATGGTTTCAAGCGTGCTGGTGTCAGTTTGTCCGGATAGTTGATTAAAATTCATCATAGAGTTATTGCTGCTGTTGTTGTTCATGGCGTTCAAGTTTTGGGTAAAATTTGTGTTTGTCATAGTGCTTTGTTTGTTGTGTTGTTGTTGGTCCACGATGCAAAACTATCTCCTCGTTGCGCAGCCTATTTGCGTAAAAATGCATATATTTGAAATCGTTATGCCAGTGAATAAAAATGCATCAATGCGCTACCGAATCATTGACAGTTTGTTGGTCGGTGGCCAAAAGGTCAAAATGGAAGATCTCATTGCTCGCGTTTCTGAAGAATTGAGAGATCTCGTTTCTTATGAGTCCAAGGATATCAGTAAACGATCCATTGAATATGACTTACAGCAAATGAAAGAAGCCAAACCACAGGGATTCGGTGCCCCGGTAATCAGGTCCAAAGGATTTGTTTACTATGATAGTAAAACCTATTCGATTTTTGGAGCGGAATTGAATGACGATGACATCTCGGCGCTTTTGGAATTATTTTCTATTTACGATGCCTATTGGAGTTTTCCTCAAACACCTACTGTTAGGGCTTTCGTACAAAAATTTGGTAAAAATCTGACTCTGTCTAGCAAGGTTAAGGGCCGTGTCCAGTTTGATATTAATCTTGATGCCCTGGGTGCCAAGCGATTATCGCAATTTGCAGAATTGATAAAAAAAGGTAAGCAGGCTAGTGTTGATTATGAGCCATTTGGTAAGGCAGTCCGTAAGATTAATGTTCAGCCATTGTTGGTTAAGGAATTCAATAATCGGTGGTTTTTACTGTGTTTTGATAATGATCAAAATCGATTTACAAATTTACCTTTAGATAGGATTATGGGAGCCCCTCGGGCCAATAACTTAGACATCGATAGTGCTAAACTGACGGAATTGCTCGGACTGATACAGCACATGTATGGTGTTTCTTTTCCTAAACCTGATCAGAATCCTGAGAAAATCGCTTTTATCATCAGTCCAGAAAGAAAGCCTTATTTGGAGACAAAGCCAATTCATTATACCCAACGAATTGAAAATAACGAATTCGCTGAATCCATTGTAACCCTCCGTTTGTATCAGAGCAGAGAATTGGTTCAAACGTTGTTGTCGTATGGTAAAGATGTGGCAGTAATTGAACCTGAATCTTTGAGGCAGGAAATGAAGAAAATCATTGGAGAAATGGCCGAAGCATATCAGGTGACAGGTGATTGCTAATTCAAATTGTGAATTAGGTTATCTACAACGACTTTTTGTTTTTTTTTCGTGCGTGAAACATGTTCATTTCAGTCCTTTGAGGCTGAATTAAGTCAAAATCGGGTGGAATAGGAATTTGTAGTCGAATCAATTCTGATTTAATTACATTTTTTAATTCTGTGATAGGTGTGATTTCAAATAAAGCAGGAATCACTATCAATTTAATCCCAAGAGTTTCGCATTGTTTGACTTTTAGGTCGTCATCAAATTTTCTTTTTACTAGTGTGTTTTTTGTGTCGTGAAATCGATTGTTTTCTTTGTAGTGTTGCACGCCATGATGTTCGAATGCGATTTTATGTTCCTCATTATAACCGTCTAATTCCATTTTTTTGCCACTGCTGTTTTTTAAAAAATCGTATTTTTTATTGCAAGTAAATTCTATGGTTAGAAGTTTTTCCAAAAAGAAGTGTACTACTAGTTCGCTGTAACTTCTTGATTGACTAGGGCAGAGTGATCCATTGGTAATGCTGTAATAGCTTCTTAGGAAGTTCTTGTTACAAATGGAACAGTGAAATTCATAGTTTCTGTGCGTGCCTTTCCATATTTGGTTGGGTAACAGGGTGATAGTAGTTTCATTTAATCCCAACCATTTTTTTATATCCTCAAAGGATGTAATTCGGTTGTTGTCATAGCAAACTTTACAGCCGTTTTTTAGGCTTCCTATTCCGAAGTGGGTTATGTGATTGGCCGCTGTACATTGCCATTTGAATTTGTTGCTGTGGGCAAACTGTGTCGGGTCGTCCAATAAAACAAACCCATTCTTTTCTCCAGCTTTTTTGAGTTTCTCATATGTCCAATGGGTTCTTTTGTACGTACAATCGCAATAGCCTAATCCGGATTTAAACAAATTTTGTAAATTATTTAAAGTTTTTAATCCTTCGGATGCGCAATTATTACACTTGTATCGAAATTTCGTTTGTTCTGTTTTAATGTTCGGAATACCATCTATTGCAGTGATATTCAGTGATTTTAAAAAATCATCTTTTTCTAATGTTGTCTTAGGGGATGACCCACCACACTTTTTACAGCTTGGCGGCCTTTTTTTTCGTTTGGGAGTGGTTAGTTGGTAGGATGGGTCGTTATGCCAAATTTCACCGCATTTATTGCATTTAAACGAGAATTTTTTGGATGATTGTGGGGTTAATTCAGTACATATCACATCATCGCCAAAAATATCTTTTAAACGGGATTTGAATAATTCAAAACCCAATTCATCACGCCATTCTGTTTTTTTATCATTGCATGGATAGTATGGACAATACTGAAGCCTGTACAGCAGATGTTTTTTCTCTTTGGTGAAATCATGGCCATTTTTACAAGTAATTCGAAAAAAATGTAGGCCTTTCAATTTTTTGATTGATTTGACCTCTCCTCCTTTTGAATTAATTAATTGTATTGTTTGTTGTTCGGTAGAATTTGACATTTGGAAATAGATTGTGGTATTTGCTTTGGTTGGTCATTGTTTATAATAAATCGTCAAACCGGAATTGCTCAGTTACGTGTTGCTCAATGTCGAAAAAAAACAATTTTAGAAATTGACTTATTTGGAGCTATTATCATTATTTGTGAATGTAATTTTTTTCGAGTAGTCAGATTAACGGTGTTTTTTCTTAATATGTTACCGGAATTCACCCATGAATCCGCGGGTTAAAATACACAATCGCGCCGAGTTTGGTGCAGGCGTATGTTTTGCCGCTTTTGAATGAGAGCGTTTGCATCGCCCGGTGAAGAATCGTCTTTTTCTGCTTGTACTTGTCCAAATAATCGGCCGCCAA
>JACCDP011345079.1_pt1 | contig 20298 bp, 14 predicted proteins | sample 7445841 | NCBI WGS metagenome assembly JACCDP01 (sample SAMN15323441, study PRJNA562643) | freshwater metagenome | isolation source: river surface water | place: USA:Blue River Watershed | collected 2017-08-17
ATGTTTATCCTGAATCCGTTAAACGATGGACTTCAGAACATTGTACTTGGAATACTAGCCGCTTCATTAACAAACGCAACAATAAGTAAATTTTCAAACGAATCTAAACAATCAGAATATGGTAACGAGTCAACAGGCTCTGAAGAAATACGGAACTCCGAGTCAGAGTAATCCAAATCTAGTCCTATGGGATGTTCCATCAGATTTAGAAATTGGCGTAATTCCTAAAAGAATATATTGCAACAAGGATATGATTGCACCATTAACGGCTGCATTCAAAGCTCTTATATCTACAGGATGTGTAACAGAACTTAAAACTTGGGACGGATGCTTTAATATCAGAAAGAAAAGAGGATTAGCTTCTATGAGCCTCCACTCTTGGGCAATCGCAATTGATGTTAACGCCTTTGAGAATGGGTTAGGTCAAAATCCTAAGTTATCTAAATTATTTGTTTCTTGCTTTACACAGGCAGGATTTGATTGGGGTGGAACTTGGACTCGTAAAGATGGAATGCACTTTCAATTATCAAAGATATGAGGTATTTAATCATTATAATCGCCGCATTTTTGCTGCTATTAAGTTCTTGCAAGAGAACACAGACTACGTACTCCTCTAAGGAAACTGTACGTATAGATACATTCTTTCGATACAGGGAGGTTATTAAGACTTTACCTCAGAAAGATTCAATTGTTATTTTTAACCCGTGCGACAGCTTAGGTATTATTAACCGATTCTACGCACAAATATCAATTCCAAATGGCAAAGTTGAAATACAAAGCAAGAACAATCACATTGTCGCATCTGTTGTGGCGACTGGAATTACGTCGTCTATTGTCGATTCCACTAAAATCAAAGAAACTAGCAGAAGCACTTCTGCAGTGGAAAAGGTCATTGTAAAAAATATTATACCCTCTTGGATAATTGTGGTTTTATTTATTGAAACTCTCATTATTTCACTTTACCTTTATTTCAAGTTAATATTTCCTAGATAATGGCAAAAGCAATAGCAACAGCTACTTTCAAACCAAGAGCTAAAAAGAACAATAAAGGTGTTCACGCTAAGACGAAAACATCGTCATCAAAGAACTCTAAAAACTATAAAAAGCCTTATAACGGGCAAGGAAAATAATGGAAGCAATGAATGAAATTGACGAATGGTCGGTTATTGTATCACCTCAAGAAGAAATAGCTATTGAGGATAAGTTGCAATTATTACTAGATACGCTTGAAGCTATTAAGGACTCTTCAGCTCCAACATTTGCTCTTCAACTTAAAATTATGACTAAGATTGAAGATTTGATAGACCGACTTTAATTGTGTGTTTATTTTGTTTTGTTTGAGAACCCCTGACCAAAAATAGTCGGGGGTTTCTTTTTGTAAATAATTCTTAATTATTTTTTCTATCTTTGATACAAAATAAATCATTCATAGGATGGCTATATTAATAAAAGATGCGCACGATTTTATTCGGATGCAAATCAAAAAGAATAAGATGGGATTTGTCTCTCCTGAAGATATAGACCGCGCAATTAATCGTGGTGTATCTGACTGGATGAGTGCAGTTGTTTATAAGTATAAAAAGACTGGAAAGTATTCTTATGACCACTTATTTGTTAAAAGAAAAGATTATGCGGTAACTAGCTCTAATGCTGGTTTAATGGATATGCCAACAGATTACACTGAGGCTCTTACTGTTTACGTAATAAATAATGGAGTATTAACAGAAGGGACTATTTATTCTTGGGATGAGTTCCTAGAGATTCAAAACAGTAATATCTTAGCTCCTAGTTTATCTTATCCAACAGCTACTATTTATGTATCTGAGGCTGGTACATCTAAGATTCAATTTAAACCAAGCCCTCCTTCAGCAGGAACTACATATACATATACGTTAGTTTATATGAGAAAGCCTGCTGCTGCCGTTTATAAATATACTGTATCAGGCACAACAGGGGCTATTGCTTATGTTGATTCTGGCTCTGTAAATATTGATGTTGATGACAGATATTTTTCTGATATCCTTACTCGCGCCTTGATGTACTTAGGAATTAGCTTAGGTGATGCTAATACAGCGTCAACAGAACAGATGAAAGACAATAATCAAAAATTTGACGAGCGATAATGACAACTAAGAATATACTTGCCGAGCAGATACAAAGATTGTACGCTCGTTTTATTGACAAGGACAACGTATCAGACGTAATTGATATCCGCGAGATTAAGTTGTTGCTTGCTCAGTCAATCAATAAGATATTAAAGCTGCAGGTTGCTGAATCGTTTAAGGCGGGTCAGGTAGATGTACCTAAGTGCAACTTGCTTGAATATACTTGTGCTGTGACATCGGAGTCGGGCAATAATCGCTCATACATTACGTTGCCTGCAATCCCATTAACCCTTCCTTTGGATATGGGTATATGGTCTATTGCCGCTTCCAATGCCGCTTTAACCCCATACATTCCAATTCCAGCACAAGATATCATTGTATTTCAGGGAACTAATGTTGCTGCACTTGAGCAGCAGATTGGCTACTACATTCAAGGAAAGAAAATTTACTTTACAAAAGATATTACGCTATCGGCAAACGGTTCGATAACATCTGTGATTGTAAACCTTCTTGTTTCAGACTTCAGCCAAATTGGAGATAACGATTTATTGCCTATATCTCCAGAGGTAGAGGCTGTTGTTATTGAAGATGTTTTAACGGCAATTAGTGGAGGCAAGGTCGCTCAGATAGAATTACAGAGTAAACAAAGTCAGCAGCAATAATGAAAACTAAATCATTAAATACCATAGTAGAGAGGCGTTGTTAGACAACAACCTCCCTTTGCATTATTACTCAAGATACTTGCATCACGGCTTACGTATTGTAGACGAATTGTCTATGGACTTTGATATGGGTAATATCAAAATGATTGAGCTTGATGTGACTTCTTATCAGCGCGCTATTTTACCAGCAGACTTTGTTGACTTTATTGACGTATCTGCTAAGCACGGAGAGCGTTTACTTCCAATGGAAAGAGAGCGTACTCTTAACAAGAACTACAACTATGACGAAGAAGGGAATAAAATTCCTTACAACTCGTCTATAAGCATTAACTACGACGCAGAGATTAACTACAACTTAATTTCTGGCAGCAACAATATGAATACTCGTGGAGAGCTTGTTGGTCGCTATTACGGACGCAAGCGTTTCCCTAAGTTGACTTTTGATATTGACACAAAGAATCAGGAAATTGTATTTAGCAACGGAATGATTTTAACGAAGGTAACATTAGTATATATTACTTCTGCGGTATCTAGTTCGTCTGCTAACGTAATAACTCCGTATGCAACAGATGTTGTTGTTAACTACATCAATATGATGGCAGCTAAGGCGGAGGGAACTACGCTAGGAAAATATCAATTAGCAAAACAAGAGTTCGAAAACTCTCGTAGAAAGTTCCGCGCTAGAATGAATGCTATGGATTACGCTGAAATTATCGGTGCAATCAGAAATGGTATTTACGGTAGCGTTAAGAACTAACATTTAACAAGGCTCATTTTAACAATTAACAAATGGCGAAGGTAACTCTCAGAGCATCAGGAGGTTTGAACTCAGATACAGACCCTAACAATTTACCAGAAGGAGATTATGTTTCTGCAAATAACATTGTTTTTGACGCGGGCAAAGACGGTGGGGCTGGCGCTATAAAGATGCTAGAGTCTATCAAGACAACAGGCGTTACTTTTACGGAGACTATAAAGGCTACATTCTTAAATAGCGATGGAGTTATATACGTATTAGGTAGAGCAGCATCAAATGGCACTACAGCCTCTATATATAAGATACCTGCAACATTAGATAGCAAAACATTAATTGTCACTTATACTCACGGGATTACAACGGATTTCGTGCCTGACTTAAAAGTAGTCGGAACATCTATTGTTTGGAATTATGCTGAGGAGGGAACGCCTTTGTCGTTTTCATTATCGAGAACACCTAAGCCTGACTTAATCCCGCTAACAGACTTAAAACTCCAAAAGAAAACTCCTAATAACGTATATACTGTTACAAAAAATATTGGCACTGGTATTACTTTATTGGAGGCAACTGATTTTCAGTTTGCTTCAAGATATCAATATGATACAGGCGAATACTCGGCATTAGGTGCGTACTCTCAAATGTTCAAAGGAGAGAAAGGTACAGCAAGCTATACGTTCGCTTATTCATTCTCAGGAGTTCCAAATTACGTTACTACGATTGAAACTTATGTTCGATTTGGTAATAATGGAACTTGGAGAAGAATTGATTCTCGGTCAAAAGCAGAAACGACTAGCCTTGTTTGGACAGGTCAGATTTATGAAAGCCTTGATGTAATCACAACAGGTAAGCCATTTGATGCTGTGCCTGTAAGTGCTAAGCATATTGAAGTTGCCAAGAATAGAATATTTTTAGCCAACATTAAAGACGATTATGATATTACGGCTGAGACAAACCTAGACTTCACACTAGCTGAAGCTTCTGGATATGGATTGGATTCGGGTACTTATACAAGTTACTTAGGAGCAAATAAGTCTTCAACAAGCTCTGAGACTGGAACATATTATAAGCCATTTGCTAACGATTCAACGTATGCTATTGGATTAGCTTACTACGATGAGGCAATGAAGACTCGTGGTGTAGAAAAATATATCAAATTCAGAACAGGTAAATTTGCTTTGCCTATCTTGCCTACAATTAATGTTGGACTTGGCGCTTCTTGGGCTAAGCCTAGCTGGGCAAAGTATGCACAACTGGTATATACTAAGAATATATCGAAAGCATATATCTATGAAGGTTTTGCTAGTAACATCTTTTTCCAACTTACTCAGACGGAGACAAATACTGTAACAAAAGAAGTTACAACTCTGAATGTTGTTAGTCAATCGGTAACAAAAGACCAATTAAAAAACGTAAAGTATTTTGCCATTGACTTGATGGGGATGTTTAGAGCAAACTCTATTTATACATTCCAAGTTGGAGACAGAATCTCAATCAATACACCTAACGGAATACTTGATTTAGATATTGTTGGGCAAGACTCAAATATCATTTACTGTAATTATTCTGGAATAGAAATGACAAACTTGGAGATACCTTCTCCATCTAGTTTGTATTTTGAGATTTATACTCCTAAGCAAGAGCAAGAAGAAGATAACTTATTGTTTTATGAGTACGGGAATCTAATTGATATGGATGCGGCTGGTTGGGCTGCAAACGCTACAATTGGTGTATCTGGAGCTGGAACGGTTAACAACAATAAATTGATTGGAGATATGGTGTTCAGCAAGCTTGAACTACCTGTTTATTCTACAGCTCCATTCCTATACAATGCACAAAAAACAGTTCCCGCAGATATAACTGAGGATGTTGTTACTGTAGTCAACGGTATTACAACTCAAACAATGACTAGCTCATTGTCTAATAATGGTACAGCGTCGCCTATTAAATACACTCCAATATTAACTATTCCATCTGGAACAAATGGAGACGGAGCGACATTGACATCTACGTCAGACGCATTTAAGGTATCTGGATTTTACGATATTGGTAATCAAGACCCAAGTGTTAATAAGATGACAATTCAGTTTAATCTTATTTCAACAAACAACTTATCTATATCTGGGACAAGTGCATCAATGACTTGGACTTTAAATGCTCAAGTCTATAGAACTCCTTATAACAATAAGGATAATAAATACGAGCCTAGTGAAGCATTTGGCTCTGTGTTCCCTATTGACACTAGAACATTCTCCTCAGCAACAAGTGGAGAGACAGTGCCAATTACTGCAATAAAAGAAATCAATCTTAGCTCAGATATTAAAAAAGACATTTCAGCTAACGATAAATTCTCAGTTGAGTTAACACTTACTTTTAATGCAGACGGAGATGTAGGTGGAGCTTCTGTAGTTATATCTAAGCAAAGCGCCTCTACCTACGGTATGGTTCTTACCTTAAATGGAGACAGAACAGCTCCAAAAGTTATTACGACTTACAATAGCAACTCTGAGGTTTCTGCGACAAAGGCTAAGTTTTTAATAAGAAGTGTATCGAACGCTATTGATAACAAGCAGTGGAATACTTCATCAGGGAAGCCTTCACTTGAAGTTAAAGCTATTGTATCGCCACGTAGAACTCAATCTATTAGATACTCAGGCAACTACGTTGCGGGGACAAAGGTCAATAACATTAATTCATTCTTTGCGTTAGATAGCAACGATGTCCCTATTGAGAATGGAGAAATTACTTCATTACAACGTGCATCAAGACTACAAGGCAATGGTGCGATGATGATTGTTCTTTGTGAAAAAGAATCGGCATATATTATGCTTGGTGAGCAAGAATTGTCACAAGGTAACAACTCAAGCATTCGCTCGTTAACAGCCAATATGATTGGTACTATCAGAAACTTTGGAAATAATCTAGGTATGCTTACAAAGCAATCTGTGATGAACTACAAGGGTATGATTTGGTGGTGGGATGACTTCAATAAGAAAGTTGTTAAATACACTCCAGATGGATTGCAGATTGTTAGTGATATTTATGCGCGTTCTTTGTTTAGAAATAAATCAGGTGCAGCATCTTTCTGCTATGACGCATTCTATAATATGGCATTCGTAGCGATTGGTTCTGATACTCAATCTATGGGATTCTCAGACAACCTTAAACGTTGGATTGGAGCATACGACTTCGTTCCAAACTTTGGTGAATCATACGGAGATAGAATGATTTTGTTTAAGAGTGGAGCTGTGTATCGTTCACTTGAAAGCGGCTCTAAAAATGATTATAACTCATTCTTAGGAGCTTCGGCGGTCAATGGTAATATCTCATTCGTAATGAATAGTCGCTACCCTGTCAATCCGTTGAACGTGGCTGTGTGGCACAATATGAATGTTATTGATTGGAATAAAGCGGCTGACATTAATGGAGAAAAGAATTACGTTAAAGATGGTTTGTTACAGATTGATATCTCAAACGAGAATGGTCAAGCCACTTTAATTAGAGAAGGAAACTTTATCGTAGAAGATAATAGACTATATGCGCACATTATGCGTGATACAAATACCCCTAATTTAGACAACCCTTTAATTCAGGGCGACTATATTGTTGGGTATCTTAATAAATTTGTATTGACGCTTAAGGATAAAACACAGAATATGAGAGTTAATTCAATTGATGTTGAGGTTGCGCCTGTATCGGGGCATAGTTAACAATAGTATAATTGAGTTTTATTTCTTCTAGTTCCATTTAAAAATCTAATTAATGTCTCATATCTTATCCCGTGTGCAATTGCAGCTTCTTTTGCACACGGGTAAAATACCCCAGTTTCTTTATTAATAATCAGTTTTGCATTTGGATGATTACCTAAATTAAATCTACCTATTCTAGCTAAACTTAATTTTGCTTTATGAGTGCCTGAAAATGATTTACCTATTTTGGCTTTGCTCATTTTATCTTTAGATTCATTACTTCTTTTTTTTCCTGTATTTTTTTCTGAAATCTTAAGTTTAGTTTCATCTGTCATTCTATTACCAAATATCCTTCCTTTTAATTTACTCTTAATTCCTTTTTTTGATATTGATATCTTAAGTTTTACTTCTTCTGGCATAATATATCCATCTATGCCTTCTCCACCATTTGTCATATTAACCAGAACACCTGTTTTATTGTCAATTCTACCATACTTACTTATTAGCTCCTTTTCTATAATACAAGCATCTTCCCAAGATATATTAGTATGTAGTATTTTTACAATAATTCCAGTTTTTGAAAATATATTAATCCAATGCTTATTTCTGTTATGAATTTCGTTTGCCCTGATAAAATTTGAGTCTGACCCTATACCAATATAAAAGACTTGTAAGGTATCTTTTCTTAAATGAGAATATACGTACGCCATATAGTTTATTAAAGTTGACACAAATATAAGCAATATATATATAACTCGCTATATGAAATTTTTTTACAAAAAAAAATGCTAACTTTGTCATAATGGGAATGCGATAATTTGTATCAGGACATTCGTAAATTAAAATAAAATGGCAGGATTAGACACATTAATGAGCGGACTTAACCCCGTTGGAATGGGGCTTAATGTATTAGGCGGCGTAGCTAATATTTTTGGCGCTATTGGTCAAAAAAATGAAGCTAAAAAGCAGCTTGAAGCGCAAAAAATGTTTGGCAACACTCAGCGTGCAACCCTTAAAAAGGGATATGCTGATTTAATTTCTCAAGCTAAAGGATTACCTACATATCAGGCTGACATCACTAAGTACGTACAGGCTCAACAAGAAGCTGAGAAGCAGAAGATGATGGCTAGCGGTGGTGGTCGTGTAGCGGGTCAGGCTATCGCTGAAGAGCAAGCTAGACAAACAACAGCTAACACCTTAGCAGCAGCTCAGAAAGGCGCTCAGTCAGGCTCTGATTTATTAACAGCAGCTTTGATGGGTCAACAGCAAGAAGGCGCTCAGATGCAAAATATTCAAGCTCAGTCAATGCAACAACGTCAACAGATGGAACAGCAGGCTCAGCAAAACTATTTACAATCTTTAGGTCAAACAGCAGCAGCTCAAGCACAACAAGCTGGGATGCAATTTCAATCAGAATCTCAAAGAGCAAATCAAGTATTAGGATTAGGTCAAGAACAACTTGGTCAATCAATGAATCTTGAGCAAAACTTATTTCAATCAGAACAAGCTAAAGCAGCGGCTTTTCAGCAAGCTAAATCAGCAATTTGGTCAGGAATTGGAGGGTTAGCTTCAGGTATTGGAGGTGGCTTAATGCAAATGCAGTCACAGGCTAATCAGATGCAAACATTAAAAGATATTTATAATCCAAAACCAAGTATTGATTCACTTCGTTCTGCACAAGGAGATTATGAAAAAACGATGCTATTAAATAGTGCGAGACCAGCGGTTGGCATTCCATTAGCTTCAGCTCCTGCTTATTCAGGAACAGGATTTCAATTAAATGCTCCTGTAGCACAATCAAGTTTCTTAGGTTTATTAAACCCACTTGCACCTAGATAATATTATGGCAGACTATATTTATAATCCAGCAGAAAGTATCAAGCAAGGATTTCAGCAAGCGCAGTCAGGGATAGGCAATATCTTTGCTCAAGTAATTCAACAAGAGCAACGTGACTACACGATGGCTGAATCTGCATTTCAAAACATTGAAGCTTTAAAAAAGGATGTAAACATCTTTGGACAAAAGAATATTACATCAAAATCTAATGAGCTACTTAAGCAAGCTGGTTCAGCTATCTTAAAGAATGGCAAACTAGACTATTCTAAGTTGGGAGAAATTCGTCAAGGCATTTCTGACATCAAAGACCTTAAAGCAGGTTACGATGTAGGAGCTAAGGAGTATGAGCGTATGCTTCAATTGGGTATTGCCAATAAAGACAACCTTGTAAGCTTTGAGAAATTCTACAAAGACTTGTCATCTAAAATGAGCGATGAGAATCTTGTTAAGAATCCTCAGGATTTACAGCGCGCTATGGCTGATACTTATTCGAATAATCTTGATTCATTCAAGATGTACGGTAAGTCTTTCTTGTCAGCTAACCCATATCAAAAAATTGCTCAAGATGTTAAAGACCCTAAGACGGGCGCTTTAATGCGAGTTCAAGCTGAATTACCTGCTGGATGGACAATTGATGCTCAGGGCAACAAAGTTCCTCCTGCGCCAAAGACAATGGTTGTTAATGGGCAAACCGTTACGATGGATTATGCTGACCAAGAATTAGCTAGACTTCAATCTACTAATCCAGATATGCTTGCATTAATGAAGAAGCAGGCTGGATTTGCTGGCTCTACAATGAGCGAGAAAGATTTAGTTAAATCTTTTATTGACAGAATACCTACTACTACACAGGCTACTCAGGTTAAAAATGCTGATGAATTACGTGGTCAAAAAGCTGCTGCAGATAAAGCAGAATTTGAGGCTACTCATCAACAAGAGAAATTTAATGCAGAAATGAGAACAGCTAAAGCTTCGGCAACTTACTACGAAGCAAAAGCCAATGAAAAAACAACAGGAGCTACAGCCCCAGCAGATTACGCTCAGGCTAATATGTACACAGATACAGTTCCGTTAGGCAAAAATCAATCTGTAGCCGTAAATGGGGCTGCGCTAGGTAAGAATATGAAACTTAGCTTAGGAAATGAACAAGCAATTGTTACAGATGTAGCTAGGTCAGCTAAAGACGGAGCAATATATGCTAAAGTTTTAGTAGACAGTAAAGGCGCTTTAATTGTTGATGAAAACAAAGCTCAAGGAGCGCCACAAATGTGGAAAAAGGTTTCTAATCCAGCAATATTTAAAAAGACATTAGACAGAACAATTCAAGCTGGAGGATTCGCTAATAAAGAAAAGCCTTATGCTCAAGCTTTAATAAATGGAGTATTTAATGCACCAGTTGAAACTGCACCTGTTTCAGAAACAATATCTGATTCTGATATATTAAAGCAAATGCCTAAAGGGTATAAATCTTCTCCAGCCTCATTTGTTGCAGCGTTTAAAAAACTAAATAATATAAAATAATGGGTAAACGTCAATTTATTATTCCGACAGAAAGTCAAGTAGATTCTATTTCTAAAAGTGGCTTTATTGTTCCAAAGGATGAGGAAATAGATTCTATTTTAACTCAAAAAAAAAATCCAAACGAAAAATTAAACGTCGCTACGGGATTATCTGGAATGACAAATTCTACGGATGGAGATTCTGACGTTGCTAGCCCATCTAAGCCAATGTCGTTGTCCTTTATGGACGCAATGTCTTACAACAGAAATGCTCCTGAAAAATCTGATTATGAAGGATTGAGTAGCCTACTTTCTGCGCCTAAACTATTAGCTTCTGGCACAACTAGGATGCTTGGAAATGCGTTTACAGGCATATTATCTAATATGGCTAAGCTTACTGACCAAGCAAAAACACTTGGTCTTCAAGCAGGTCTTTCAATTGCAACTGGAAGCTTAGAGCCTCTTACAGGAGAATCAAACCACGACAGATATTTAAAGGCAATTAAAGAATCCCCTTCAGGTGGCAGAGATGCAGTCCTAAATGAAATGGGGACTGTTCTTAAAAATACAGCAAACGAAATATCCATAAGCGCTAAAAAAGATTTAGGATGGGCTGATGAAGATATGAATAAGGGCTTCTCAGATTTTGTAGAAGAGGGAAGTATAGGGAAGGCTATTGGGGCGGCGTATGTAGGAGTTGTTGAAAATATTCCACAGCAGGCATTATTGGCTACACTTGGAGTAAGTAATGCTGCAGTTTTTGCTGGTGGGGCAACTCTTGGTACAGCGGCTGCGCTAACTGAAGAGTACGAAAAAGATAAAGATATTTCGTTTGCCGATGCAGCAGCTTCTATTGGAAAAGGTATTATTGAGGGTGGTTCTGAAATGCTATTTAAAACAGATATTACTATGGCTAGGCAGCTTGGTAAATCTATCTTTAAACTAGAGAAATCTGCTGGCTTAGATGCTATTAAAAACTTAATTAAAGAAGAGGGCGTTAATGGAGCAAAGCAAGCTCTTATGAGGGATGGTAAAGAGATATTAAAGAAGACAATATTTGGGGGTGCAGAGGAAGGATTAGAAGAAGTCTTATCTACTATTGGAGATTTCACAATTGATACTGCAAGAAGCGGAGAATGGAATGATATTGACTATAAGCGATTGTTAAAACAAGGAGTTGATTCATTTGTAATTGGATTTGCGTCAGGTGGAACTATGTCAGGATTAGCGGCAACTGCTGCTTATAAGCCTCTTGAGCAAGACCAGCAGAAAAAGATTGAAAAGTTTATGGAGATTGCAAATGACGAAACATTGTCAAAAGATGTTCGTGATATTGCAAAGAAGCAAGCTGAAGATATTGAAAAGTATGACGCTGATAGATACACAGCTTCTTACAATCAAATTGCCGCACTACCTTTAACAGAAAGAGTTAAGGCAGCCAAAGTAATGAGCGAGATACAGTCTTTGGAATCTGAGAAAAAAGATGTTAAGGATTTAGATGTTATCAAAGGAATTGACGAGACTATTGCCTCTAAAAATCAAGAAGTTCAAACTATTATTGATGACCATAAGCTAAACTTAGCAGATGAGATTGTTAATAATGCAGAAGCTATTGACGGTAAGGTTGCTTTCGGAAAAGATTCTCAATTAACGGTTGCTCCTGATACAGGATACGTATTCCACTTTGATTCTCAAAACGAAATTCCTGCAGCACTTAGAGAAGTTGAGCCTATCTCTTCTGGAAAAGTTGAAGGTAGAGACAAGGCTGTATTTAGAGTTGCATACACAGGTCAAGATTTAATTAATGCTGGATTAGCTAATCAAGCTCCAGAAGTTTCTACAGAACAAGTTTCGGCGGCTACGACTGACGTAACAGAAACAGCTAATACTGTTCAGGAGTTAATGGATAAAGCTCCACAGGCACTAGAGGCTATTACTCCTTCATTTCAAGAGCAAGAAGGTAAAACTGTTGCACAGCAAATTGCAGAACAATACCATAGTGCAAAAGAAACAAATACTAATCAAGAGTTTGTACAGCAAGTTGACGAAGCCATTAAAACAGGGCTTAATCAAAAGACAATGGCTGCTCAGCCTGTTGTTGCGCCTAAACCTAAAAGAAAGCGTAATGTTCAAACCTTGAGAGGGATGAAGCCTACTGAAGGTGTAGAGTTAACAGATAATATTGTAAATGACTTTACGGGCGTATTAGGCAAGATGAGTCGTGGGACAAAACAAGTTCTACAAAACTATGTAAAGGCATTACGCTCAGTTAGACCAGAAGCAAAAGTATTCTATTATGAGGATTCTGTTGCAATGGAAAAAGGATTAAAGAACTCTGGATTTAGCGCGCCAAAAGCAAAGGCATTAGCAGCTAGTTCTGGTGGATTATTTACTACTGTAAATGACGGTGGAGAAGTTATTATTCACGTTAATCGTCAAGCAGATATATCTAAGAAAGGACAAGATGCTGGACAACAATCTAATATCATTTTAGCTCACGAAATTGTTCACGCTACATTATTGGAGCTAGCAAGAACTAACCCATCAGAGTTTCAAAATATGAGAAACTCTTTATTGGATATGTTAGCTAAGGATGAATCAGCAAACGCAGAAATTCAAGCTTTTGTTGAGCGTTATTCTAATAGAAGTGAAGATGTTCAAGCAGAAGAGTTTTTAGCTCAATTAGGAGCATTACTTACACGTGAGAAAGCTACACTTCAAAGAAGCACACTTGATAAGATTAAGCTTGCTATTAGAGAGTTCTTACAAAAGATTGCTGGTAAATTCAGAAGCAAGGCTTTGATGGATTTAGTTGACAGTCAAGTATTCTCTGAGACAGCTAAAATAGAAGATACTGCTAGATTCCTTGAGGGTCTTGGCAAGTCGCTAAGAGAGGGTACTGATATTAATATGAAGTACATCAAGAACTTAGTTAAAGGCTCTAAAGAATACCAAGCTGGATTACGTTATAGCGTATTAGATAATGCTCCAAGTATTCCGCAGGAAATGGACGCTAATACATTAATGGACAACGATATGATTGTTGAGCCAGATAATGTTAAGCAATCTGTCGACGAAGGCAACTGGACTGATAATGCCGAGAATAGAAAGCGTATGACTAAGTATATGTCTACCATTAAGGGTATGACAGAGGAAGATGTATGGTTGGCAAAAGCTATTGCTTATAACGAGAATAAAGGAGTTAAACTTTACACGTTAAAGGATAAGGAATCTGTTATTGCTGCGCTTGAGAATCAATTAAATAAGATTGTTTCCGACTTAGACAACGAAGTTGTTGGACAATATGAGTTTGCTAATAATGGTCAACTTTGGGATAATAATGGAGGATACTTGTTTACAGGCTGGAAGCCAGAATACATTAATAATAGAATTAATATAGCTAGAAACGACCTTAATGCAAATGAGATAACTCGCTGGGTTGAAATAAGAGATAATGCGAATTATCATAAACAAGAGGTTGGCGTAATTCGTGAAATGCAAAAGAATGCTTTATTGGCAAACATTCGCGAGTTTAACGGTCACAATGATTTTGACCCTGCATTCTCTTATATGCTAATCAATTCGATGATTTATAATAAGTACCAAGTAACTAATGAAGAGACTGGAGAAATCAAGGTATTTAAATATAAACAGAACCAGTTGTCTACTACAGATGCAACTTATGCGACATTACAATATAATGTAGCTAAGGCTTTTTATGATAGTGAAGGCTCGAAGGATTCCGACGGAGATATTGGTATAGGGTATCAGCGGACTTATATGAATATGAGCAAGCTTGACGTATCAAAATCTAAGTTTGCAAAGTACATTGACAAGAAAAGTTCTACTGGCGAAGGTTATTGGCTCAAGTTCCCACAAGGAGACAATTCAGAGGTAGCTTATGATTTATTTGAAATAGCAAAAACTTCTCACAAATATCCTGCTAAGTGGTGTACTGGAGCTTCCGATAGCACCGCAGCGAGTCAATTAAGGGGAGGGGACTTTTATGTGTTTGTTGATAATAAAACAGGAGATGCTAGGGTAGCAGTTAGGTATAACGGGAATAATATTGGAGAGGTTCGTGGGTTAGGAGATGGTCAAGCTATATTAGCTAAAGACTCTGGTATTATTGAGGAAATTTCAGACACATTTGAAGACGGTAAGGCTTATGAATCTTATAGCAAAACGCTTAATGATATCAAAAAAATAGGTAAAGATTTCTTCTCGAAAGAGGAGTTTGAATCTTTTCAAGATACAGAAGTAGGCACTACTGACAATTTATTAAAAGAAGCTAGACCATACGAATTTGTAAAATATGTGGCTCAAAATTTTTCATTAGGAGATATTGCAAGAATAGCGGTTGAAGAAGACAGGAGTTATGGGGAGCGTGATATGATGCTTCAAAATATTCAAAATGAAATTAAACAACATCTGAGTCCAATTTTAACAGAAATGGGCGAAAGCCCTTATGCTATTGTAAATAATTATTCTCCATCCCCATCTGATTTAGGAACAGTAGGAGATGTGCAATATATTATTGGTGAATTATATGTATCAGACTATAAAAATCCGCAAGAATATAACTTTGAAAATCTAATTTATGCTAGAAGTATAGATATAAAAACAGGAACGGTTATTGCAGATAAATTAAAAAGCATAAATTATTTAGAGGTATTTAATGGCTCATTTCAATCTAAAGCATTAGAAAATGTAGAGGCAAATATTGAAGCTGGAGATTCCGCTTTCCTTAAATTACCTAGTCTTAAAAAAGCAGGCTATATAAAAGTTGAATTGTCGAGAGATAATGCTAATGATTTTAGTTCGCTAGAAGAAACCAGAAAATTAAGTTTTTTTACTGAATCTGGTAATATTACGGTTGATTTACCTAAATTAAAAAGAGCTAGCGCCATTCAAGTAACTTCAAGACTTGAATCGAAAAACATATTTATAAATTTGCCTTCAATCAATAGCCCCATAAACCTGTTGTCTATGAATGGCGGAGGCGGGGGAAGTGTGGCTGTCAGTATAAATAATAATACTAACGCCCAAATAGACAATATTGTAGTTGATGGCGCTGGCAATAACTTAATTATAGAGTCTTCAACAATTAATTCCAGAGAAATAAATGTTTTTAATGGGTTGGTTGCTATTAATGCAAAAGGCTCTGTAAATATTAATACAATAGATGGAACTGGAGATGTTATTGTTAATAATCGTTCAGAGGATTATGCACTTAATACCGATATTGAGCGCATAAAATTAGATAACTCAGCATCTTTATCCATAAAAGGAAATCAAATAACAGCTTTGGGGGATGTTAGTGTTTCAAGAGGTGCTAAAATAGATGGAGACATAGATTATATTGCTTCATTGCAATTAAGAGATAATGCTAGAATTGAACTTTCTGCAAAAAAAATAAATAAGCTAAAGCTTAATAGGAAGGCTAACATTAGTTTAAGCAACAATGAATCAATTGAAGAGTTAGACTTGACAGATGGTTCTTTTGCGTTTGTTTCATCTGAGCGAATTGGAAATATTTCAGGATTTTATTCAAATTTATTAGCAAAAAACTTACAGGTTGTAAACAATTTGCTATTTAATTTAGAGGATGGAAACGAATTATTCTTGCCTAATCTTAAAGAAATTACTAATCAATTGACGCTTACTGGAGAAATTGATGAACCAAGTGTTGATATTAATAAATTAGAAAAAGCGAAAGCAGTTACTATTTCTCAAGGAGGATTCAATATACAGTCTTTACAGAGCGCCGATTCAATTGCTATTAATGAGGGCTTACTTGAAGCAAAGAAATTAAAAGAGTCTTCTAAGGTTATATTGAGTGACGGCTCTGAATTATACGCGCCACAATTAAAGAGTGGATATGAGCTTCAATCTCTTTATGGAGAATTTGATAGCAAGGAAAGTGACAATAAAATCTTTGATGAAAACGGCGGAAGAGAATTTAAAAGAGAACCTTCTGACGTAAAAGAATCTCTTGGAGATATCGGAAGAGATGCTAGAGAAGAACATAAGCGTCGCACAGAAAAGACTGCTAAGCAAAGAGTTTCTGAGATATACAATAAGGTATTCGAAAGAAATGAGGAGGCTAGACAAGCATTTAAGAAGGCGGATATGCCTTTCTCTATGTACTCTATGTATTTAAAGGCTGGAGCTAGTCCATTTGCAATGAAGAAGTTTGCTGATGCATACTTTAATATCTATGGCGGATTAAATGAGAAGCAAATACATAACTTGGATAGCGTTATTTTCTTAGAGCGTGTAATTGCTATTGACGAAAACTTTGACAATCGTGGCAAGAAAAGACCTTCTCACCCAGATATAACGGATGAGAATGGTAAGCGTAAGGCTGTAAATAAGGAGTCTGCAATTGAGGAGCTAGAGGCTTATGAAGAGGCATTTGGGAAAGAATATGTTGATGGACTTCGCGCAAGAGCAAAAGAATATTTCAATACTTTTTCAGAGATATTAAAATACAAGTACGACAATGGATTATTAAGCAAAGAGACTTACGAGCTTTATAAAGACTACAATTATTCTCCACGTAAATTCTTGGAGCATATTGTTGACGTGAATGGAGTTCCTGTTAATACTTATGTAAATAGAGGAATCAAGCTAGGTGCAGAAGAGATTAAGAACATCACTACAGGTAGTACAGATTTAATGTTAATTAATTCTGCTGACCTATTGAAGATGGCAATGATTTCTGCGGAGAATAGAGTATTCACTAATCGTGCGCTTAAATTTATCTTTGAAGAAGGTGTAACTCGTAACAACAATATTGTTAAGGATGCTAAATACACCAAATTAAAAGATGGAACAATTAAACTTGATAAGGACGGTACACCTGTTGTAAGAGAGGCTGAAAATGGATACGTAAATAAATTCTATCGTGATAATAATGGTAAGGTTTACGCATTCCAAATGAAGAGCGATATCGCTAAGCAATTTGATGACACAGAGATGTCTAATAACAAAGAGACTTATCAGAAGATTTTGTCTTGGCTTTCTGGTGCGCCTATCTTGAGAAACTTGGCTGTAACATTGAACCCGTTCTTTGGATTAATAAACCCTGTTATTGACTTAGGTACTCAGGTTATGTTTAGCAATACATACAAAGGAGCTGGTAGAGGATTGTTAGCTCAATCATTTGCTGCCACAAAAGAGTTTGCTAGCATTACTAATGCAATGATAGGTATGGACTTAACAGGTTCAAAAACTGGAAAGAAATTTGGTCTTTCAGAATCTGCTAAGCAAGGTGAGATTCGTCAACTTATGGAAGAGTATGGTGTGTATGGCGGATTTATGACGACTCAAAGTGAGGTTGGTCAAGATGCTAATAAACTTGCTTCGGCATTAAGTTACTACGGTAACGTAACTGAGATTGCATCTAAGTTGGCGGCATATAAATTCTTAAAGCAAACAATGTTAAATGATTTTGCTAAAGAGAATATTGACCCAGCTACTGGTGAATCCATCGAGCCTAATGAGAAGCAAATGAGAGAAATTATGATTTCTGCTGCTTATCACGCAAGACAAACTCTTGACTACAATCGTGGAGGAAAGTGGGCTAAAGATATGAGTCAGTATGTGCCATTCTTAAATGTAAGTTTGCAGGTAAAGAAAATTGGAGGTCAGTATATTGTTGATAACCCAGCAGACTTTATCAGAAAGATTCAAGGTGGAGTATTTATTACTGCTGCGATTACTTTACTCAACTTATTGATTAGCGAAGATGATTACGAAAAGGATAAGAGGATTAAAAGGGATAAAGTAGATAAGACTATTATTATGCTTCCATTTACCTTGAAAGATTTAGGTTTATCTGATAGCGATGAAAGAGCTTATATACCTTTGCCTACTCCTAGCTTCGCTAAGGTATTCTTTAATGCTGGGCAAGTAATGGCTGAACAGATTTACTACGATGCAGTTGGTAAAGTTAATCCAAACGAGGGAAGCTCAGTATCTAAAATTATTGAGAATAACTTCAATATGATGGCTCGTGAGATTAAGGGAACATTTATGCCTAAGACTATTCAGGCTATGATTTCTTATACAGCTAACTACGATTTCTGGACTCAAGATAAGCTAACAAAGGATGATAAAATGGTTGCATCGCAACAGGGCTATGGTAATGAAAACATTATGTCTTCATTAAAATTGATTGCTCAATTTTTAGATAAAGTGACTGACAAAGATGGCATCGGATACGGCGGTGGAGCATTTACATTCTCTCCTGAGAAATTCCAAAAATCAATGGAGGTAATTACTACATCTCCAACTTATAATGGTCTTGCTAATACAGCGTATTGGATGATGGACAACTTATTTCAAGCTGGTCATAAAATAATGCTAGGTCAAGATGTTGATGCAAAATTAAAGTCAAAGTTCAATTCTCAAAGCCTTATGGAGAATATCGGAGATACATTTGGAAAAGGATTTGGACGTCTTATTAGATTCACAGACCCATCTAAATATAACTTGCCAGACTTTGATGCAAACGAGGATTTGAAAGAAGATATTAATCTAGTCGAAGCTCGTCTTTCTACCAAAAAGGGTATTATGTACAAAGACTTGATGAAGATTTACGATGAAAGCAAAGAGCAAAAGAATGGCGCAGAATTTATTAAAAATAAAATAGAAGCGTACAGAGAAAGCATCAAAGACCCTAAAGAATATAACTATGTTAACGGATTGGGTCAGCTTTTGATTGATAGAACAAAGGTTCAACTAGGAACAAATGTTGACAAGTATTATTTAATTTCTACTGAAGCAAAAGACCCAAGAGCAAAAGCTTATGCAATTTGGAAGAGTTTTGGAGATATAAGAGGTAATGACGCATTGCTTAATGACCTTCATAATATTGGAATTGAACAACCTGTTATTGACCAATATCGTGGGATATTAATTCAGAATAACCTTATTGAAACAGATGAAAACAATAAGCCAATTTATGAAGAATGGTATAAAAAAATGATAAAAAAGAAATGATAAAGAAAACTAAGGGAGGCTACAAGTTAGTCTCCCAAAAGACAGGCAAAAATCTTGGTACAGCTAAGAGCTTAGAAGGTATTAAGAAAAGAGAAAAACAAGTAAATTATTTTAAGTATCTTGCATCAAAAAAGAAGAAGTAAAATGGCAAACTTATACGAACTACAAAAGGGTGTTGCGGTTAAGCAGGCTTTTGGTAAATTAATGGACTATTCACAACCTGCAGGTGAAGCTGGTGAAATGGAATCTCCGCAACAAGAATTGTTGTGCGAGATGTTAGAAGCATCTGCACAAGCTAAAGTATTCCACTGGCAAACAAGTTCTTTTGCAGAACACGAGGCTATGGGAGAATTTTACGAAGGATTCAATGATTTGATGGATAAGTTTATCGAAGCTTATCAAGGATGCTATGGTCGTATTATGTTAGGTTGCGATATGGAGGTTAAGCCATACACTATGGATGCTCCTATTGCTTTCTTAACTTCTTTCAAAGAGTATATCTCAACAGGAGCTAGAATGTTAGTATTAGGCAATTCGGCTTTATCTAATATCTTAGATGAAATCAATGGATTAGTAGAGCAGACTTTATATCGTTTAACTTTCAAGTAAAATGAAGAATGGGTTATACGCTAATATTCACGCTAAGCGGAAACGAATTGAAGCTGGTTCTGGAGAAAAAATGAGAAAGGTAGGGGCTAAAGGCGCTCCTACCGCAAAGCAGTTTAAACAAGCGGCTAAGACAG
>JACCDP010486762.1_pt1 | contig 20297 bp, 16 predicted proteins | sample 7445841 | NCBI WGS metagenome assembly JACCDP01 (sample SAMN15323441, study PRJNA562643) | freshwater metagenome | isolation source: river surface water | place: USA:Blue River Watershed | collected 2017-08-17
CTTTATACCAAAATGCATCAGTAGCACCTTGCCAATATTTTTCTTTTCTAGTACCTCCGGCATTATATGCAGGATTTGCTTTACCACTAATACCAGCCGCATTTGAAACGCCGGCAGGTCTCATACCTGTATTCCAACCACTTAAATCTAACCAGTCTGTTGTGGCAGTACCATTAGTAGATGCTGATTTTGATGGGTCTAAATACATTCTTAATCCCGAAGATGGGATGAATGGTTGTGTTGTTGTTCCTTTATTATGTGAAATTAAACCATTTGCTATATAAACGTCAGCATCTTCCACATTTACAGTTACAATTTCAACATCTTCTCTAATCAATTCAATATTGGTTACTTCAACTTCAGTTTCATCTTGCATAATTAACTTATCGCCAATTATAACATCTCCAATATTTTTAAATCTATATTTTAAAATTTCCGAATCCCAAACATATAATGGGTGAGTTTCGGTTGCTTTTATTAATCCATCATTTAAAGATACATATCCTTCTGCAAAATTAAATGTAACATCACTAACAGTTACATTTTGTGCAGTTCCTTCTAATGTATTTGTAAAATAAAATCTCCAATCAACTTGGTCTGATTCTGCATCTAAATTTTCATCAGGCAATCCTGCTGGCACCCAAGATTTAATTTGGTCACCAACATTCAAATCTTCTACATTAACTTCAGTACCATCTGCTAATTGAATCTTTGTTCCAAATAATAAACAAAAATCGGGTTCGTTAATTGTATTATAAACATCTACCGCATATAATACTTTTGTTGTTGCTGAACCATAATTAGTTGCTCCTAAATTAAATCCATCAGCGTATGCCATTGTTAATGTGGCTGATGCTTCTGAATAATTAGATTGTGCAATTGCTGCCGCATTTAAAGGAAATACGGAAGGACCATTACCTCTAGTTGCTGAAGAAACTGTAAAGTTTGAATTATTGAATGAACAAGTATAATTATTTGTTTGAGATTGTACTTTATTATAAAATTGTGAACCAGTCGATGCAAATGAAAATTGTGCATTTTCGGTTGTACTCTCTACTATATATGTAAACGTTGGCGGAGTTATAGTAATTGCATCCGTTGCAAATCCTAACATATTGATATTACTACCACCTCCATTCAATCCACTTATAGAAACTGCTCCAGTTCTTACAGAACCACTTACAGCTCTAAATAGATTTCCTAATGATAAATTTGTTCTTGCCATTTAATTTTGATTATAATCTATTATAAATATCTAAAAGTTTTTCTTTCCACACATCTTTGTTTCCAAAATGTTTTACCATCCAATTTTTCAATTTTTCAAACTCTTTTTTACGGGTTTCATAATCATCGTTACAAATCGTTTCGTAGGTCTGCTTAAATGTTTCTCCGTCAGTCGCTTTGTATTTATAATCAAGTGGTACATGCCATTTTTCGTGTAATATTGGAAGTTTACCCCAATCCACTGCTTCAAAAATTCCGTATCCAAATGGTTCAAATTCAAAGCAAGAATGAGATATTCCCCAATCAAGTCCGTAGAACCTTTCTTTATGTTTAAAACCAAATTTATAAATCTTTGATTTTTCGAATCGATATCCATATTTTTTTCTATAATATTTATCAAATATTTTTGGATTTGTTAAAATATAGCCATTCAATCCATCAATATATTCTACATTTTTTCTACCTTCACTTCTTGCCGCAAACCCCAATTTAGTAGATTCTGATAATTCTTTATTTGTTTTAAATTCATAATAATTTGAAATATGATATAAGTTTTCCGTTTCGTATGGAAAATGATACAATCCTACCCAAATTTTATTTTTGATTTTATTTATTAATTCTGTTTCCCATTCCCAATTACCATACCAATGCAAATATTCATCTTTTTGCATTTGCCCAATCATCGATACTTTCGTTAAATTATGAAAAACAATTGAATCTATTTTATCTAAATTATTATGAATTGCGGTAGTAGGTGTGTAATGACCGTGTAATATATGTATTTTTCTAGCGCTTTTTAATATTTCATCTATTTTTAATTCATCGGTTTCCCAAATATGGTCAATATTGATAGGAAACTCTTCATAATTATTTGGCTTTTTTCTATGGAAAAGAAGAAGTGGTTTAACCTCTAAATGTGGTGCCACTTCTTCTATCCATTTTGTTACCCATATATCAGCACCACTGTTGAACCAAGGGCCTCCAGCGGTGGTGTAGTAAACATCATACATTAAATTATAACCCTTTTTGTTTCTTTAAATCGATTACTTCTAATTGTAGTTTTTCTATTTGCAATTGCTGCTCTTTAATACCTTCGATTAATAATGCTACTAATTTTTCGTATTTAACGGCTTTATATCCATTATCTCTTGTAGTTACAATTTGAGGTAATATTTCTTCAATTTCTTGTGCAATAACACCCACATCGTTTCCTTCATATCCGTGTACATCTTTCAATTCTTCTTTCCAATCATAAGTGTTACCACTAATCTTTCTGATTTTTTCAATTGGATTTTCAATTGGAGTGATGTTTTCTTTGAAGTTTCTATCTGAAGATGAATATGCTACGATATCATTTGCAGCGTCAATTCTACCCGATGTTCCACTTGCTGCCATACCAACGCCAATTGAACCAAATCTTACATTATCAGATGTTCCAACTGCCTGTCCGATTGAAATTGTATGCGTAATTCCTTCACCGCTTGTTGCGCCGGTTGAAGAAACACCCGTTCCAGCGGTTATAGTTGCCACATAGTTACCTGTTGTATCAGTTCCTAATGCCACCGAATTAGCTTCGATTGTGGTAGCGAATGAAACGTTACCTAAATTTGTAATAGTTCCCGTACCAGTCACATCACCTGTTAAAGTGATTGAGATATCAGTTCCTTCTAAATTACTTAATCTAGTTAATGCTGATGCGCTAAATGTTTCTAAATTAGCCGTTTCAACCAATAAACTTGCAGTTGTAGAGTTTAAATTGGTAATTGAAGTAGCTTGTGTATTGTTTGTAGATAATGCAGTAGATGCCGATGCTTCTAATGCGGTCAATCTAGTTAATGTAGAACCACTAAATGTTTCTAAATTAGCCGTTTCAACCAATAAACTTGCAGTTGTGCTATTCAAATTAGTTATTGAAGTAGCCTGTGTATTATTAGTAGATAGTGCAGTAGATGCCGATGCTTCTAATGCGGTTAATCTTGTATTTTGTGTTGTGTTCGTAGAATCGTTAGATGCAGTATATGAGTTAATATTTGAAATAGAAACATTTACACTTGCTGAAGTTGATTCTAAATTATTTAATCTATTTACGCTTGAAGTATAGAATGATGCAAATGCACTATCATTTGTAGTATCTACTGAATTAATTAAAGTTACAATTTCTGCAAATGAATCTTTATCTGCATCAGCTGCTGATAGGATTGCATCAACCCTACTTTTTTCAGTTGTAATTCTACTATCAACAGATGAACTATAAGAAGTAAATCCGGTTGTTGATGCTAGAGTAATTTGAGATGAACCCGATACTACTGTATTACTATTTAATTCTGTTTTAATTCCAGTCGACCAGTTTGTAGTTGCGGTTGCATTAATTTGTGATGAACCCGAAACTACACCATTTGGTAGTAAAGGAGTAACTTGAGCAGAACCTGAAACAATACCAGCTGGTATCGAAGATATTTCAGAATAAGTAATTTGTGATGAACCACTAATCAATCCATCTATATTGAATAATGTATCTATTTGTGCAGATGATGAAATAATACCTCTACCTTGCGTTTCGTATCTTCCATCATATGATGATGTCAATTGAGATGAGCCGGAAATTAAACCATTTGAAGATGCAAGAGTTACATCTCCTGTATCAAGTCCAATTTGTAGTGTACCCAATGTAGTATTTACATATGGTTCTCCGAATGCTAACGAACCTGATTTTTGTGCGGTTGTCCCACGTCTAAATTTAAGTGCCATCTAGTTTACCTTTTTTTTAGTACGTTAATTATGTTATATGTATAAATATTTATTTATTTTCCAATCTATCAATTTTTGCTGATAATTCTTTTATTGCTTCAATTAATACAGGAACTAATTTAATATAATCTACTGCTAAATAACCCGTTTCTCTTTCAGTTACCACTTCGGGCAATACTGATTGAACTTCTTGTGCAATCACCCCTAAATCACTTCCTGTGTGAGAGTGTATATTTTCAAATCCTTTTTTCCAATCATATGTGTTACCACTAATCGATTCAATTTTTGATAATGCGTTTTGAATTGGTTGGATGTTTTCTTTTAATCTTTCATCGGATGAGTAAAATGCTACGATATCACCGGTTGCTCTAATCTCTCCACTTACACCACTTGCCGTAGTTCCAACACCTATTGAACCAAATTGAACATTTGATGAAGTTGATACTACTTGCCCAATTGCTATCGTAGGAGTTGCGTTTTCACCACTATTGTTTGTAATAGTAACACCTGTGCCTTCTACTAAATTAGCTACATAATTTCCCGTAGTTTGAGTAGCCAATGTAATATTTCCAGCAGCGCTTCCTAAATTAATTTGAGATGAACCACTAATTACACCGTCCGTATCTAACTTACTTTTAATGGTTGTGTTGATTGAGGATGTGAATGATTCTAAATTAGATGTTTCAACTTCTAATGCGGTTAATCTTGTAATAGCACTTCCACTTGCAGTTGATAATTGGTCTAATCTACTATTTTGATTAGTATTGGTTGTATCATTTGAACCCGTATAGGTATTCAATGAACTTAATATATCAAGTACTTGCGATGAGCCGGATACTGTTCCAGCTGGCAATATAGATGATAATTGCGATGAACCACTTACAATTCCCGCAGGTATTCCACTCAATCCACTATAAGTTATTTGAGATGAACCTGATACTAAAGTTGTACCAGTTGCGTAGAATGTTCCCTGAACAAATGTATTAGAACCTAATGTAATTATTGTACCATCATCACTTATAGTTGAATCAACTAAATGTTCTTTACCTGTTCCCTTTGGTAATCGATTATTTGTAAGATATGTTTCGTTTCCTAAATTATTATATGTTTCAGGTCCTAAAACAAAGTGAGAAGATGTTATGTTCGTACCATCTCCTTTATGTACAAATATAAATTCATCATCTACTGAATCATATAAGAATGAACCCGATTGTCCCGAAGAACCACTATCAATTATTGCCAATCCACCAAATCTAACCGATGGTTGGTTTACCGCAACAGTTATGATGTTAGTTCCAATGTTTAATGTAGAAGAACTAACATTTTGAATAGATGATGAACCTAATATTACTAAATCTTGTGTTACATATAAAGAACCACTAATAGTTTGACTACCATTAAATGTATTTTCGCTATTTGTTCTAGCAAATGTTCCACTAACTGATTCAATAGCGTTAACTCTTTGTGTTAAATTAGATGCTGAAGTAATCAATGAACCCGTAATAGTTGCTAATGAACTATTTTGAGTTAATTGAGATGAAGTAAATGAATTAATATTTGAAATAGAGGTATTTACACTAGCTGATGTTGATTCTAAATTATTTAATCTAACATTAGCAGAAGATGTAAAACTATTAAGAGATGATGTTACGATTTGTATTGCTGCAAATTGTGCACTTAAATTTATACCACCAAACGCAACCCCTTCTATATAATCAATTCTAGTCTCGTGGTTTGAGGCGGTTGCGAACATAGCACTCATACTTATTAAAGCTGAAGAGCTATATAAGTTTAAAGATGCGGTTGTTTGGTAAATAGATGTTAATTGAGTATTTACCGATTGAGTATATGAATTTAAATTAAAAACTGATGTATCTACAGATGCAGATTTTAATTCCAATTCATCTAATCTTTGTTCGTGGTTTGATGCGGTTGTAATCAACGAACCACTAACTACACCAATTTGAATTAAGATTGTATCTATACTAGCTGTATAAAATCCTAATGTTTGATTTTGGGTTAATTGAGAACCACTAAATGATTCCAAATTATTTGTATCATTTATTAAAGAAGCAGTTGTTATTGATAATGCATCCCAACGATTATTATAAGATGCAGTCAATGGTGCTATTACCGATAATCTTTCTTCTATACTTGCAGTTTCATTACGAAGTGCAATCATTCGTGTTTCAATAGAAGCGGTATATATTTCTAATGTAGAATCTTTTTGTAATTGAGAACCACTAAATGTGTTTAAATTACTAATTGATATATTTACACTAGCTGATGTTGATTCTAAATTACTTAATTCAATTCTTGCAGATGCAGACCAGTTATTTAATTCGGAAATTGATACATCTACCGATGCGGATTTACTTTCTAAATTAGTTAATGAAACTTTAGTAGATGCAGTCCATTCATTTAATTGAGTTAATTGAGCAGATGATGTAAACACATTATCTCCACCTGCTAATAATATTTTTGATTCACCATCTTTGATTCCTGCTTTCCAATAATCACTTGTCGCATCCCATAGTAATGAACCGGATATAGTTGAACCACCCGTAGGGTCTTTAACTATTAATCCACCATTTGTATTTGCAGAACCATTTAATTCAATGATATTATCACCCAATTGAATTGTTGTTGAATCTAATGTGGTTTGTGTTCCTTTAACAACCAAATCGCCTAAAATGGTTACAGATGAACCGGTTAGTTCAATTGCCGTTTTTAAAGATGATGTATATGCGTGTATATTTGAAAGTGAAGTATTAACACTTGCCGAAGTTGATTCTAAATTACTTAATTCAATTCTTGCAGATGCACTCCAACTATTTAATTCACTAACTGAAATGTTTAAACTTGCAGTTGTTGAGTTTATATTTGTTATTGAAATATCTTGTGTATCATTTGTGGTTTTTGCAATTGATGCCGAAGCGATTAAACTACCACTAACAACACCAATTTCAACCATTCTTGTTTCCAAAGAAGATGTAACACTGCCGATGGTACTCATTCTTGTTTCCAAAGAAGATGTAACACTGCCGATGGTACTCATTCTTGTTTCCAAAGAAGAAGTATATGTTTGTAATGTTGAATCTTTAATTAATTGAGAACCACTAAATGTGTTTAAATTATCAATTGATATTGTATTATTTGATGCGGTTACTATTAAAGAACCAGTTATAGTTGCTAATGCTACTGCTCTTGTTTCCAATGAAGCAGTTTCTATACCAATCGCATCAAATTGAGAATCTATCGAAGATGAAAGTATTGTTACATCGATACCATTAACACTACCCGAAAAAGAAGCACTAACACTATTTGCCCATACAGTTCTCCATTTTGCACCATTCGTTCCCAAATCCAAAGTTCCATTTGTACCTGGAACTAAATTAGTTGTGAATACACCTGGAACACTAATGTTATCTCCCGATGTATTTCCTAAAAATAAATTACCGGAAATTGCAACATCTCCACTAAAATACGCATTAGATGCGGTAATATCTCCACTTAAATTTAATGAGCCCGAATTTATTTGGTCTAATCTAGCTAAAGTTATAGGAGTTGTTCCTAAAGAAACCTGCAAAGAGCCGGATGCTTTGTGTAAATATAATTCACCATCAGTCAGACTTACTGAACCCGAACCTCTTCTTATTTGAAATATCGCTGCCATCTATTACTTTTATGTTTCTTATAAATATGATTAAATATTAAAATCCAAATCTCCTGCCGTTGTTATATATTTTGCTAAATGCATATAATTTGCCGTTATACTACCCGTTGTTACATTAATAGCCGATGAACTGATTGATAAATGAGTGTTTCCAGCAATTAGAACATCAAATGAACCCGTTCTTGCTATGGCTTGTGTATTTCCCGTTGAATCTTCTATGAAGTTTACAGTACCTGCTGCATCGGGGTCTAAATTAAAATCAAATGTATTTGGCCCTGCTGCTACACCTACTTCAGTTCCATTAACCAAAAACGAACCCGTTACTGATACTGAACCTGTGAATTGGTGTGTATCATCTATTGTATCTCCAAATTTAGTAGAACCACTTTGGAAAATTATAGATGATGAAATTACATTTATGTTAAATTGTCTTGCATTTACTTCTCCTAATACAGTCAAATTTCCACTTAAAGTTGCAGAACTTCCCGTTATATCACCACTAATATCAATATCACCTGCAGTTATCACATCTCGTGTAACATACAAATCTTGTATGATATGCGCATCATTTGATACAACTAATTCACCAAATGAACCAGTTTGTGTCAAAGTTATTGAGCCAGTAGTTGTTGAATTTGTTGTTAATACCCCTTCGATAGAGTCTACGTTTCCGGAACGTTTAATGAACAACTTACCATCGTAAGTATTTATTGCAATTTCTCCGATATTTAATGAGCCGGTATCAGGAACTTTTCCAGGAAGCGAAGAACGCTTTAGTATAATACTTTGTGCCATATGTATGGTCTATCTTATTTAAGGTTATATAACAAGAAAAAAGGTACTATATAGTACCTTTATAAATATAATAAATTATAAATAAAAATTAATTAAAATTGACCGGCATCTAATACTGAAGCAGATGCCTCTAAATTTGCTAATCTAGTTGCTATCGAACCACTAAATGCTAATACATCTCCAATACCATATAAAGAACCACTAAATCCGTTTGTTGCTGTGAATGTTCCTTTTATTTGTTCATTATATCTGAATTCAACCGCATCATTTGTAGTTGCTACTTTGTAAAGAGAACCACTACCTTGTATGTATCCAATTGTTCCTGCAAATGGTTCTGAATTGAAATCAAAATCATCAGGTCTCATTGAAGCAGTGATTCCTGTCAATCCACTACCATTACCAATAAATAAAGATGCTGAAACTATTGATGCGGAAACTGCGCCGGCTATATCAACATCACCATTACCAACAATATCTCTCGTTACATATAAATCTTGCCCAATGTTTGCATCAAAATCAATTGTTGCTTCACCAAATGAACCTGTACCTGTTAGGGTGATAGAACCGGTCGTAGTGGAATTCGTAGTAACTAATGTTTCGATTGTTTGGGATGAGCCAGATTTATGTAAATAAACCTTACCATCATATGTGTTTATACCTAACTCACCTACTAATAATGAGCCGGTATCAGGAACTTTTCCTGCGGTTATCGACCTTTTATGTAATATTTTTTGAGCCATGTGCTTTTTTATTTTTGGTATTCATTAAATGATTTAAAAATACCCCCAATTTAAGGGGGTATTAAATTATTTAGAATGAACCACCATCTATTACATTACTCATTACAAAATCAGTACCATCCCATTGTAGTAAATCTCCAGCTACACTTGCAGTAGGAACTAAATCCAAATTACCATTTGTGTTTCTAAATGCTACTCTTTTGGAACTTCCTGCAGTTGAACCTAAATTGATAGATGCGGTTACAGCAGGTGCAATAAATGCTACAGATGAAGTAAATGCGGTTGTAGAATGTTGATAAACTAAATTTGCACTAGCACCAGCTACTTCAATTCCAGAACCATCTGCGGTTGCTGATGAAGTTGAACCACTTGCTAATGTTATTAATTTATCTTCAACTACTAATGTTGCCGTATTTAATGTTACAGTGTTACCCTGTACTACTAAATCACCACCCACTACTACATCACCTGTTGTTGTTACTTTTGCAAAAGTTACATTGTTACCTGTACCTACACCTTGTATTGTACCAGTTCCTTCTAATGTATCTAGTCTACTATCAGCGGAAGAAGTAAATGAGTTAATATTTGAAACTGAAGTGTTTAAACTTGCAGTTGTTGAGTTTAAATTTGAAATACTTACATCTTGTGAGTCATTTTTACTTTTTGCAGCCGATGCTGATGCTATCAATGAGCCACTTACTACTCCAATTTCAGTTAATCTTGTATCAACACTTGCAGTATAAGTTGCTAATGTAGAATTTTGAGTTAATTGAGAAGAAGAGAATGAGTTTAAGTTACTTACAGATGTATTTAAACTTGCGGTAGTTGAGTTAATATTTGTAATACTTACCGCTTGTGCATCATTTGTAGTTTTAGCTGCGGATGCTGAAGCGATTAAAGAACCACTAACAACACCAATTTCAGTAAATCTAGTTTCAGCTGATGCAGTATATGCATTTAATGCGTTTGTAGATGTATTTGAAGATGTATATGAATTCAATGCTTCGATTGAAACATTTACACTTGCAGATGTACTATTTAAATTAGTTATTGAAACACCTTGCGAATCATTAGTTGATTTTGCAGCCGATGCTGAAGCAATTAATGAACCTGTTACAGTTGATAATGCTGAATCAAATGATGAGAATCCTGTTGTTGATTGTAAAGTTATTTGAGATGAACCAGAAACTACTGAATCTCCACCTGCTAAAAGAACTTTGATTTCAGAACCTTTAACACCAGCTTTCCAATAATCATTTGTAGAATCCCAAATAATTGAACCAGTTGCGGTATTTGGTGCGGTTGGGTCTTTTACATATAAACCACCATTTGCCGCTCCACTACCATTTAATTCGATAATATTATCACCGATTTGAACAGTTGTAGAATCTACAATAGTTTGAGTACCAGAAACAGTTAAATTACCAGCTATTGTTACATTTGAACCATTCAAAGTTATAGCTGTTTCAACATCAGATTGGAAAGTTTCTAAATCAGAAATTCTAGTCTGATGGTCAGAACCTGTTGCATTTAATGCAGTTAAATTTGTTTTTGCTGATGATGACCAGCTATTTAATTCTGCAACTGAAGTATTTAAACTAGCAGTTGTTGAGTTTATATTTGTTATTGAAACACCTTGTGAATCGTTTGTTGATTTTGCAGCAGATGCCGAGCTAATCAATGAACCTGTAATAGTTGCTAATGCACTATTTTGAGTTAATTGAGAACCACTAAATGATTCTAAATTATCTAAACTGATTTCAGTAGATGCACTAAATGAATTTAATAAACTTACAGATGTACCAATAGTTCCACTACCAATAGATGCGGATAATGCGTTTATTGATGTTGCTACTGAAGAACTAAATGGTTGGATGTTACCTACTAAATTAATAGCGGTATTTCCACCACTACCAAGTAAATATAATGTACCACTTCCACTATCGTAGAAAGGAACACCATTCACCATTCCGTTATAAGTTCCAGCCGCAAATGTAGAAGGTGCTGAGCTACCAATTAAAAATCGGTTTGTAGCTTGTACTTGTCCATTTTCAGGTACGGCGAATACTAATGAAGTACCATTGGTTGTACTCAAATTAGAAGAGCCCGATGCTATAATTAATTCACCTTTTTGTAATGATGAGGTTACAGCTGATAGGGATTCTAAACTACCACGTCTGTGTTTAATGATTTGTGCCATATTTTTTGGTTATTCTGTTTCTGATTATAATTCTCTTATAAATATATTTTTTAAAAAGAAACTTATGTTTTTTTTAAATTTATTACCATTCTCCCATATCAACATTTAAATTAGATTGAGAAAGAGCAAGTTCTGCATCGGTAGCGTATGTATTATCCAATGATGCAGTAAATTGATTTAATGGTTCTAATATTGAAATTACTTGAGATGAACCGGATACCAATGTAGGTAATCCTATAATATCTTCGTAATTTACTGATGTTGCGGCTATATCTCCAATAACTCTTGAACCGGATAATTGGCCTGTTGTGTTTTGTAAAATTATTTGAGCCGATGATGATATAACTCCTTCTGGCAAAACTGCTCCAACATTATTTGTAATAATTTGAACAATTGATGCTGAAAAAGTTGTTTCTAAAGATTGCGATACTATTTCATTAACCGATGCACTAAAATCCGTACCAACTTGTGCAGATGCTTGTAGTGCCGAACCACTTTCTATTTGTTTTAATCTTATAAAGTTTGCCATATCCTATAAATATCTTATTTTATATAAACTGCTAATGTGTTGAAATTTGTTGTATTAGCACTTTGAAGTGTTGTTGCAGTTCCTAATAATCCATAAACTTGATTTGAATTTCTATTAGTCCAACCTCCCGTTCCTAAAGCATTTCCACTTCTACCATAAGGTGCATCGGGATAAACATTTGTAGGGCCGTTTGTAGTCCACCAGTTTGCGGTATCGTACAACCAATCACAAGGTGCAGCAATAGGGTAAGATGATGCAGTCATAAAAGTGTAACCTTTTAGTGCAGTCCAACTACCCGTTAGGGGTGCTGAAAGTTTTAAGATTTGCGTTGCTCTCGTATCAATATCTAATACATTCGGATTATTATAAACAGTTTGATGTGCAATACTACAATTTGATAAATGTGGTTGAACCGATGCAGTTGATGCCATTCTCATTACTGAATTACATTGTGCAGAACCTGATGTTGAATACCAAAGATTTTCTGCATTTCTATAATGTTTTATGAATGATGGATTTGATAAACTACCACTATCCGCATTTGGATATGGGTAACCCAATTGAGTAGAACCGGATGGATTATATGATACTAACATCCAACCACCACCGTTATCAGTTTGATTACAATAAACTTGTACCGAACTTGTCATCATACCGGTTTGAATGTAATACCAACCACTTGTTTGAATTCCGGCATTATATAATTGAGTTGCAGAAATGGCAGGATTACCAATAGTTCCTAATGTATTACCAATTCTAAATCCGTTTTCAAATATTATTGCCATTATCTATTAATATAATCTTTCTATTGAAATGAAGTTATTATTGAATGTTGCACCTATCATTAATGTAATACGATAAAATCTATTGTTTGTTTTATCTAATATGTTATAATATGAACCATCTGCTTCCGCTGGGAAGTTCCAACCAAATAAAGAAGTTGTTGGGGTGGTTGTTATTGATTGGTTATTTGCACTAGTGCCTGCAATACCACCAGAATATGCATGATAAGCGGATATGTTTGCACTAAAATTTGTTGATACTGCGGCAACACTTAATCCTCTATTACTACTTGATGTTAGAGTTGCTTTGATATTATCCAATGTTACAAATGTTCCTGCATTTACAATTCCACTTGCTTTCCACATCAATTCACCAGCAACACCACCAGGTGTTTTACTTAAATCTATATGAACACCCCTTGCATCACCACCGCCTTCAAAAATTCTTAATCTATTTTGGTAAATATCTACACTAATTGCACTTCCCGTTAAAGTAGAACCCGATGGTGCATATGCTAATGCTATCTCACCACCTTCAAATCCACCACCTGCTTTAAATATCGTTGAACCACTTACTATTAATGAACCCGTAATTTCTACGATTCCATTATTTTGAACATATAAGTTACTACCACTATTTAAAGTTAGAGATGAACTATTTGCCGTAAATGATGAACTAATTACTGCTACCGAACTTACATTCAATGAACCCGTTATAGTTTGGTTTCCGTTAAATGAGTTTGAACCTGTTGTTGCTACCGAACTTGTCCAAATATTTAATGAAGATGTATAAGTCCCTAATGTAGTTGCTTTTGTATTTTCAGATGCACTAAATGTATTTAAAGCATTTATAGATGATGTTACCGAACCAGTTACTAAATATCTACCATCAAATGAACTTGTCAATTGTGATGAACCACTAATTGTGCCCGCAGGAGTTGTTCCACTTACCACACTACCACTCAATGTATAACGAGTATCGTATGATGCCGTAAGTTGTGATGAACCTGAAACTATACCTGATGGTAATTGAGAACTTCCACTTATTAGACCATTTGGTAATTGAGCAGAAGAACTATAAATTCCACTACCACCCAATACTTGTGAAGAACCACTAATAAGACCAGACGGTAGTTGTGTATTACTTTTTAATTCTACTGCCGTTAAAAGAGGACCAGTGTATTCGCCAAAATCAAAAGTGCCGGATATTGAATCAACAGTTCTCATACTATATGTGTAAGTTCCTGCAGATGGTGTATCTATTACATTTAAACAATATGGAACATTTAGATTGGAACTATTTTCAACCTGAATAACATTTCCGATTCCATTTCCATCTCTAAAAATTTGTAATCTAGCCCAACTCGTTGTTGTTGGATTTGCATCACCTGTCACCATAATTTGGACAGGGTTACCAGTTGTGGTAATACTTCCACTTATTATGGATACACCAATTGTTGTGATACTTGTTCTTCTATTTCCTAATATTTGTGTATAATTTATACTTCCACTTATGATTGATGCTTCTAATGTATCTAATCTATTATCTACTGATGAAGAAAATGAAGTTAAAACACTACCACTCAAAGAGTATCTACTATCATACGAAGATGTAAGTTGTGATGAACCACTAATAGTTCCTGTTGGTATTGTTGTTGAAGAACTTACAAATCCAAATGCAGTTATTTGTGCAGATGAACTTACTAAATTTAAAGGTAATGGTTGAACACTACCACTTAATGTATATCTTGTATCAAATGAAGATGTTAATTGAGATGATGAACTTATTGCCCCATTTAAAGATGTCAAAAATGAACCCGTTTCATTTTCGGTAATCCAACTACCACTTATAGAATCAATTAAATCAAATTTTTGAGTCCATATAAATGCATTATCGTATAGTTCTGCAATAGATGATGTGGCTCTAGATGCCGAAAATTCTAATTCATTTAATCTATTCACTAAACTTGCCGTAGATTGTGATGCAGTAAATGTATTTAAGTTTGAAATAGATGTTACTAAACTTGCAGTTGAAATACTTGCAGTAAAATTATTTAAAGATGTTAAATCCGTAGATTGTGAAACCAAACCAGAAGGTTTTCCACTTATATTATCCCAATTTGTTTGAGTAATACTTCCACTAATTACATATCTTTCATCATAAGAAGATGTCAATTGAGATGAACCACTAATCAATCCGTTAAAAGATTGTTCGTTAGTTGCTGCTACGATTTCCGAATGAACTGATGCTGAAAACTCATTAAATGAAGATGTTTGTAATCTAGCATTTATACCATTTGTAAATGCAGTATTTAATGTGGTTTGTGAAGATGTGTATGAATTTAATACTGATATATCTACCGATGTTGATACAAATCCTAAAGCAGTTATTTGTGCGGATGAACTAATTAAATAGTTTGGTATAGATGTTAAAAAACTTCCTGTTTCAGTTTCACGAACAAATGAAGATGTTTCCGATGATGCCACAAATCCTAAACTAGAAATTTGTGCGGATGAACTAACTACACTTCTACCTTTGGTTTCAAACGAAGATGTTACAGACTCTAAAGATGATAATCTACTTCTATCTAATATATTAACTCGAGAAGTAACTGCATCGGCAAGAACATCCAATTCTATTTTATAGGTTGTTCCATTATCTACACCAACTATTACAGTATCTAATGATGCAGATTCTAATGCGGTTAATTCTGATATTTTTTTTCTTACGTTTGTTGCCATTTATTATATTATTAAATCTAAATCACTTTCAGTTGATAAAATTGTGTCATTTTCTGTGGAAATTGGAACATCTATCAATTTACCTATAACATAAATATCATCTATTGTTACATTATCAAAATCTATATATTCCGCACCTAATGTAATAACCACATTATTTTCAACATCTTTTATTGTGTAATTTCCAGGAATATGTAAACCAAATACTAATATTTCAAAATTATCAGGCGATGCACCTTCAGTTCCATAATCAGTATGAACATTGTATATTGTTAATGTATTATTTACATTATCAAATTCGTCAATCGTTCTACTAACTTGTCTTGCACCAAATTGTAAAATTTCATTATGAAAATCCGATATTTTATTTTTATTATTTACTAATTTGGTAGGATTTGGATTTGATTTTGTTTGTGATTGATAAGATGGTGTGCTTGGAATTTCTATATTCAATAAGCTGCCTGTGATGTATAAATCATCATTTAAATTATTAGGATTTATTTTTGGAATAATCCTATTTAATTTTCTAGCATTTGAATTAAATTGTTTAAGCATATTGTTCTATATCTCCTCTTATTTCTATATAATCATCATCATCCAATTGATATTCAAAATTAGATTTTATAAATTTAAATTGTAAACCAGTTGGTGTTGATTGAACTATATAATCTCTTGCATTTATAGCTTGAGTATTTATATAAACGGAAATTCTATCTTGTGTTTCTCTCAATTCGATTTCTCTCAAAATATCTACAAATTTCCAATTAGTAGCTTCGTAAATCCAATAAGTAGAATCAGTTAAATTTTTTGGAACTAATGATGTTTTTCCAACTTTTCTACTAATTTTTTGTGTTATATCTAATAATGTTCTTTTCATTATACATCTACAAATTTTCCTGTTATAGAAATTTCATCACCACTATCGACTGTAAATCCTAAATTTGCTGAATTAAAATTTATAGTTAAAGATGTTGCTGATATTGAAACAGAAAAATGAGTATTATGATAATATCTTGTACCATTTATATAAAGTTTAATATCATATGAATCATCACCAACAACCAATCCACTAGTAACAACAGATGCTAATGAGCTTGGAGTTTTTATTAATTTTATATCGCTAAATGTTATAGTATTATTTGTTGTTGGATTTTCAATTTTACTATTATTTAGTGATAGAAAATCTATAAGGTCTTTATTATCATAATATGGCGATGGTGTAGTTAAAAATCCTTCTAATCTTCCAGTTCCGCTTGTTATATCTGTTTCAGTTGAAACTACAATTTTTTTAACTGATATTGATTTTTTAGTAGTAGCTTCTCCATCAAATTTTTCAGGAAGTAAATGAGCTTTTACATTTAAACTAAATTCAATTCTATTAATTCTTTGAGAACCTTCTCCAACTTCGTTTATTACATTAAAATCAGAAACAGATGTTCTGAACTTAAATTTATCTTTATCACCCCAATATGTAGATGTAAAATTTAATTGTTCGATTACTGCATTTAATTGTTCTGTATAATCAGTCCAACACATACAATCATAATTTACTTCCACATAATCAGGCATTACAATATTAAATAATTCGTATTTTGGTTTTGTTGAACCACCTAATGCGGTAAATCTATCGTATCTATTATCTTTTGACCACTTTGTAATTGTTGGATATGAAACATGTCTATTTTGCATCGGCATACTTTCATCCTTTGCAATAGATGTTCTACGAATCATCATTAATGGTAGTTGTATAGAACCTTTTGAATCTCTGTAAACTCCATCCCTTCTTGCACCTTTCCATCTTTCTGAATTGCCATATATAACGGGTATCTTAACCGATTTACCATTGTAATCCAATTTTGGTAATGCAACATCTTCCAAATATGTCATCATAGCGTAATCTATATCGAATAGACCTACGCTTTTTTTAACATCTCCAACATTGGATTTTATTTCGTTTGCCCTATTTAAATTAGGCTTTATTGGATTTATTGACATATTATTTAATTAATTCGTTCTTCTATATTCAAAGATGATTTATTAACCATAAATGTAGAGCAAACAATACTCCAATTTTTTTCAGAATTTGTACCCGGCATACCTCCTACAAATTGAACTTCATTTGTATTATCTATTTCGTAATACGATTCATCAAAATAAATTATATCACCAATTTCTGGATAAGCATTTCTTTCTCTACAAAGTTCTCTATCAAATTTAAAAGTAATATTTTGATTACTATCAGGACCAAATCCTTCATATGTAGCTGTTTCAGGTTCTTTATCAATCAAAACATATAATTCTATACCAGGATGCCAAGTTTTATTAACTGCTTCTCCATATAAATTAATTTTTGTTTCATTTAAATTTATTTTAAATAAAACGCAAGTATTTTCAATAACAGTATCTACCAATTCTCTGGCAATACTTCTAAAAAAATCTATATCTCTACCTACTAAAAACTTTGGCATATTATCCTACATATATTTTTAAAGGAACTTTTTTTAACATTTCTTGCTGATGAGTCGATTCGTGTGCTTTATTTTCCATTACATTTTTTCTACTCAATTCTTCTAAATTTTCTCTCAATTGAGTCATCAACATATCTTTTTCAACTTGTGCTTCTGCTCTCAAAGCTGCTCCATCTAAACTAACTTCACCATCTGGAATCGGAACATTTGAATATTTTTCTCTAATTGCTCCTAATAATTCTTTTGAAAGTGCTAATGTATATTTTCTAATCCATTGTTTACCAACATCATTTATATTTGAATATTGAATAAAATCATATGGAACATCTGAATAATCTGAAAGAGAATCCGCTTGAATCGTTTGAGAATTATGTTCAAACTCATCTCTACTCATATATTCAAACCAAATCTTCGCAGGAGATTCGGTAGATGGAACTGGAAATATTTCTAACTTATTATTTACAATATTAAAAGTATGAGCTGATTTTCTAATATGGTCATTGAATTCAATATGTTGCATTCTTAACATATCTTCATATAATGGCATCATTAAAAATTGTGCAGCCGGTGAAAACTGTCCAAATCCCAATTCGCCCATTAAATTTAATGTACCCTGTGCTCCAACTGAATATGGGTCGAAGAATCTTGCAATAGCTGGAGTTGCTTCGTGAAATACTCTTGTTACATCTATTGTGGATGTTGAATTTGATAATGATGATGATATTGAAGCGCTTGTTTCAGCATCAATTCCATATGTTAATAAATCATATGTTTGTACCGATGCGGTTAAATTTATGTAAGCCTTTTTAATCGATGTATTACCTCCAACTCCTGCTAAAGTTCCATATTGTTGTGACATACGAACTGTTGTTGGTAAAAATGAACCATCAACAAGAGTTTGAGAATAATTACTTCTACCACCCGATGATTCTTTTGGCTGTCCTTTTAATATATCAAGGTTGTTACGAAGATTGAATTGATTTACTTGCGAAGAATATTCGGATGTAGCTTCTTCAAAGCAGGCCCATATTTGCTCATTTTCCAATTCGATATTTACAACGGGGTAGCCTAATCTTTTTGCTACCCAAACAGCCGTTTTAGGTGCATCTGAACGGAATTGTGAATCGCTATCATAAATACCAAATGGTGTAGATGAGCCCGATACAAATGTGCCTGAGCCTGACCAGTATGTGTTTATAGACATTACTTAAAATTTATAGTTTTACTACTATAAATATATAAATAAAAAAAGAGTAGATAAAACTACTCTTTTTAATTTAAGTTGAATGGTTTTGGGTTCGTTGTATGAAGAATATTACATTAGCTATACTTACCGTATTTCCAAATGCTTGAACATTCCATCGGTTTCCGTTTGTTACAAAATCTTCATCCGCATACCATTGAAATACTTCGTGAAATTCGTGCCAAGTATCATTTCCTTTTCCAAAAAATAAATCTTTACCAACTCTTTCATACGGAGTTCCGGTTGTATTATCTAATTGAACTCTTATAGATGTTCCATTTGCATTTGCAGTTTTTGCATCAAATACAACAGTACACATATAAGTATCTCCTTCATTTTCTACTTGGATTTTATTAGAACCACTATCATAGAAAGATACTGTTGAATGTAAATGAGTTTCTATTGTATTACCACCATTGTTTGGAAGTGGTTGTTCTCCTGCCGCAACTGTTAAAGTAAATACCGATGATGTCGTATATTGGGTATCATCATATCTTGCCCAACCTAATTTTTCAGCTGTTCTTAAATTTATATAAGATGTTAAATCTGAAAGTAATACATACCCATATCTACCATCTTCTTGTGCAGATAATATTCTATCAGCATTATCCAATGAATAATTAGATAAAGTTTTTGCTTTTTGAAAATTATTGTATTGTGGTTCTGGGTATGCCATTATACTAATCTAACTTTAACTGCTCCTTGCGAGTGATACATACCTCCAACAGGTACTCCTGCTGCAGATGCAGATGCATCGTTCCATGCCGCAGATGCTGAACCCGTTACATATGAAAATGATGTATTTGCCATTTTAGTTGCAATACTACCACTTAATGTGGATACTTCCGCATCAGTTGATAAAAATGTAGGACCTACGCCTGTTACTGTGTACTGTGGTTCTGGATATGCCATTTGATTTAATTTTAATTATTTACATATAAATATAAAAAAAAGAGGGAACATCACTGCTCCCTCTTTATTTTTTTAGTTTAAGATTCTAAAATCTACTCAAAGATTAAAGAGTGTTTAAACCATCAACGATAATCTTACCGTAGAACTCTGGTCTTACGATTTTCTTAGCGTATCTAGTCATAACACCTCTTCTTGGAGTGAAGTTAGTTGGGTCATAAACTAATGGAGTCATAATCAA
>JACCDP010217641.1_pt1 | contig 20286 bp, 19 predicted proteins | sample 7445841 | NCBI WGS metagenome assembly JACCDP01 (sample SAMN15323441, study PRJNA562643) | freshwater metagenome | isolation source: river surface water | place: USA:Blue River Watershed | collected 2017-08-17
AACCAAAATAATGTCCACCCGAAAGAATTGGTAATCCATTTTGCCCAATTGGTTCGACATCAGGTGATTGTGACGGTCCAGGCCATGAGCCTCCTTGAGCCAAAATAGTTGAGATGTAGCGAACTAAACCTGCTGCAATGATGTTAATTGCAACGCCAGATACAACATGGTCAACTCCAAATGTAATTGTTGCAACTGCGTGAACGAGTGCACCAACTGCGCCAAAAACAATTGCTCCGACTAATCCCATCCATGGTCCGTGAACGCTTCCAATAAATCCGCCGGCCCATGCACCCATGATCATCATGCCTTCAAGGCCAATGTTTACAACACCAGCACGTTCGGCAAATAAACCACCGAGAGCTGCTAAAACAATTGGTACGGAGAGCAACAAAGCGGCTTGCGCTGTTCCAACGCTTGTTAAATCAGATGCACCTGTTACGACTCGAATAATGGAGAGGATTGCGATAATTCCAAAGAAGATGATTATGGATCGACGCATTCCTGAGAGCTTGCCTTTTTCTAACATTATTTGTCACCTGCCTTAGCAAGTGCGTGACTTTGTAGCGTTAGTTGGTACCTGCGTACCACTTCGTAGGCAATCACTGCACTGAGAAGAATTGAACCTTGCATAATCACATACGTTTCTGGGGCAATATCAATAAGTTCGAGAGTGCGTGATGCAACTTCAAGGAAGCCAAATAACATGGCACTAATTGCCATACCTAGTGCTGTGTTTCGCCCAAGAAGTGCGATCGCAATTGCAGTAAAGCCAACGCCTCCTCGGAATCCAAGTGTGTAACTATGTGTGTCACCAAGCAGGGTTGGTAAGCCAGCAAGTCCTGCAATCGCACCACTTGCGACTAGAGCTATAAAAGTCATCTTCTTGGAGTTAACTCCGCTTACTCGCGCTGCAATTGGATTCATGCCACTTGAACGCAATTCGAATCCAAATCGTGTGCGATTAACAACAAACCAAAATGCGATGCCCAAAATGATCGCGACAATGAGCATTCCATACACGCCACCACCAGGTTGCTCTTCTACGCCCATCTTCTTTAGGACAGGCATTAGATCTGGGAACTGACCGCTGGCAGGTAGTGGCTTGGTTGCTAAGTCATTGCTGCCTTCAACTTTGACCATAAAGTGTTTAGACAATAAGTACGCAGACAAACCGCCTGCCACGCTGTTGAGCATAATTGTCGAAATAACTTCGCTGACGCCGCGCTTGACCTTCATGTAGGCAGCAATTGCCGCCCACAAACCGCCGATAAACATTGCAATCAAAAATATTGCGAGAATGTGCAGCACTGGTGGAAGAACAAGCATCGCGCCAAAGTACGCTGCAAAGAGCGAACCTAAACGAAGTTGTCCTTCAACACCGATGTTGAACAAACCAGCGCGAAATGTCAGAGCAATTGCAATTGCTGCAATGTAATAAGAGGTCGCAAGATTTACGGCTTCCATTAATGAACCTGCACCAGTACCAAACTCCCACATAAGAGCAAAAGCTTCACGAGGTGATTTATTGGTAAGGATCAGTGATGCACTAGATACTGCCAGACTGAACACCGCTGCAAAAACCGGAGCAGCAATGGCGAGTGCAATTTTTCCTGGTCTGTATTTCATTATGCCGCGCCCGTCATTGCAGAACCGAGTGATTCTGGAGTGGTCTTTGCAGGATCTAACTCTGCTGTTACAGATCCGCGGAGCATAACTATTAGTCGATCTGATAAACCAATGAGTTCTTCGAGGTCGGCACTGATAAGAACGATAGCCATTCCCTTTTCACGAGCTGCGCGTAATTCATTCCAGATTGCTGCTTGGGCACCAACGTCAACGCCACGAGTTGGGTGTGATGCCAAGAGCAATGCTGGTGAACCACTCATTTCGCGACCAACAATAAACTTCTGTTGATTTCCACCAGATAAAGCAAGTGCCAAAGTATCTGGACCTGGAGCGCGCACATCAAACTCCTGCATTATTCGAACGGTGTCACTCATTGTTGCTTTGCGATCAATTAGCGCGCCATTCATGACAGGTTTTCCACGTTGATGACCCAAAATTCTGTTTTCCCACAGCGGCGATGACATTAACAAAGCTTGGCGTTGGCGATCCTCTGGAATAAATCCAATTCCCATATCGCGACGTTCAGAGACTGATTCATCATCAAGTGGCTCGCCTTTGAAGATAACTGTTCCGGTGTAAGGGCGTAATCCAAGGATTGCTTCGATTAGTTCACTCTGACCGTTTCCTTCTACTCCAGCAATTCCGAGGACTTCACCAGCGTGCAACGTAAAGCTGACATCGCTGACGAGATTTCGTGCACCTGATTCTGCTGGGACAGTTAATTGAGAGAGCGAGAGCGTTACTTCGCTGCGCTTAGCACTTCCGTGAATTTCTGGAGATGGAAGTTCGCTTCCCACCATTAACTCAGCCAATTTTTTGGCACTGACTTCACTTGCCTTTACTTCTGCCACAGTTGATCCGGCGCGAATAACTGTGACGTCATCGGCCACACGTAATACTTCATCGAGTTTATGGGTGATGAAGATGACTGTTAATCCATCTTTACGCAAGCCCTGTAGCGCTTCAAAGAGCTCATCAACTTCTTGTGGAACAAGCACGGCTGTTGGTTCATCAAAAATTAGAATCTTTGCGCCACGATATAAAACCTTGAGAATTTCAACTCTCTGTCGTTGTCCCACACCTAAATCTTCAATAAGTGCATCGGGGTCGACTGAAAGTCCGTAAGCCGCAGCCATTTCGTTAATCTTTATTCGGGCCGCACTAAAGTCAATAACGCCGCCACGAGATGGTTCGTAACCCAAAACAATATTTTCTAAAACTGTGAAATTATCTGCCAACATGAAGTGTTGGTGAACCATACCGATTCCGGCTTCAATTGAATCGGCAGGTTTCTTGAATTGAACACTCTGGCCATTGACCATAATTTCGCCGCTATCGGGGCGCTGCATTCCATACAAAATCTTCATAACAGTGGACTTGCCTGCGCCATTTTCACCAATTAATGCGTGAACAGAGCCTGACTCCACTTTGATGGACACATCTTTATTTGCGATGACGCCAGGAAATCTTTTGCTTATATGTCGAAGCTCAACTGCTATCGCCACAACAACAGACTCCTATCCTTTTGCTTTAACTGGGGCTAAAGAGAGGCGCCCGGTCCAATAAGTGAATCTAACTCCACTTTCGGACCGAGCGCCACTACTTTTATTAACTTTTACTTATTTACTTGGAATTACTTCTTTGGAGTCGTTGGTACTTTGATTCTTCCAGAAGCAATTGCCTTTGCAGCTGCATCGATCTTTGACTTGTATTGGTTGATGTATCCGCCAGAGTATGAAACTCCAACTCCACCAAGCTTCAAGCCATAGGCACGGCCAAATGCTCCGCCACCTAGTGGATCGTTAACTTTCTTGCCAGCTGTTGCTGCAGCAATAACGTCATAAACTGCATTATCAACGCGCTTTAGCATTGATGTAAGCATGTTCTTCTTTTCTGCTGCTGATGCTGTGAGGTACTGATCGGAGTCAACACCAATAGTCCAAATCTTGTTGCCGAACTTAGCAGCGTCAGTTGCAGCTGCGAAGTTACCCGCACCTGATCCACCTGCAGCTGAGTAAATAACATCGACACCGCGATCGATCATTCCGTTAGCAATAACCTTTGCTTTCGCTGGGTCATTGAATCCACCGAAGTCAGGTGGCTCTGTAACGTACTTGACGTCAACTGTTGCGTTCTTATCTGTCGCCTTCACACCTGCAACGAATCCTGCTTCGAACTTCTGAAGCAATGGAATACGTACACCACCGATGTATCCGATTTGACCTGTAACTGATGCGAGTGCAGCAGCTACGCCAGCGAGGTATGAGCCTTGCTCTTCAGCGAAGATGAGTGATGAAACGTTTGGAAGCGCAACTGATGAATCATCAACGATTGCGAATTGTGTCTTTGGAAATTCAGTTGCAACCTTCTTGATTGGTCCTGCGTAAAGGAATCCAACAGCAATGATTGGGTTGTGTCCTGCTTTAGCGAGAAGACGTAGTTTGTCTTCACGTTCTGAATCTGATCCTTGTGTAACTGTTACTTCACGAACAGTTACGCCAAACTTCTTCTTTGCGCGATCGAGACCGGCTGCAGCTGAGTCGTTAAATGACTTATCGCCACGTCCACCGATGTCGTAGGCAACTGCTGCCTTTACTTTGCTTGCTGCGTTTGCAGTTGGAGCAATAAGTGCGCCAGCTGCAAGAGTTGCAGCTGCGACGATTGCCGCAATGCGAATTGACTTCTTCAATTTTCCTCCAAGGAGTCTTGGTTACATATGAATCACATGTCGCCAAGGGGGGTTGTCGTTAGTGGCGAGCCTAGTATTTTTGAAGCAGGAAACCCAAAATTGAAACAAAAATTATTATGGCGCCGTGACGGAAAACTGGGAGTTTTCTTAAACTCTCAACCTAAAGTTGAAACTCTAAACCTTCTTAGCGCACTAAACCGAGGTTTGAATACGTTTTGGCAAGGGTTGTGGATGCCACATCCTGCGCCTTTGCTGCGCCTTTGGAGAGCATATCTAGTAAGTGTGACTCATCTTCGAGTAGCTCCAAGGTTTTCTGACGTATGGGCTTGAGGTACTCCACAACCACATCAGCAACTTCGCCCTTGAGGTCACCGTAACCCTTACCGGCAAAATGGTTTTCAAGATCAGAAATACTCTGACCAGAAAGTGCACTGTGAATCGTTAACAAATTACTGACTCCAGGTTTTTCCTTTTCATCAAATTTTATTTCACGTCCTGCATCGGTCACTGCTAACTTGATTTTCTTCGCATTGACTTCTGGCGCATCCAGAATTTCAATAAGTCCTGAGGTCGACTCAGCAGATTTACTCATTTTGGCGGTTGGATTTTGAAGATCATAAATCTTTGCACCTTGCTTGAGAATAAAGCCGGTTGGAATATTAAACGTGGATCCATAGCGAGAGTTAAATCTTTCAGCTAAATCTCTTGTTAGTTCGATGTGTTGGCGCTGATCTTCACCTACTGGAACAAGATCTGCTTGATATAACAAAATATCTGCTGCCATCAACATTGGATACGTGAAAACTCCGACCTTTGTTGAATCCGATCCACCTTTTGCAGTTCTATCTTTGAATTGGGTCATACGACTTGCTTCGCCAAATCCAGTAATGCACTCCATGATCCAAGCCAATTGATTATGTTCAGCAACTTGTGATTGCACAAAGAGCGTGGATTTTTCTGGAGATATTCCAAGGGCCAACAACTGCGCGGCCGACACCAGTGTTCTCTTACGCATTAGGGCTGGATCGGTTTCAACTGTCAAAGCGTGAAGATCAACGATGCAATAGAAAGCATCGTGGCCTTCTTGTAACTCAACCCATTGCTTTACGGCACCAAGGTAATTACCTAGATGAAAAGAGTCACTCGTTGGCTGTATGCCTGAAAGAACTCTTTTGGTGCTCATGGTCTTTATTCTCGCACGAACTATGCGTTTCGAGAGATCAATAGCTGACCTGCGCGCTTACCTTCGAGTGTCAAAACTGTAAATCTCAATCCATTAATGCTTACGACATCATTAACGACTGGAATGCGACCGAGCACGTGCATGACAAATCCGCTTGCAGTTTCGTATGGACCTTCAGGAATTTCCAGTCCTGTTTGTTCGCACAAATCTTCGATTGAAATCAATCCATCAACTTCGAAATCACCAGTTCGTGATTCGATTTGAACTTCCATTTCATCTGAGTCGTATTCGTCTCTGATGTCGCCAATCAAACACTCGACTAAATCCTCAAGTGTGATGATTCCATCTGTTCCACCGTACTCATCTAACACAATTGCAAGATGTTGTCTTTGATTACGCATTTCTGTCAGCGCAGGCAAAACACCCTTAGTACCTGGCAAATACATAATGTTTCGAACAAGTTCTTGAACTTTTCCACCAGTTGAAACCAGGGATGTATCAAGCAAGTCGCGCACGTGAATAAATCCAATCACTTCATCCGTTGAACCACGAACAACTGGGTAACGTGAATGTGCCTTATCAACTGCAAGCTCAATTGCCTTAGCAACGGTTAATGAAGCGTCCATAAAATCAACTTCGGTACGCGGAACCATCAACTCATGAATTTGCCGCTCAGATGCATTAAAGACTTCTTCAACAATGTCGCGTTCTTCATCGGTTAAAGCCGCATGGCCGGCTACTAAATCAAGTAATTCCTCTTCTGACATAGCAGTACGTTGCTCTTTTGGATCGACTCCAAAAATTCGAACAACGATGTCGGTTGAGTGAGAAAGTAACCAAATAACTGGGCGGAACAGTTTTGCGACAACGTCGATGATTGGCGCGAGCGCAAGAGAAATCTGTTCTGTGCGAAATAACGCTAATCGCTTTGGAACAAGTTCGCCAAAGACAAGGGAGAAATAAGCAATGATCACTGTTAAGCCAACGAGTGATGTGATTGAACTCAGGGAACTGCTGATACCTAAGCCTTCAAGCCATGGGATTACGTAATCGCCAAGTTGTTCGGCGCCCAATGCCGCAGATAGAAATCCGCACAGCGTAATTCCTACTTGAACAGCAGCTAAGAAACGGTTTGGGTTTTCAGAAAGGGCCGCCACGCGTTTTCCACGTTTGCCCTTTGCCGCCATTTGCCGAATCTGGCTTTCGCGAAGTGAGATGAGGGCAATTTCAGCAGCAACGAAGAGTGAACCTAAAAGAATCAGCGCTGTGACAGTTGCTAAAGCCGCGATTAATCCGCCGAACGAGTGGGGCTCCATGAGGGTGCTAACTCTACAGGATTCTTCATTGTCGCCAGAGGCTAAATACCTTAGCCTTGGCGTTGACGAGTCCATCTGGGCTCATCACCTTCAAATTTCGGATCGTCGGACACGTACCTGTCCGTTAAGAAGGAGAAAGTCCTTATGGCAACAGTTGTCTTTGAAAACGCTTCACGCGTTTATCCCGGCTCAACTACACCGGCGGTAGATAAGTTAAATCTAGAAGTCAAAGATGGCGAATTCTTAGTTCTGGTTGGGCCATCAGGTTGCGGTAAATCAACGATACTTCGCATGCTCGCAGGGCTTGAAGAAGTAGACAGCGGAAAAATTTTAATTGGTGGCAAAGATGTCACAAATGTTGCACCTAAAGACCGCGATGTAGCAATGGTGTTTCAATCATATGCGTTATATCCACACATGAGCGTCGCAGAAAATATGGGATTCGCTTTAAAAATTGCAGGCACACCAAAAGAAGAACGTGACCGCAGAGTTTTGGAGGCAGCAAAACTATTGGACCTTGAAGAATTCTTAGATCGTAAACCAAAGGCACTTTCTGGTGGACAACGGCAAAGAGTTGCTATGGGTCGAGCAATTGTTCGAGAACCACAGGTTTTTCTGATGGATGAACCACTCTCAAATCTAGATTCAAAATTGCGTATTGCTACTCGAACACAAATTTCAGAACTACAACGTCGACTCGGAATAACTACGGTATACGTAACCCACGATCAAGAAGAAGCAATGACTATCGGAGATCGCGTAGCGGTGATTAAGGATGGAATACTGCAACAGGTAGATACGCCTAAGAACTTAATGACTAAGCCAGCTAATGCTTTCGTTTCGGACTTTATTGGTGTGACACCTTAGATTGCGCCATCAGGCGAAAGACTGAAGTAAGGCAATTTCTTCACCGCTTACAAAAGTACTTGGTGAATCCTCAAGTCCTTTAAGGACATGCACTTTCGAGCGCCCATGCACTCGCCATGTATCGGTGAGCACAAGTGCTGTGTCTTCATCAATGCCTAAAAGGTAAGTTCCTTTGTCGCTGCGCAGAGCGATTGATGCGATGCGATCAGGAACCCAACCAAGAAACTTGTCATAGTGCGGGATAACTTCTACTTCTGGAATCAAACCCAGTCCGCTTTGCGCATGAGACTTTCGGATGCCGACTATTTTTGAGCCAAAGGCCATGGCACCTGCTGAGCAACCAGCAAGTGATGAACCTGAGAAAAACTCAGATTTAACTTTTTCCCACAGTGGTGTTCCTTCAAAAACTTCGGTGATGTACCCCGGATCTCCACCTGAAAAATAAATCAGTCCCGCATTAGTTACTGCTTCAATGTATTGAGGATTAAACGCATCTTCTCTCTTTAGAATAGGAAGAAATTTGCACTCAGCACCGATTCTTTTTGCTTGGGCGGCACCACGCTCTTTCCAAAACTCAATGCGATCTGCACCTTCTTGACCAGCACCTGTTGGAATTTGAATATACCTCTTTGATTTACCGCGAGAAATACCTCGATGCAGAAGATCGGTTTCAATCTCCTGCATCTGGATTAAGTATTCTCCTGAGCCAACAAGTGCCAAAGCACCGCGCTCAGCACTCATTGTGGCTATGCCATTGCCTTCTTGAGGTTTTCATCAATTGAGTTGAGAAACTCCTGGGTTGTTTGCCATGGAGCATTTTCAGATATTAAAAGTGATAAATCTTTTGTCATCTTTCCTTGTTCCACAGTTTGGATACACACTCGTTCTAGGGTGTCACAAAATTGTGCTAACTCTTTGTTGTTATCAAGCTTTGCGCGATGTGCAAGTCCTCGAGTCCAAGCAAATATAGATGCGATTGGATTAGTAGAAGTTGCTTTTCCGGCTTGGTGATCGCGGTAGTGACGAGTAACTGTTCCGTGTGCTGCCTCTGATTCAACAACTTTTCCATCTGGAGTCATTAACACTGAAGTCATTAATCCGAGTGAGCCATAACCTTGTGCGACAGTGTCTGACTGAACATCACCGTCATAATTCTTACAAGCCCAGACATATCCACCCTCCATGCGAAGTGACATGGCAACCATGTCATCGATGAGGCGGTGTTCATACCAAATACCTGCTGCATCAAAGGCAGACTTAAATTCTGCCTGGTAAATCTCTTCAAAAATATCTTTAAAGCGTCCGTCATAAGCCTTAAGAATTGTGTTCTTGGTTGAGAGATACACAGGGAACTTTCGATTTAATCCGTAATTAAGGGATGCACGTGCAAAGTCACGAATTGAATCATCAAGGTTGTACATACCCATGGCAACACCTGCTGCTGGAAAATCAAACACATTAAACTCCATCGGCGCTGAGCCATCTTCAGGAACAAATGAGAGTGTTAATTTTCCTGGACCAGGAACTTTGAAATCAGTTGCTTTGTATTGATCACCAAATGCGTGACGGCCAATGACGATTGGTTGCGTCCAATGAGGTACCAAACGTGGCACATTGCTGATGATGATTGGTTCGCGGAAAATTACTCCGCCTAAAATATTGCGAATAGTTCCGTTCGGAGACTTCCACATCTTCTTAAGGCCAAACTCTTCTACGCGTGCCTCATCAGGAGTAATAGTTGCGCACTTGATGCCAACACCATGCTTTTGAATTGCGTGTGCTGCATCAATAGTTATTTGATCATCGGTTTCATCACGCTTTTGCATTCCAAGATCGTAATACTCAAGATTTACGTCTAAGTAAGGAAGAATCAAAGAATCTTTAATGAATTGCCAGATGATGCGAGTCATTTCATCGCCATCTAATTCAACAACTGTTCCTTCGACTTTAATCTTCGCCATTTACTGCGCTCCCTTTAGAGTGTCTGTACGTCTGCTTGTTTTGCCCGAACGGCTTCGGCTGCAACCTTTAGCGCTGCTAATTCAGAATCAGTGAGTTTCGTTTCAACAACTTTCTTAACTCCTTCGCGACCAATCTGTGCTTCTACGCCGAGGTACACACCAGAGATTCCGTACTCACCGGCAACCCATGCGCATACAGGCATTGTTGCGCCCGAGTCTTCGATTACTGCCTTTGCCATTCGAGCTGCAGCGGCAGATGGTGCGTAATAGGCAGAACCCGTCTTAAGTAGTGCAACAACTTCTGCGCCACCGTTGCGTGTGCGATCTACTAGTTCGTCAATTTCTGCTTGAGATAACTTCTCACTCAGGGCTTTGCCATCGACAGTGCAACGACTTGGAACTGGAACCATCGTTTCGCCATGCGAACCAAGTGTCAGAGTATTAACAGATGAAACTGGAACATTAAGTTTTTCAGCAACGAAGTGAGTAAAGCGAGCAGTGTCCAACATTCCCGCTTGGCCCATTACACGATTATGTGGAAATGCTGTAGCAATTTGAGTTAACGCTGTCATTTCATCAAGTGGGTTAGAAACCACAATAATGACGGCCTTAGGTGAATGCTTTGCAATTTTTTCAGCAACTCCGCGCACAATTCCTGCATTAACGCCAATGAGATCCATACGGCTCATTCCTGGTTTGCGTGGCAATCCTGCGGTTATTACAACAACATCTGAATTAGCAGTTGCTTCATAACCCGAGCCATCAGCACTTGTTGTGGCGCCAATAACCTTTGTTTCAAATCCTTCGATTGATCTAGATTGATTCATATCTAAGGCCAAACCTTCTGATTTGCCTTCGAGAATGTCAGTTAGTACAACAGTGTCGAAAATATCGTATTCAGCTAATCGCATGGCAGTTGTTGAACCATAAAAACCTGCACCGACGACGGTTACTTTGCCTGCCATTGACTGCATCCCTCTTTCGAAATTCGGATCTAATTATGTCTTGATATCAAGGTAACTCTACAACCCGTTCGGCAGTGAAATTGCCAGGACAAATAGCCCGATAGCGATGCCGACTGGGAAATAGAACTCAATTGTGCGCAAATGACGTGCTGGAAAAGCTATGCCTAATGTTCCAAGTGCAATCAGCAGTGAACCGGACCGGACGAAACTGAAGGCACCTAAAACTATGCCAACTGCGACAAAGGCATAACTGGCAATTTTAATAACTCGCGAATCTAGGAACACGCGTCCACAACATTCGTAACAAGCATTGCTCTAGTCATTGGGCCTACTCCACCTGGCATTGGTGCCACGAAGCCAGCCTTTTGCATGACATCAGGATGAACATCGCCGAGTAGTCCGGCATCAGTGCGTGAAATTCCAACATCAAGAATTGCAGCACCTTCTTTAATCATTGATGCGTTAAGGAAATGTGCCTGTCCGATTGCTGCAACAACTATGTCTGCATTTCGAGTATGAAGAGTTAAATCCTTAGTACCGGTATGAGTCAATGTGACAGTTGCATTTTCTTGTTTGCGAGTCAATAACAGCCCAAGTGGGCGACCAACTGTTAATCCACGACCAATAACTGTGACTTCTGCACCTTTAAGTGGCACGTTGTAGTGCTGTAACAGCGCAACAATTCCGCGAGGTGTGCAAGGAAGTGGTGCGTCATAGCCTGCGACGAGTCTTCCTAAGTTCATCGGGTGTAATCCATCAGCATCTTTCGATGGATCAATCGCTTCTAAAATGACTTGTGGGTCGATTCCCTTAGGCATCGGAAGTTGCACGATGTATCCAGTGCACTCTTTAGCATTATTGAGATCCTTAATTGCGGCTAACACATCTGCTTGTGTCGCACTTTCGGGAAGATCAACACGAATAGAAGTAACACCAACTTCTTGGCAATCCTTGTGCTTTCCTCCAACGTATGAATGTGATCCTGGGTCATCTCCCACGAGAACAGTTCCGAGTCCTGGGGTGATTCCTTTTTTCTTTAGTTCAACAACTCGCGCTGCCAAATCTTTTTTAATTGATGCAGCCAGTGCCTTGCCATCGAGAATAGTTGCGGTCATGTTCTTATCTTATTGGAATTTATGAATGTGAGAAATGCCGTGTACCTGTGAAATACAAGCTAATTCCAGCCTCTTCTGCAGCAGCAATAATTTCTTCATCACGAACACTTCCACCAGGTGAAACAACTGCGGTGATTCCAGCATTGATGAGAACCTTTAAGCCATCTGCGAATGGAAAAAATGCATCACTGGAAGCAACACTTCCTGCTGCACGGACCCCTGCACGCTTTACCGCTAGCTCTGCGCTATCGACGCGATTGACTTGGCCCATACCAACACCGAGAGTTGCTCCATCTTTGGCCAGAAGAATTGCATTGCTTTTCACTGATCGCACAGCACGCCAGGCAAATTCAAGGTCTTTCATAGTTTCAGAATTCGCCTGCGAACCAGCTACTAATTTCCAATTAGCCGATGAATCTCCAGTTGCATTAATTGCATCAACTTCCTGAAGTAAAACTCCGCCACTGACTGGACGCAATTCAATACCGTCTCGCGTCGTGCTGGCGCACTCAAGAATTCGAATAGATGGTTTTTGAGTGAGAATATCTAGCGCCGCGCTTTCAAAGCCAGGAGCGACCAATGCTTCAGTGAAGGTTTCCGATAGGGCCAATGCTAATTGGGTTGTCACAATCCGATTAGAAGCGACTACTGCCCCATATGCAGAAACTGAATCGCACTCGAATGCCTTGGTGTAAGCGATAGCAATATTTTCATTAATGGCAATGCCACATGGATTGGCATGCTTAATGATTGCAACACATGGGTCTGGGTGATCAAATGCAGCGCGCAAGGCTGCATCAGCGTCTGTGTAATTGTTAAATGACATCTCTTTGCCGTGTAATTGCTTTGCTTGAACAATTCCGTCGGAACCGCCACTGTAAATCGCTGCACTCTGATGAGGATTTTCTCCATAGCGCAGAGAATTCTCCTTTGCATAAATCCTGCCAAACCATTCAGGTAATTCTTTTTGTGAACTTTGACCCAACCAATTAGCAATCGATAAGTCATACTCTGCAGTCATTCGAAATACTTCTAACGCAAATTGCTGGCGTTCTTTTTTGGTAAAGCCACCCGCGCGCACTCCTGCAAGTAATTTGTCATATTGTTCTGTTTTTGAAATTACTGTTACCGAGCCATGGTTTTTGGCAGCCCCACGCAATATTGTCGGTCCTCCTATATCGATTTGTTCAATGCACTCTGCGAATGAAGCGCTCGATGCAATCGTTTCTTCAAATGGATACAGATTGATAATTACTAAATCAAAGGGCTCAATCCCTAAATCTGTGAGTGCAGAGATGTGATCTGAATTCTGCTGATCAGCAAGAATGCCTGAGTGAATGGCTGGATGTAGCGTCTTTACTCTGCCACCCATGATTTCAGGAAAACCTGTCACTTGACTTACTTCTTTTACAGCAATCCCGCAGCCCGCAAGAGTTTTTGCAGTTGATCCTGTGGCGATGATTTCAACGCCGGCACTACTGAGTGCCTTGCCGATTTCTTCTAGGCGATTTTTGTCATAAACACTGATAAGAGCTCGACGAATTGATTTGCGGTCATCCATCAATTTTAGATTTTCTAGTAGGCAAAGAAATCTGTGGAATCAAGATTGCCATTGCTATACCTAATCCCATTTGAATTGCCACGCTTAATGGAAATTTCCATAAGGAAGGTCCAACTGTAGACATCTCTGTTGTAAGTAAAGATCCACTGGAAAAGTAGGTTAACAAAAAGATACTCGCGACGCTAACAAAGTAACTCTGCCATAAGACTCTTGAATTTAAGGCGATGGTCCAACTTGCGAGTATCGCTCCTGCCATAACAAAGAAGAATATTGAAAAAAGGAAGAGTGGTTGTTCTTTAGTTGGGAGAGCACCAAGAATTGGTAAGGCAGGTATCTGTGAGACGGTGTATTCGAGTGGAGAAACCAAAGTGTTTGCACCGACTCCAAAGCCTGTTCCACTTAGATAAGACATAGTGGCCACAGCAGCATTTGGAAGATACACAATGTTAATCAACAGCAATAAGAGCCCACCGATAATTCCTGGCCGCAAAACTGTAATTAGATCCGTAACAGTGGACAGATTCATAAAGAGCGAAACAGAGAGAAATAGTGCGCTGATGGCTAGAAGCATTGCGACAATGCGGGTTCCCAAATTAACTGGCTGAGTTAACGTTACTTTTTTTCCTACAGTTAAAGTCGTCAAATAAACCCCTGGAATCAAGATTGCAAGAGCGAAATACCAGACTGGACGAATCGCCTCTGTTTTCGATGCGAAGATTAGGAGTTCTGCAATGAGGCAATAGAAAATAGTGAACTGCACTCGAGCCATGTTTATTGAAGTTGTATCTCTATCTAAGCGATCTACTACTCGTGAGAATGAATTTCTAATTGCGATAAATGGAAATATCAGCGCGCCCAAGGGTAAATAAGATAGAAATCCTGCGACTCCTGCAGGCGGAATACTCAGTGCAAATGGAATGTTGTGAACTCCCAGCCATACCCACATTGCTGCGCGAATCGGATCGGATGTATTTCCAGTAATACTTCCGGCTGTAGCCCAAGCGATGAGCGATAAGAATGCAATTGGGAGCAGGACTAGTGCGACGCTACGCAGAACTTGTGACAACGAGACCCATAGGACACGTTGAAACATTGAATCTAGCGTCCCAGAATTGCGCGCATTAATTGCGCGCTCTCACTTGGAGTTTTGCCAACTTTTACACCTGCAGCTTCGAGTGCATCCTTTTTAGCTTGAGCAGTTCCCGATGATCCCGAAACAATCGCGCCAGCGTGACCCATTGTTTTTCCTTCAGGTGCTGTAAATCCTGCAACATAACCAACAACAGGTTTAGTTACATATTCACTAATGAATGCTGCTGCGCGTTCTTCGGCATCTCCACCAATTTCACCAATCATCACAATTGCTTTGGTTTCTGGATCATCTTGAAAAGCTCTCAAGCAATCAATATGAGTTGTTCCAATAACTGGATCTCCACCAATACCTACTGCTGTACTAAAACCAATGTCTCGAAGCTCGTACATCATCTGATAAGTGAGCGTTCCAGATTTTGAAACCAAACCAATTGGTCCACTCCCAGTTATGTCAGCAGGAATGATTCCCACATTTGATTTTCCAGGGCTAATGAGACCGGGACAGTTTGGACCAATAATTCTGGTTGTTCCTTTTGTTACTGCATGAGCATAAAAGCTTGCAGAATCATGAACTGGAATTCCTTCAGTGATTACAACAACGAGAGGCATTGCCGCATCAATCGCATCAATAACTGCTGCCTTTGCAAACTTCGGTGGAACGAATACAACCGATGTGTTGGCACCCGTTGCACTCATTGCTTCTGCAACTGTATTAAAGACTGGAAGGGTGTGTCCATCAATATCAACGCTCTGGCCACCTTTGCCTGGTGTAACTCCACCAACAACTTTTGTGCCAGATGCCAACATTCGCTTAGTGTGCTTAGTTCCTTCTGCACCTGTCATTCCCTGAACTATGACAGTGCTCTTTTCATCAAGAAAAATAGACATTACTTTGCCGCCAATTCTGCAGCACGATTTGCTGCTCCATCCATAGTGTCTACTTGCTCGATTAATGGATGGGTTGCCGCTTTAAGAATTGCACGCCCTTCAATAACGTTATTGCCATCTAGTCGCACAACAATTGGTTTCGTGGCTTTTGGCCCCAATAATTCGAGCGCTTGAACAATTCCGTTAGCAACAGCGTCACAAGCAGTGATTCCACCGAATACATTAACGAAAACACTCTTTACATCTGAGTCGCCCAAAATAATTGAGAGACCATCGGCCATCACTTGCGCTGATGCACCACCACCAATATCTAAGAAGTTTGCTGGACGGACTCCTCCGTGTTTTTCTCCAGCGTATGCAACAACATCGAGCGTGCTCATTACGAGACCAGCACCGTTGCCAATGATTCCAACTTGTCCATCAAGTTTTACGTAATTCAGATCTTTCTCTTTTGCAGCAGCTTCTAGAGCATTTGTTGCTGCGTGATCAACGAGTGCTTCATGATCAGGATGTCTAAAGCCTGCATTGTCATCTAGCGTTACTTTTCCATCCAGAGCAATGATTTTGCCATCGACTGTCTTTACTAGTGGATTTACTTCTACGAGAGTGGCATCTTCTGATTGGAAAACTTTCCAGAGCGTTAAAAGCACTGCTTCGACTTGTGGCGCGACATCTGCTGGAAAAGCTGCAGCTGCGACAATCTCTTTTGCTTTCTGCGCACTGATTCCAAGATTTGCATCGACTGGAATTTTTGCCAGTTTCTCAGGTGCGGTATGCGCTACTTCTTCAATATCCATTCCACCTGAAACAGATGCCATAACAAGAAAGGTTCTATTTGATCGATCTAACAAAATTGCTAAATAGTATTCGGAGTCAATTGGAGCAGCTTGTGCAATCATCACCGTGCGAACGGTGTGGCCTTTGATGTCCATTCCAAGAATTGCACTGGCTTTTTCTTTTGCTTCAGATGCATTTTCTGCAACTTTAACGCCACCAGCTTTTCCACGGCCGCCAACTTTTACTTGAGCTTTGACGACAACTTTGCCGCCAATTTTCGCTGCGGCATCGTGTGCTTGTTCTGGAGTTGTTGCGATAGCAGCAGCAAGTACAGGTACTCCGTGTTTTTCGAAGAGATCTCGCGCTTGGTATTCAAAGAGATCCACAGAAAACTCCAGTCATGTCGTTAAAAAGTATTTGCTAATACTAGAGCTTCTCAACTGGTGCATAACGCAGCAGTAATCGCTTCTCTCCGTACTGTCCGAAGTTTATGGTCGCTTCGGACTTATCTCCTTCACCTGCAATGGCCACAACAGTTCCGAGCCCAAATGTGTCATGTGACACACGCTCACCCACTGCTAATTGCATTGCAGTGCTTTTCTTTCCGGTCGGCCGAGGAGGCGGCGCTGTTGCGACGCGAGATTTACGAACCAGAGATGGCGACAATGATGCAGATGCACCACCGTGATTTCTCCACTCGATTACACCTTCAGGAATTTCATCAAGGAAACGTGATGCTGGGTTGTATGTCGGTGATCCCCATGAAGAGCGATACTCCGCACGAGAAATATAAAGACGTTTTTCTGCACGAGTGAGACCGACGTATGCAAGACGACGTTCTTCTTCAATTTCATCTTTCTCACCGAGTGTTCGTGAATGTGGAAATATTCCATCTTCCATTCCTGTAAGAAATACAGTTGGAAACTCCAAACCTTTTGCAGTGTGCAGAGTCATCAGCGTCACGACACCGCCATGATCTTCACCTTCTGGAATTTCATCGGCGTCTGCAACGAGTGAAACTTTTTCAAGGAAACCAGCGAGTGAAATCTCCTCATCTTCACCTAGCTCTTCAAATGGGCGCTCTTCGTACTCCATTGAAACAGCTACTAATTCTTTAAGGTTTTCTACACGAACTTCATCTTGTGGATCTGTGCTTGCAGATAATTCAGAGAGCAAGCCTGATTGCTCAAGAATTGCTTCGATGATAATTGATGGGCGAGTCTTTGCTTCAACGAGTGTGCGAAGTGCGACCATCATTGAGACAAACTCATTAACTGATTGGGCTGCTCGTGCAGGCATTCCAGATGCTTGTTCAGATTGAGACAAAGCACTCCAGAAAGACAAGTTGTTCGCTTGCGCATGTAAATCCACACATTCAATTGCTCGATCACCTATGCCGCGCTTTGGAACATTAATGATTCGACGTAGTGAGATTTCATCTTCTAAATTAGCGAGCACCCGCAAATAAGCCAATAAATCTTTAATTTCTTTACGTTCGTAGAATCGAAGGCCGCCAACAACTTTGTATGGCAACGCCGATCGCATGAATACTTCTTCAAAAACGCGAGACTGAGCATTTGTGCGATAAAAAATTGCTGTGTCCCCTGGTTCAGATTGACCGCTGCGTTGCAGTTCACGAATCTCATCTTTCACAAACTCAGCTTCATCGTGTTCTGACTCAGCGACATAACCAATCAAAGGCGCACCTGCACCTTCTTCGGACCATAAGTTTTTCTCTTTGCGACTCTCATTTTTGGTAATTACAGCATTGGCTGCAGAGAGAATATTTTGTGTCGAACGATAGTTTTGTTCAAGCAATACAGTTGTTGCATTTGGATAATCCAATTCAAATTGCAGAATATTGCGAATAGTTGCACCACGGAATCCATAAATTGATTGGTCGGCATCGCCAACCACGCACAGTTCGGCTGGGGCTAAACCCTCTTGGGCATTACCTACAAGCTCTTTGACCAAGATGTACTGGGCGTGATTTGTATCTTGATACTCATCGACTAGGACGTGCTTAAATCGTGAACGTAGACGAGCTTTTGCTTCAGGGTATTTCTGAAGAACTTCAACTGTTTTCAAAATTAAATCATCAAAATCCATTGCATTTGCCTGCTGCAATCTACGTTGATAGATGGCATAAACATCGGCAACAACTTCCTCAAACTGATTCTTGGTTGCATTGACATAATCATTGGGACCCATCAATTCATTCTTTGCATTAGAAATAATTGATTGAAATTGACGAGCTGGATAGCGCTTCGGATCTAAGTTCAGTTCTTTCGCCACAATTGTGATGAGTCGCAAGCTATCTGCAGAGTCATAAATGCTAAATGAATTTCCATAACCAAGTCGAACAGCTTCTTGCCTCAACAAACGGACACAAGCAGAGTGAAATGTCGAAACCCACATTGATTTTGCAACTGGACCAACCAGTGCTGCAACGCGATCTTTCATTTCGCCGGCAGCTTTATTTGTAAATGTGATTGCCAGGATTTCATATGGTGCGACACCACGTCGGGCCATTAAGTATGCAATTCTGCGAGTGAGTACACGTGTTTTCCCAGAACCGGCACCAGCAACTACAAGAAGTGGACCACCGCTATGAATAACAGCGGCTTGCTGTTGCGGATTGAGCCCTTCTAGTAAGGCATCGGTACTTTCCATGGCGGTGAGTCTATTAGGCTTACCGACATGGAACCGATTGCAGATAACGAAATCAAGCGCGTGCTTGTTGTTAACGCCCACCCTGATGATTCTGATTTCGGCGCTTCCGGAACAATTGCACAGTGGGTAAAAAAAGGAATACAAGTGTCATATGTGTTCTGCACAAATGGTGATCAAGGCGGCGAAGAGTCAGGTATCGCCAAAGAAGATATGCCTAAAGTTCGCCAGCGCGAACAGCGTGAAGCTGGCGCGGTTATCGGCGTAACTGACATTACATTTTTAAATTATGTTGATGGCCACTTAGAAGCAACTATTGCTCTACGCAAAGATATTGTCCGCCAAATTCGTCGAGTACAACCAGATCGCATGGTGTGCCAGAGTCCAGAAAGAAATTGGGAGAGAATTGGTGCGAGCCACCCAGATCACTTGGCAGCAGGTGAAGCAGCTGTACAGGCCGTATATCCAGATGCTCGAAACCCTTTTGCATTCACAGATTTATTGGAGAAAGAAAAGTTAGAACCGTGGAAAGTACGCGAAATATGGATGATGGGATTCTCTAATCCAGATCACTTTGTTGACGTTACTGACACTTTTGATTTGAAGATCAAAGCACTACACGCTCACGCATCGCAAACTTCTCATAACTCAGAGCTAGAAAAGATGGTGCGTGAATGGGGCGCACGCAACGCAGCTGCAGCTGGATTTGCAGAAGGCAGACTTGCTGAAGCTTTTAAAATAGTTAATACAAATTAATTAACTAAGACTTTTGAAATCGCAATAGTTTTTGCGGGTTTTCCATCTGGAGCGCCACCAACAGCGCCTGCCTTAGCAATTGCTTTGACAATATCTAAACCAGATGTAATGGTCCCCCAAATTGTGTAACTAGGTGCAAGTGTTGTGTCGGCATACACCAAGAAGAATTGGCTTCCATTTGTGTTTGGCCCTGAATTAGCCATGGCAACTGTGCCTTCTGGATAATTATTTTCGACATTTTGTGGCAAATTCTCATCTGGGTAAGTGAATTGCGGCCCACCGCTACCAGTTGCTGTTGGGTCCCCGCACTGCAAAACAAATAATCCTTCTGTGGTTAAGCGATGGCAAAGAGATTCATCGTAATAACCACCCTTTGCAAGGGCCGCGATAGAAGTCATCGTGAATGGAGCTTTTGAACCAACCGTACTGATCACAATATTTCCACAATTAGTAACAAGAGTGAATGACTTTGGGAACTTAGTAAGCACCGCTGTCGGAGTAGGAATCAATTTTGGATCATGGCCTTTTGCTTTTGTTTCAGAGCAAGTGATGTCAGATTCAGTTACTGGCTCAGGCTGCGTGATTTCTTCACTAGTGTTTGGAGTGCTTGTGCTGCTGGTTTCGGTCGTGTTGCCGCATGCAGTCAATGTGAGTGCAACTGCCACTAGTAAAGATAGTGAAACCTTATTTATGCGTAGCATTTATTACTCCCACTCGATTGTTGCTGGCGGCTTACTGGTTACATCTAACACGACTCGATTTACTTCGCGCACCTCATTGGTAATACGTGTCGAAATCTTCTCAAGAACTTCGTATG